>Ga0315902_10011931_pt1 | contig 11368 bp, 8 predicted proteins | sample LakEriMetagenome_9_FD_203523 | JGI IMG/M metagenome (GOLD analysis project Ga0315902, IMG submission 203523) | Freshwater fungal communities from buoy surface, Lake Erie, Ohio, United States - Buoy 12 MA117 | ecosystem: Environmental > Aquatic > Freshwater > Lake > Lake biofilm | place: USA...
TCGCGTCGCCCTCGCCACCGACCGGGCGCGCGCGGACGATCGCGAACGCGCCGACGGGCTCGACATCCATCCCCTCGGCCTGCGACGCATGGGCGCGGGACGCATTTCCAGGATGCTGGGCCTCGCGAGCGTCGCCGCCGCCCTGCCGCGCGCATATCGGCTCGTCCGGCGCCTCGCCCCGGTGGCCGCGGTCGGATTCGGCGGCTATCCGTCGGTGCCGGCGCTGCTCGCCGCGGCGCGGTGCGGCGTTCCGGCGCTGCTGCACGAGCAGAACGCCGTGCTCGGCCGGGCCAATCGCCTGCTCGCGCCATTCGTCGCGCAGATCGCCACCTCCTTTGCAACGGTGGCGCGCCTGCCATCCGGCAAGCCCGTCCGACTGGTCGGCAATCCCGTCCGCCCGCCCGTGCGCGCCTTGCGCGACGCGCCCTATCGGTGCGGCGGTGCGGAAGACCGCTTCGACCTGCTGATCGTCGGCGGCAGCCAGGGCGCACGCAGCTTTTCCGACATCGTGCCCGCGGCCGTCGCGGCGCTCGATCCCGCGCTGCGCGCGCGGCTGCGTATCGCGCAGCAGGCCCGTCCCGAGGATGTCGCGCGCGCGGCGGCGGCCTACGCGGCAGCCGGCGTCGAGGCCGAGACCGCGCCCTTCTTCGCCGACATCGCCACCCGCATCGCCACGAGCCAGCTCGTGATCTGCCGCGCCGGCGCATCGACCTGCGCGGAGCTCGCCTGCATCGGCCGGCCGGCGTTGTTCGTGCCCTACGCCTTCGCGACCGACGACCACCAGACCGCCAATGCGCGCGCCCTGCACGCGACAGGCGGCGCCTGGGTCATGGCACAGGCCGATTTCGCGGCCCCGGCGCTGACGGCCTTCCTGACCGAGCGTATGGCGCGACCGGACGCCACCGCGGCGGCGGCCGAGGCGATGCATGGCGCGGGACGCCCCGAGGCCGCCGACCGTCTCGCCGACGCGGTCGAGGATCTCGTCGGCGCGCGCGCGAAACCACTGGAGACCGCGGCATGAGAGCCCTGCCCCTCGACATCGGGATCATCCACTTCGTCGGCATCGGCGGCATCGGCATGTCGGGCATCGCCGAGATCCTGCACAATCTCGGCTACAAGGTGCAGGGATCCGACCAGGCCGAGAACGCCAATGTGCGGCGGCTCGCCGGGCTCGGCGTCGCGACCATGGTCGGTCACCGACCGGAGAACCTGGGCGACGCCAGCGTCGTGGTGGTTTCGAGCGCCGTGAAGGCCGAGAACCCCGAGCTGATGGCGGCGCGCGAACGCCACCTGCCCGTCGTCCGCCGCGCCGAGATGCTCGCCGAACTGATGCGCCTCAAATGGGCGATCGCGGTCGGCGGCACGCATGGCAAGACCACCACCACCTCGATGTGCGCGGCGATGCTCGATGCCGCCGGCTTCGACCCCACGGTCATCAATGGCGGCATCATCAACGCCTACGGCACCAATGCCCATCTCGGTGCAGGCGACTGGATGGTCGTCGAGTCCGACGAGTCGGATGGCAGCTTCACCAAGCTGCCCGCGACGATCGCGGTGGTCACCAACATCGATCCCGAGCATCTCGATTTCTGGGGCGATTTCGACGCGCTGCGCCGCGGCTTCCGCAGCTTCGTGTCGAACATCCCCTTCTACGGCTTCGCGGTGTGCTGCATCGACCACCCGGAGGTCCAGGCCCTGATCGGTCAGATCGAGGACCGCCGCATCGTCACCTACGGATTGTCGCCACAGGCCGAAATCCGCGCCGTCAATGTCCGCCTCTCCGCCGCGGGCGGCCGTTTCGAGGTGGTGATCACCGACCGCGCCGGCAACGCGCGCACGATCCCCGACCTCCATCTGCCGCTGGTCGGCGAGCACAATGTCCAGAATGCGCTGGCCGCGATCGCCGTGGCGCTCGAGATGGGCATCGACGCCGGCGCGATCCGCCGCGGCCTCGCCGGCATCAAGGGCGTCAAGCGCCGCTTCACCCGCACCGGCGAAGGGGCCGGGATGACGGTGATCGACGACTACGGCCATCATCCGGTCGAGATCGCCGCCGTGCTCAAGGCCGCACGCAGCGCCACGCAGGGCGGCGTGATCGCGGTCGTCCAGCCGCATCGCTACACCCGCCTCAAGAACCTGTTCCAGGATTTCTGCGCCTGCTTCAACGACGCCGACGCCGTGATCGTCGCGGACGTCTACGCGGCCGGCGAGACGCCGATCCCCGGCGCGAGCCGCGACGCGCTCGTCGCCGGCCTGCGCGCGCATGGCCATCGCAAGGTGGCGGCCCTCGCCGATCCGGCGCATCTCGCCGAGCGTGTCGCCGAACTCGGCAAGCCCGGCGACCTCGTCGTCTGCCTGGGCGCCGGCTCCATCACCGCCTGGGCCCATGCCCTGCCGGGCGAACTCGCGACGCTGGCCCAGGCGCGCGCCGCTGCCGCCCCCCGCGGAGGACCGCGATGACCGCGCCGGCCGCCACAAGCTCGGGATTGATCGACCGGCTGCCGGCGGTTCGCGGCCGGTTGACCGCGAACGCGTCGCTCGCGGCGGTCACCTGGTTCCGCACCGGGGGGCCGGCCGAAGTGCTGTTCAAGCCGGCCGACGCCGACGACCTCGCGCAGTTCGTCGCCGCGAAGCCCGCCGACATCCCGATGACGGTGATCGGCGTCGGCTCGAACCTGCTCGTACGCGATGGCGGCGTCGCCGGCGTCGTGGTGCGCCTTGGTCGCGGTTTCGCGGACGTCGCGAGCGCCGATGGCGCGCTGCTCTGCGGCGCGGCGGCGCTCGACCTCAACGTCGCGCTGTTCGCGCGCGACGCCGGCATCGCCGGTCTGGAATTCCTGTCCGGCATCCCGGGCACGATCGGCGGTGCCGTGCGCATGAACGCCGGCGCCTATGGCCGCGAGATGACCGACGTGCTGCTGCGGGCCGAGGCGATCGACGCGCACGGGAAGCGGCGCTGGCTTTCCCATGACGAACTCGGCCTCGGCTACCGCCATTGCGGCGTGCCCGAGGACTGGATCTTCGTCGCCGCCGCGCTGCGGGCGGTCGCCGGAGACCCGGCGGCGATCCAGGCGCGCATCGCCGAGATCCAGGCGGCGCGCGAGGCCGCGCAGCCGATCCGCGCCCGCACCGGCGGTTCGACCTTCGCCAATCCCACGGATCCGCACGCCGAGGGTCGCAAGGCCTGGCAGTTGATCGACCTCGCCGGGTGCCGCGGCCTGCGCCGCGGCGGTGCCCAGGTCTCCGAGAAGCACTGCAACTTCCTGATCAACACCGGCGACGCGACCGCCGACGACATCGAACGTCTCGGCGAGGATGTCCGCGCGCGCGTCGCGGAACGATTCGGGGTCACTTTGCGCTGGGAGATCAGACGAATCGGTTTAGCCTCGATTCCCGTTTCCGGTTCCGGGTCATGAAACGGCGAATCCTTGTCCTCATGGGTGGCATCTCGCGCGAACGCGAGGTCAGCCTCGTGTCCGGCGCAGCCGTGGCCGAAGCGCTGCGCGCAGCCGGCCACGACGTGCGCGTCCACGACCTGTCGCGCGATGTCGGCGCGCTCGTGCGCGTCCTGGAACAGGATCGCCCGGACGCGGTCTTCAACGCCCTGCACGGGCGCTATGGCGAGGATGGCTGCGTGCAGGGGCTGCTCGAATTGATGGGCATCCCCTACACCCATTCCGGACTGCGCGCCTCGGCGATCGCGATGGACAAGCCATCCGCGAAGCGCGCGGTCGAACAGGTCGGGCTGCGCACGCCGCGCGGCCGGATCGTGCGGCGCGCGGAGTTCGCCGCGGGCGATCCGATGCCGCGCCCGTACATCGTCAAGCCGGTCGCCGAGGGCTCGACCATCGGCGTCGAGGTCGTCGCGGAAGGCGCCAATCTCGACTGGGCGACGGCATGGTCCTTCGGCGACGACGCGCTGGTCGAGGAATACATTCCAGGCCGCGAACTGACCGTCGGCGTCATGGGCGATCGCGCCCTCGCCGTGACGGAAATCCGGTTCGAGGGCAGCGCCTTCGGCTACGCCGCGAAATACACCGCCGGCCATGCCGAACATGTGCTGCCCGCGCCGCTGCCGGCGGATGTCCACGCCGCGGCGATGCAGGCGGCGCTCCTCGCCCACCGGACGATCGGCTGCGCGGGCATCTCGCGCAGCGATTTCCGCTACGACCCGCGCCAGCCCGGAACGGCGGGGCTGTATTTCCTGGAGATCAACACGCAACCCGGCTTCACCCCGCTGTCGCTGGTGCCCGAACAGGCGCGCCATCTCGGGATCGGGTTCGGGGAATTGTGCGACTGGCTGATCGGGGAGGCCCGATGCCACGCCTGACCACGCCCCGTCGCCCCGCACGACGCACGCCCTGGCGATTCGCCTGGATCAAGCCGCGCCATGCCGCGATGGCGGCGATCGGCGCCGCGATGGTCGGCGCGCTGGCCGTGGGCGGGATCTGGGTGGAACGCGCCGGGATCGGCGAGCGCATCGCGGACTGGACCTCCGAGCGCGCATCGGATGCGCTGCGCGTCACCGCGCGCGCCGGCCTCGGGGTGCGCGAGATCGTCGTCACCGGACGCGTCCATACCAGCGCCGCGGAGATCCTCGCGGCACTCGATCTGCATGACGGCGAAGCGTTGCTCGGCTTCGACGGCGCCGCGGCGCGCGGCGCGCTCGAGCGGCTGCCATGGGTCCGGGAAGCCCAGGTGGAGCGCCGCTTCCCGAGCACCGTGCGCGTCCAGATCGTCGAACGCGTGCCGCTCGCGCTGTGGCAGACGCAGGGGCGCCATGTCGTCCTGGACGCCGACGGCAAGGAAATCCGCAGGGCCGATCCGGGCACCTTCGCCAATCTGATGATCGTCGTGGGCTCTGACGCGCCCGCGCATGCCCGCGAGCTCCTGGCCCTGCTCGCGACCGAACCGGACCTCAAGGACCGCGTCAGCGCGGCGGTGCGCGTCGGTGGCCGGCGCTGGGATCTCGTCCTCGACGGCGAGACGCGCGTGCAACTGCCCGAGCAGCAGATCGCTGCCGCCTGGACGCGCCTCGCCGACGCCCAGCGCCGCGAGGCCATCCTGGGGCGGGCTGTGGCGCGGATCGACCTCCGCCTCGCCGACCGGATCACGATCCAGCCGGTCGCAGCCACGGCCGCGACGAACGCGTCCGGGGCCGCTGGTCAGCAAGCCGCATCCCGGCCGCGTCCGGCCATCCGCAGCAACTGACCCAGGGACGCCAGGACATGACCCTCCGCAAGCCGCGCCCCCGTACCGGACCGATCGCCGCGCTCGATATCGGGTCGACGAAGATCGCGTGCTTCGTCGCGCGCAGCGAGGGCCAGGCGACACGGATCGTCGGCGTCGGCCACCAGATCTCCCAGGGCGTGCGCGCCGGGGCGATCATCGACATGGAAGGCGCGGCGGCGGCCATCACCAACGCCGTCTACGCGGCCGAGCAGATCGCGGGCGAGACGCTGAAAAGCGTCATCGTCGGAACCAGCTGCGGTCAGCCGGTCTCGCATGGCGTCAGCGTCGACGTGGCGATCGCCGGGCACGAGGTGACCGAGGCCGATCTGCGGCGCGTCACCGGGCTCGGCCGTGGCCAGGAGACGGATCCCGCGCGCAAGCTGCTGCATGCGATCCCGGTGAGCTATGCGATCGACGGCAGCCGCGGCATCCGCGACCCCCGCGGCATGTGCGGCGAACGGCTCGGCGTCAGAATGCATCTGGTCAGCGCCGAGGCCAGCGCGCTGCGCAACCTCGAGGCCGTGATCGGGCGCTGCCATCTCGACGTCGAGAATTTCGTCGTCGCGCCCTACGCCGCCGGGCTAGCCAGCCTCGTCGAGGACGAGATGGATCTCGGCGTCACCGTGATCGACATGGGCGGCGGCGTCACGTCCATGGCCGTCTTCGTCGACGGCCATGCGGTCTGGACGGATTCGGTGCCGCTCGGCGGCGGCCACGTCACCAGCGACATCGCGCGCGGATTGTCGACGCCGCTGACCCATGCCGAACGCATGAAGACCCTCTACGGCAGTTGCATCACCGCCGGCGCCGACGAGCGCGAGGTGATCGACGTCCCGCTGGTCGGCGAGGAAGAGCACGACCATGCCAACCATGTCTCGAAGTCGATCCTCACCGGCATCATCCGGCCGCGGATCGAGGAGACGTTCGAATACGTGCGCGCGCGGCTCGAGGCCAGCGGCTACCACAAGACCGCCGGGCGGCGCGTGGTCCTCACCGGCGGCGCGTCGCAGCTCAACGGCGTGCGCGAGCTCGCCGCCACGATCCTGGACAAGCAGGTCCGCGCCGGTCGCCCGATCGGCATCCAGGGCCTGTCGGACCAGACCGGCGGACCGGCCTTCGCCGTCTGCGCCGGACTGATCGCCCATGCTCTCGCCCCGCAGGAGGCGTTGCGGACCGCAGCCGCCCCGGCCCGGCCGGCGAATGGCTGGATGGGCCGCTTCGGTCTCTGGCTCCGCGAAAACCTCTAACCCCGATCCGCCACTTCCAACCGGCGCATTGCCGCCGCATCCATCCCGACGAGGAGACGACCATGGCCCTTAATCTCTCGATGCCGCCCTCCCAGATCGAACTCAGGCCCCGGATCACCGTGATCGGGGTCGGCGGCGCCGGCGGCAACGCCGTCAACAACATGATCCGCTCTAATCTCGAAGGCGTCGATTTCGTCGTCGCCAACACCGACGCGCAGGCGCTGTCGCAAAGCTTGGCCGACACGCGCATCCAGCTCGGCGTCGGCACGACGCAGGGCCTGGGCGCCGGCTCGCGGCCGGATATCGGCCGCGCCGCCGCCGAGGAGGCGATCGAACAGGTCGTCGCGGCGATCGAGGGTTCGCACATGGTCTTCATCGCGGCGGGCATGGGCGGCGGGACCGGAACCGGCGCCGCGCCGGTGATCGCCCGCGCCGCGCGCGAGCAGAACATCCTGACGGTCGGCGTGGTGACCAAGCCCTTCACCTTCGAGGGCCAGCACCGCATGCGCCTCGCCGATGCCGGGATCGCCGACCTGCAGCAGCATGTCGACACCCTGATCATCATCCCGAACCAGAACCTCTTCCGCATCGCCAACGAGCGCACGACCTTCGCCGACGCGTTCAAGATGGCGGACGACGTCCTCTACTCCGGCGTCCGCGGCGTCACCGACCTGATGCTCATGCCGGGCATGATCAACCTCGACTTCGCCGACATCCGCTCGGTGATGGGCGAAATGGGCAAGGCGATGATGGGCACCGGCGAGGCCGAGGGCGAGAACCGCGCCCTCGAGGCCGCGCAGAAGGCGATCTCGAACCCGCTGCTCGACGACGTCTCGATGAAGGGCGCGCGCGGCGTGCTCATCAACATCACCGGCGGCCCCGACATGACCCTGTTCGAGGTCGACGAAGCGGCGAACCGGATCCGCGAGGAGGTCGACCAGGAGGCCAACATCATCTTCGGATCGACCTTCGACGAGAGCATGAATGGCCGGATGCGCGTGTCGGTCGTCTCCACGGGCATCGATGCCGGGGCGCGCGAACAGGACAAGCCCACGGTGATCAACTTCTCGAACAAGCGCGCCGCCGCGACGCAGCGCGGCGCTCCCGCCGCGAGCGCCCCGCGCGCCGAGGCCACGGCGCCTGCACCCACGCCGCGCGCCGAGGCACCTGCCCCGCTGCTGCAGCGCCAGGAGACGGAGCGGGCCGAGGCGCCCGCCCCGGCACCGGTCGCGGCGCAGACGGCGATCGCCGAGACGATGCCCGCGCCAGCGCCGCAGCAGGCCCGTCAGACCGAGGCGGCCTTCATTCCGCCGCGTCCGGTCGAGCCCGGAATCGAAACGCCGGCGCGCGCGGCACGCACGGCCATGCCGGTCAATCCGATCGCCGCGGCCGCGCTCGCAAACGGTCCGGCGGCGGCACCGCGCAAGAGCGCGGGCGGCTTCGGCGCCAAGATCTTCTCGAAGGTGACCGGCCTCGCCGGGCGCGACCGTCCGGTTCAGGGCGACGCGCGCACAGCCCCCGCCGTCAAGCCGGAACCGCAGCTGCAGCAGCCGGTCTCTCCGCGCGCGCCGCAGGCGGCCCAGCCCAAGCTGGGTGGCCTCGAACCCATGGCGCCCGCGGCTCCGGCGCCGGGTGGCCAGGAAGATCTGCTCGACATCCCGGCCTTCCTTCGGCGTCAGGCCAATTGATCGGCGAGGTTTTCGCAATATTTCGTAACAACAAGTGAATTGAGACGGCTCGGGGGCAAGAACTATCCAGGCTCCCGGGCCGTTCTTCTGTCCGGAGGGTCCTTCACGGGACCGGGCGCGCGCGTCGGCGGGTACAGGCTGGCGCGGGCAATTCACCAGGGCGCCGGCCCGCTGGGCCGCATGTCGGTGAGACGCCGCATGAACGACGACGTTCCACGGAGGACCGAGTGACGAAGCCAAAGCATCCGGGCGCCAGGGTCATCCGCCAGAGCACGCTCAAGTCGGCGATCGATTGCGTCGGTGTGGGCCTTCATTCCGGCGCGCGCGTGCGCATGCATCTGCAGCCCGCCGCGCCCGGATCCGGGATCCGCTTCCGCAGGACCGATCTCCCCGGCGCTCCAGAGATCCCGGCCCTGTGGTCCCATGTGGTCGACACCCGCATGTGCTCGCGTATCGCCGTCGATGGCGGCGCCAGCGTGGCGACGATCGAACATCTGATGGCCGCGCTCGCGGGCATGGGCATCGACAATTGCCTTGTCGACATCGACGGGCCGGAAGTGCCGGCGATGGATGGCAGCGCCGCGCCCTTCGTCTTCCTCATCGACTGCGCCGGTATCGCAGAGCAGGCCGCGCCGCGCCAGGCGATCCGCGTGATCGCTCCGGTCGAGGTCGCGCGCGGCGACGCGCGCGTCACGCTCGAGCCCGCGCCCGCGTTCTCGGTGTCCTGCGCCATCGATTTCGCCTCGGCGGCGATCGCGCGCCAGGACCTGTCCTTCGATCTCGATCCAGCCGCGTTCCGCGCCGAAATCGCGCGCGCGCGCACCTTCGGCTTCGCCGCCGATGTCGAGCGTCTGCGCGCGGCCGGCCTGGCGCGCGGCGGCAGCCTCGAGAACGCCGTCGTGATCGACGGGGACCGCGTGCTCAACCCCGACGGCCTGCGATACGGGGACGAATTCGTCCGCCACAAGATCCTGGACGCGATCGGCGATTTCTACCTCGCCGGGCAGCCGGTGCTCGGGCATGTCCGCTCCGTGCGCGGCGGCCACGAACTCAACAACCTGGCGCTCCGCGCCCTGTTCGACCGCCCCGAGGCCTGGCGTTGCGAGGATATGACGGAACGCACCCCCGGCGCGACGACGGGTGCCGCGGCGCTGCAGGTCGCCGGCTGACCGGACGGATGCCGGGGATCGAGGCCCTTATGGCCGAGCCCGTCCCGGCCGCGCTATAATCGACGCATGCGCCTCAGGCTCCAGATCCGTCACGCCCGCCGCGTGCTCGCGGCCGCCGCCCTCGCCATCCTTGCCGCCTGCGGCGCCAGGGAAAAACAGGACTATGTCGAGCGGCCAGTCGAGCAACTCTACAACAGCGGCGTCGACGCCCTCGCGGCGGAGCGCTACGCGACCGCGGCCCGCGCCTTCGACGAGGTCGAGCGCCAGCATCCCTATTCAGCCTGGGCGACGAAGGCCCAGCTGATGGCGGCCTACGCGCATTACCAGAACAACAAATACGACGACGCGATCGTGGCCGTGGACCGCTTCATCCAGCTCAACCCGTCGAACCGCGACGTCGGCTACGCCTATTATCTCAAGGCGCTGTGCTTCTACGAGCAGATCACCGACGTCCAGCGCGACGCGCGCATGACCGAACTGGCGCTGCGCGCGCTCGAGGAGGTGCTGCGCCGCTTCCCGGACAGCGCCTATGCCCGCGACGCCCGCCTGAAGATCGACCTCACCCATGACCATCTCGCAGGCAAGGAGATGGAGGTCGGACGCTTCTACATGGGGCGCGGGCAATACGTGGGTGCGATCAACCGCTTCAAGACGGTCGTCGATCGCTACCAGACCACCAGCCACGTGCCCGAAGCCCTCCATCGCCTGGTCGAGAGCTACAGCGCGCTCGGGCTCGCGGCGGAGGCCGAACGCACGGCGGCTGTGCTCGGCCACAATTATCCGGGATCCGAGTGGTATCTCGACAGCCACGCGCTGGTGACGGGTGGCCCGATGCCCGGCGAGAACAAGCCCGGGCTGACGCGCCGCATCCTGCGCGGGCTCAACCCGTTCTGAGCGCGGCCGGCCGCGATCCGACGCGCGTGAGCCCGGCATGCTGACCAGCCTCTCGATCCGCGACGTCGTCCTGATCGACACGCTCGACCTCGCCTTCGGGGCCGGAATCGTGGTGCTGACCGGGGAGACCGGCGCCGGAAAATCCATCCTGCTGGATTCGCTCGGCCTCGCGCTTGGCGCGCGCGCCGAAGCCGGCGTGGTGCGGACCGGCGCGGAGCGCGCGAGCGTGACGGCCATCTTCGACCTCGCGACCGATCACGCCGCGCGACGCATCGCGAGCGCCCAGGGGCTCGACGTGGAGGGCGACCTCATCCTGCGCCGCGCGATCGGCAGCGACGGGCGCAGCCGCGCCTTCGTCAACGACCAGCCGGTCTCGATCGGCCTCCTGCGCGAGCTCGGCGCGACGCTGGTCGAGATCCACGGCCAGTTCGACACCCAGGGCCTGCTCGACCCGTCGACCCATCGCGCGGCGCTCGACGCCTTTGGCGGCCATGACCGCGCGGCGGCGGAAACTGCACGCGCCCATGCCGCGTGGCGCGATGCGGCCAAGGCCGCGGAGTCCGCCCGCGCCGACCTCGCGCGCGCGGCCAGCGAGGCCGATTACCTGCGCCATGCCGCCGCCGAACTCGAGGCGCTGGCGCCCCTGCCGGGCGAGGAAGCCGCCCTTGCCGAGACGCGCGCGTTGCTGTCGAGCGGCGAGAAACTCGCCCAGGCGCTGCGCGCGGCCCTCGACGAGGTCACCGCGCAGAAGGGCGTCGCCGGCGCCCTGCGCGCCGCGCAGCGTCATGTCGAGCGCGTCGCGCAGCGGCTCGGCGACCGTGCCGATGCCGCGCTCGCGGCACTCGACCGCGCGGCGGCGGAGGCCACCGACGCGGTCGCCGAACTGGAAGCGCTCGCCGACGGCATCGATCTCGATCCGGCGGCGCTCGAGCGGGTGGACGAGCGTCTCTTCGCGCTGCGCGCCCTCGCCCGCAAGCACCGCACCACCGTGGAGGCGCTGCCCGCCCTGCGCGACGATTTCGCGGCCCGCCTCGCGGCCATCGACGACGGCGACGCGCGCGTCACGCGGCTCGACGCCGAGGCGATGCGTGCGCGCGACGCCTACGCCACGGCGGCCGACATCCTGTCCCGAGGCCGC
>Ga0315902_10011932_pt1 | contig 11368 bp, 8 predicted proteins | sample LakEriMetagenome_9_FD_203523 | JGI IMG/M metagenome (GOLD analysis project Ga0315902, IMG submission 203523) | Freshwater fungal communities from buoy surface, Lake Erie, Ohio, United States - Buoy 12 MA117 | ecosystem: Environmental > Aquatic > Freshwater > Lake > Lake biofilm | place: USA...
CGGTAAACCGACATCGGCTCCGTCAGCTGCCCTGAATTACGACCGTACACCGGAGGAAAAGGAGCACTATGACAAGATCATGGCGCAGACCTTCTTTACTCCGCATGAGATGAACACCATCACGATCCTCGGTGATCTGATCATTCCGCGGGACGAGAAATCGGGCAGCGCATCCGACGCCGGAGTTCCTGAATTCATCGAATTTATTGTTAAGGATATGCCGCATCACCAGACACCCATGCGTGGTGGTTTGAAATGGCTTGATGTGCATTGTGCCAAACAGTTCGGAAAAGCCTTTGTGGAGTTAACAACAGATGACCAGACGAAAATTCTTGATCAGATTGCCTATCCGGAACAAGCAGCACCTGAAATGAAACAAGGAGTAGCCTTCTTTAATTTGATGCGTGATTTAACAGCCTGTGGTTTCTTTTCAAGTAAAATAGGAATTGAAGATGTTGGCTATGTGGGTAATCGACCCAATCAATGGGACGGTGTTCCACAGGATGTGTTGGAACAGTACGGACTAAAATACGATCAGCGAACCTTAGACATCAGTGTAAAATTTGACTCATGATTAGTAGAAGAAGTTTTGTAAAGAAGGCCTCCGTTGCTGCTGCAGCGTTGCCCTTGGGTGTTTCAATAGTCCCTCGTCATGTACTTGGAAAGGGTCAATTAGCACCGAGCGATACACTGTATATAGCCGGTATCGGAGTAGGAGGCAAGGGTGAGTCTGATATCGCTACTTTCGCTAAGCACCCTAAAGCTAAGATTGCCTTTTTATGTGACGTTGATGACCGTCGTGCAGCCGGTTCTGTGAAAAAATTTGATAAGGCGGTTTATTACAAAGATTACCGGAAGATGCTCGAGAAAGAGCATAAAAATATTGATGCTGTCTCCGTGTCTTCCCCGGATCATATGCATGCAGTTCAGGCTATGGCGGCCATGCAGCTTGGCAAGCATGTCTATGTCCAAAAGCCTTTGACGCATGATATCTATGAGGCCCGCATGCTCACAGAGGCGGCCAAGAAATATAAAGTCGTTACGCAAATGGGAAACCAGGGTGCCTCTGGTGATGGAGTTCGACAAATGCGGGAATGGTACGATGCTGGTTTGATTGGAGATGTGCATTCGGTGTATTGCTGGACGAATCGTCCGGTTTGGCCGCAAGGCATTCCCTGGCCAGATCGCAAGACCGAGGTTCCAAAAGAACTGGACTGGGATTTATGGCTGGGCACGGCTCCCTACAAAGACTATATCGATAAGCTGGTTCCTTTTAACTGGCGTGGATGGTGGGACTATGGTACAGGTGCTCTTGGCGATATGGCCTGTCACATTATTGAGCCACCGTTTCGGATACTAGGTTTGGGATATCCTACCGATGTGGAGTGCAGCGTAGGAAGTGTTTATGTCGATGAATTTAAGCGCGGTTACTTTCCTGAAAGCTGTCCGCCTTCTTCTCATGTGATTATGACGTTTCCTTCATTGAGTGGTAAGCCAGCTGTAAAATTCCATTGGATGGATGGCGGAATTCAGCCGGAACGACCAGAGGAGCTAGGTCCTAATGAAACTATGGGTGATGGCGGCAATGGTGTGATTATGATTGGATCAAAAGGTAAGATGATGTGTGGTACCTATGGTGCCAATCCACAGTTGCTTCCAACTTCCCGAACCAAAGAGGTTAACGTTCCTCAAACCATTCGCCGAATACCCGGCGGTGCTGAGACTGGTCATTATGTAGAATGGGTTGAAGGTTGCATTCAGGGTTATGGAAAATTGGAGCTCAGCTCTGACTTTGCATTGGCCGGCCCGTTGACAGAGAGTATCCTCATGGGTAATCTGGCCATACGTAGTTTTGATGTTCGCAAACCGAACCTAACCAACCCTGGTCAGTACAAATACCCGGGACGTTACATCAAGCTGTTGTGGGATGGCGTGAACATGAAGATCACCAACCTAGACGAAGCCAATGAATTTGTTCGTCGCAAATACCGCGACGGCTATTCGCTGTGATCTGGTGATTAACAGACTTTAAAACCGCTACCGGTACCAACTGGAACGGATTGCTGATTCAGTCTGGCTTCGATTTCTTTAGCTGTTTTGGTGATGGCCAGTCCGCCAAGACCTGTACATCTTAGCGTGTGCGGGATGGCGTCTCCAACTTTTTTCATGGTTTCAATAACCTCATCGAGAGGAATCAGATGATTGTAATTGGCCAATGCCATGTTCGCACAGGAGAGGGCATTGCTGGCAGCCATCACGTTGCGGTTCAGGCATGGTGCTTCAACCCGGTCTGCAATGGTATCGCAGACCATTCCGAGTGAAGTTTGAAGGGCCATAGAAGCTGCTCCCAAGGATTGGGAAAGGGTGCCATTTTTTAATACGACAATTCCGGCCGCAGCCATTCCGCAACCTGATCCGCATTCTGCCATACAACCACCAACTTCTGCTGCAAACGTCGCATGTGCGGCAATGAAAACGCCGATTAATCCGGCAGCCAGCATGGCTTTAACCATTTCATCTTCGGAAAGTCCCAACACAGTGGCTGTTCCGATAACAGCTCCGGGCAGTGCACCACAGGAACCTGCTGTTGGTGCGGCTACAATAACACCCATTGAGCTTTTGACTTCCATAATGGCTGAAGTGAACATAATGACTGTATTCAGAACATCCCCGGAGACCAAATTGCCTTTTTCCATTTGGGCTTTGAACTCAACCGATTGAGCGCCTAGGATCCGGTCGTGCCATTCCGTTCCTTTAATGCCTGTTTGTACTGCATTCTTCATGATGCGGACGATGCGGCGCATTTTTTCAAATACTTCCTGATCACCGATGCTTCCACGTTGTCGCTCGTAATGAATGGCCAGTTCCCAGAGGGATAGGTTTTTGTCCTCATTGTACTTCAGCATATCCTCCACAGTGATGAAGGGTACGGTCAGATTTTTTCGTGAGAGAACAGGTAGAACCGGATCCAGAACCCGAATGGTATGGATGCGTTCATCTGAGGAAAGGGAAGCGATAAAACCAGCCTGTAATGGTTTCTGTGATTTAATCTCAATAAAATTTTTTCCACCTTGATGAAGAACCACGGCATCGGCTTCGCTTAGCGAATTCAATTCATCGAGTAAAGAAAGTGAAGCAGGGGAGAGGCGTTGTCTGCCTTCTTCTTTTAAGTAGACGAGTGTTTCGTAAAAATCACCATCCATTTGAACATTTGCTCCATCAACGGCGATCACTTCGATCATGCCTCCTCCGGTTGATAAGGCTATCAGAGAGTGTTGATCGTGGTCGTTCCAAAGTGTGATTTGGTAGGTATTCGGATGACTCGCTCCGATTGGTAAAATATCTATGCGGATTTCCAAACCTGCCGCCTGAACCGCCTGTTCATAACTAGGTAAACGCTCATCGTCGGCTTCCCAGCCCAGGAAACCACCGAATAAACCCATGTCTGAACCTTGTCCTTTGTGGGTAGTGGCCAATGATCCGTTGGGATCAAATTCAACGAGAGCCTTTTTAATGGATCCACCCATCAGATCGCGACACATTCTTCCAATACGAAGGGAGGCGGCGCAATGGGAGCTGGATGGACCACGCATTACCGGTCCAATAACATCATTGAATATACTTGGGAATTTTTCCATTTTGACCTGTTCTGGATAAGTGAATGACTTACGAATCTATTGAAAATATTCGCGATAATTGTAAACACCTAAACCCTGAATTATGGATCTCTCTGCTCTTCAGTCCTACGTTCTTCCAACGCTTCTGATTTCATTTGCTGTGCTCGGTCTCATCCTGGCCGTGGCGCTTTACCTGGATTACCGGAAGCACAAAAATAATCTTGAAAACAACAGCTGGACCAAAACGGGCATCATCGGTTTTGTATCCAATTTTCTTGATACGCTGGGTATCGGATCTTTTGCTACGGAGACGGCTATGTTTAAATTTTTCAAGCAGTCCGAAGATCGGGTTATTCCTGGTACGCTGAATGTGGCCAACGCCATACCTACGATTGCTCAAGCGATCATCTATACACAGATTGTGGAAGTGGAGCCGGTAACGTTGGTGCTTATGTTAGTATCGGCGGTTGCAGGTTCTGTGTTGGGTGCAGGTATCGTAGCTAAGCTTCCTGAAAAGAAAATTCAGTTTACCATGGGTGTTGCCTTGTTCATAACCGCTGGTTTTTTGGTGGCCAAAGCTTTGGGGTACATGGAAACAACTGGTGAGGTTATTGGTCTGGAAGGCTCGATGTTGGCCATTGGTGTTTCTGCCAACTTTGTATTGGGTGCTTTGATGACGGCTGGTATTGGGCTTTATGCACCCTGTATGGCCTTGGTGGCTATGTTGGGAATGTCTGCTAAGACGGCGTTTCCCATTATGATGGGATCCTGTGCGATGCTTATGCCGGTAGCAGGATTGAAATTTATTAAAGAAGGAGCTTACAATCGACGAGCCTCTTTTGCCATCAGCATTACAGGCGTAATTGGCGTATTGATTGCTGCCTTTATCGTGAAGTCACTTCCTATGGAATACCTGCGTTGGCTGGTGGTGCTGGTTGTTGTCTACACCGCCTCACTAATGCTGCGGTCTGCTTTAAAGAAAGTGCAGTCAGTTTAAGGCCTATTTTACGGTTACGGGAATCACAATGCCCACATTCAACGGTGCATCGAGTTCCTGGATCTTAAGCCATAAGGTATAATCACCGGCAGGAATCATTTCGGTTTTGAAATCCAACTTAATGTGTTCACCATGATAGATGGACCGGCCTTTGTGTTCAAGGGTAATGTTTCCAGTCTGATCCAGGAATCGAAACACAAAATGTGACTTTTTATTGAAGCTCTTAACATCGGTCGCGGTAACGATATACTCTCCTTTAGCTTCCAATTGATCAAAGGCAATGGCGCCGCCATGACTTTTATGGTGCAGTTGAATGCCGCTGACTGATCCTCCGTCTCCGGCAGTTAAGAGTCCTCCTTGCTCTTTACGTTCGATGGGTGCCGTAGATGTTAATGTTTTTTTGGCAACGATAAAGGGGAGTTCGACAAAGACTTCACCATTGCCTCTGGTGTCGTAAAAGTGTGCGGTAAGGATATACTGTTTGCCAAGAACAAGTCCTGATGTCATTTTAAATTTTACCTTGATCTTTTTAGCATCTGCACCTGAGAGAATCTGGTCAACAGGATAGATGTTGTGAACGGTCTCTACTTCCCGGCCTCCATTTTCCCGAACTTTATATCCTGCACCCATATGTATAACTCCATCTGTGTCGGAGCAAAACCCTTTTACATTTTTGAGGACGATGTCAAATACCTCATCCGATGCAAACTCAGGCCCGCTAAGGTGTGCGCCATCGTCGGTTATGATTTCAAAGGCATCGTATGAAATTCCTTTGGCAACAAATACTGCCCCATTTAATGGATCGGTTTGAACATCGGAAATAGTGGCCTCCCCAATGGGGCACGGTTTGGAGCCAACCATGTGTTTTACCCATTCACATCCCAATTTGATGGCTCGTGGTTTGGCGTGTTTTGAGCCCAATTCCTGAGCACGCTTGTAATCCGAACACGCTTTTTCTTTCTGCTGCGATAGCTCATAGCAGTCTGCCCGGTATAACCAGGTTGTGGCACTGTTGGGATCCAGATCGATGGCTTTGGAATAATCTTTTTCAGCCATCGTATAATTTTTCATATCGTAATAACTATCGCCTCGCAGACGACGCAGTCGTGCATTTTTTGGTTCCAGATCAATTGCAATTTCATAATCCGTTATCGCCTTCTCGTAATCTTTTGTTTCCCTATAGCAATCCCCACGGTACCAGTATCCTTTAACGTTGTTGGGTTGTAGCCCGATCGCGAGGGTGAAATTAAAGATGGCGTCTTTATAATTTCGGGCAGCATAAAACTCATCACCCAATTTCATATACTCCTCAAAGGTTTGCGCCGACGACCCCAAGGTTGCGCCCAGGACTAACAAAAAAATCAGTTGAAATCGCATAATCCTTTTCTTTAAGATGTTGGCTTAAATATAGAGGATAAGAATGATTGTAACTCTGGTAGAAATGGTATAAATCCAATCAATTTATCAATTGACCCATTTTGATATTTTTTTAAATCTGGTCCGGATGTGGATGGGTCCAGCCTTTTCGGTAAGATTTGCTTAATAACGCAGTTGCCTCAGGATCATCCTTTACCGTTCGTGATTCCGAATCATAGGACAATGGTCGGCCTAACTGCATGGAGATGTTGGCAAGTAGACAGCTGGCTGTTGAGATGTGTCCCTCGGTTAGCGGGGCTACTGGCTGTCGGTCGGTTTCTATTGATTGGAGAAGATTACTGAAGTGTTTCCTGGTGGCGGGGGCACAGTGCAGTTCAATATCTTTTTCGGAAATGTCTTCAGGAAACTGTTCACGTTCGTAAACAACTTCACCATGGATTGGTTTTTCGGATTGTCCTACCGGGTAAAAATCATAGCGCGTAGTACTAGCCCATAATGTTCCCTTTTCTCCATACAAGGTAAAGGCCCACGGATATTCAGGGTTTACTGGAGTGCCCCAGGAGCGATGTTGCCAAACGCATTTGAGCTCCGGATATTCAAAGATGGCTGTCTGTGTATCGGCTGTATTTGCGCTTGAAGTTTTATCATTAAATATTCCACCGGTAGAGCTGATCTTATCCGGCCAACCCAAATCCAGTAACCAACGTACGGTATCGAACATGTGTACGCACATGTCACCCATGATACCATTGCTGTATTCCATGTACGATCGCCACCATCCACGGTGTGGTAGTCCTTCGTAAGTGCGCATGGGTGCCGGGCCCACCCAGCGCTCATAGTCCAGGTGACCAGGTATCGAATTAGTTTTCCCAGAATTGTGTGCGCGCATGTGGTAATAGCAACACATTTCAACATGATGAATTTTTCCAAGTAAACCTGTTCGAAGAATACGGTCCCTGGCTTCGAGTAAATGGGGCGTAGATCGTCGTTGCAATCCAACCTGTACTACACGCTTGTATTTTTTTGCGGCAGCTACCATGGCTTCACCTTCCATAACGTCGATGCTGATGGGCTTTTGTACGTATACATGTGCACCTGATTGTATGGCATCGATGCAGGTGAGTGCGTGCCAGTGGTCGGGTGTTCCGATTATAACCAAATCCGGTTTTACCGAGTCGAGCATTTTTCTGTGATCGGAAAAGAGAAGTGGCTTGGATCCGGGTTTCCGCTGTGCAACAAGCATTTTAGCTTCCTCCAACTGATTTTGATCCACATCGCACAAACCTGAAACGTGGATATTCCCAACCTGCATCAATCTGAATAAATCACTTTTTCCATACCAACCGGTGCCAATGAGGGCAACGTTGTAGGAGCTGGAGCGTAGGTGGGATGGAAGACTGTTGGCCAGGGAAATACCGGCTAAGGCACTTCCGGATGTCATCAAAAATGACCTTCGGTTCATCATATTCTTCTTCAAACTACGGCAATCCATTCAATCTCCAAACGGATATTCCTCTTCTTATTCTAACTTTGGATGCTATTTGGCTTTTTATGGCTTTTCTCGAAGTTTCACATCTTACCTATTCTCTGCCTGGTTTTAATCTGGAAGATCTTTCCTTTACACAGGAGGAGGGTGCACGGGTGGCATTTGCTGGTGAGACTGGCTCTGGAAAAACTACTGTTCTTAAATTGATCGGCGCTCTGCTTCAACCAGCCGGAGGTTCCATCCGTCTTCGGAATGAGCCTGTTATTGGACCAGCGCATCGACTTGTTCCCGGACATGATCGGATTGCCTATCTGTCTCAGTTTTTTGAGCTTCCTAAATTTCTTCGTGTGGAGCAGGCTTTAGCCTATGCCAACCGCATGTCGGAAATGGCTTTGAACCGCATCATCCGGATTTGTGAAATTGATCATTTAATGGAGCGAAAGACGGATCAGCTTTCCGGTGGAGAGCGGCAGCGTATTGCTTTGGCGCGGCTGCTGGTGACGGCACCTGATCTATTGCTGCTCGATGAGCCGTTCTCTAATCTCGATGCCATGCACCGCATTCAGATGAAGACGGTGCTGGAGCGCATTGGTGATCAGTTGGGAATTACTTCTATTCTAGTTTCCCACGATTCGAACGATACACTTCCATGGGCAGATGTTATTTACATTCTTCAGGATGGTAAGCTGGTGCAACAAGCGCGGCCAGAATTGGTTTACCGTCGACCGGTGAATGCCTATGTGGCTTCGTTGTTCGGGAAGTACAATTTATTTCCCATGGATCTGGAAGCGCCTGATCGGCAAATTTTCTTACGGCCTGATGATTTGATTTTCACCGATTCGGATGATTACGACCTTAGTGGTACGGTTACACGGATCAGTTTCAATGGTCCGCACTATGAAGTGCAGGTGGAAACCGACCGTGGTCTTATTACAGCTTTGTCTTCGAAACCGGCATTTCGAGCCGGTGACACTGTTCGTTTATCTGTGCTTCCGGAACGTGTTCATTTCATGTAACTTGTGTCTCTAACGAACCTTTCTTTTCGATGAAAAAGATCGTGACCTTTGGCGAGATCATGCTTCGGTTGTGTCCGCCCGGACATCAGCGAATCAATCAGACAGTAACGCTGGATGTGACCTATGGTGGTGCTGAAGCCAATGCTGCAGTATCTCTTGCAGCCTTTGGAATTCCGGTTTCCTTTATAACCCGAGTTCCTGAAAATGATTTGGGCAAATCCGCTATCGCGGCAGTGCGTGCAACTGGTGTTGATGTGAATTCTGTCCTTTATGGCGGTGATCGTCTCGGTGTTTATTTTCTGGAAATGGGTGCGGGCCCGCGCAGCAGTAAAGTCATTTATGACCGTGCAGACTCTTCTTTAGCGACTCTTCAGCCGGGTATGATCGACTGGCAAACAATTTTTTCAAATGCTGGATGGTTTCATTGGACAGGTATAACACCTGCTGTTTCAGAGGCTGCTGCACTTTCTTGTTTGGAGGCTATCCATAACGCCAAAAAAGCTGGTCTAATTGTTTCCTGTGATCTGAATTATCGAAGTGCATTATGGAAATATGGCAAACAAGCTTCAGATGTTATTCCTGAAATGGTCAGGAGTAGTGATGTACTGTTATGTGATCCGGAGTCGGTAGAAAAAATGCTGGGATTAAAGCTTTCGCCTTCGGATGCAGAAGTTTTTTTAAAAGAGGTTGTACAGCATTTTCCTAACCTCAGGACAGTAGCCTCAACCCATCGCAAGACCATTCATGCAGGTCATAATTTTTGGACAGGTTCACTTTGGCATCAGGGAAAATTTTTTCAGGGTCCGGTTTATGAGATCACGCAGATTGTTGACCGCGTAGGATCAGGTGATGCGTTTATGGCCGGGCTTATTTACGGTTTATTGAATTACAAGGCTGATGCTGAACAGATCATCCAATTTGCCCTGGCAGCCTCCTTTCTGAAGCACACTGTCCCCGGGGATTTCAATCGTGTATCTGTTGAGGAGGTTTTAGCGGTTATGCATGGTGACAATGGTGGAAAAGTTAAACGATAACGGGTGCGTTTATGAAAGATAAAACAACAGTTCGAAATGCATTGTTACGCCAACGTCTTTTACCGCTGTATCATCACTCAGATGTCGAGGTGAGTAAACATGTGCTGCGCGCATTGTACCAGTCGGGTGTTCGGATTTTGGAGTACACCAACCGTGGTCCTGCTGCCTTTGGAAATTATCAGCAATTGTTAAAGATGCGTGATCAGGAAATGCCTGATCTGATCCTTGGTGTAGGCACCATCAAAACACTTCAGGCTGCTCAGCATTTTATCTCCGCTGGTGCAGATTTTCTGGTGAGTCCGAATGCGCATCAGGAAGTAATAACGTATGCGCGGGTGCATAATATTTTTCACATTCCCGGATGTATGACGCCAACTGAAATTGCAATGGCTGAGGAGCATGGTGCTGATTTTATTAAACTCTTTCCCGGCAATCTTTTAGGACCTGAATTTCTCTCTTCCATTCGCGAGATTTTTCCAGCGCTCCATTTTATGCCTACGGGTGGTGTAGAGCCAACCTCTGAAAGTGCTGAGGCCTGGTTTAAAGCCGGCGCTGTCGCCCTTGGAATGGGTAGTCGTCTGGTGAGCAAAAAACTAATGGACGCCGGAGATTTTGACTCCATTCAAAAAGCCACCGCCCATTTTTTAACAGTGCTTGCTGCGTTGAAGTAAAGTATTGTGCAGTGTATTACAAATTGGTTAGAAAAACCATGGCCAGCATCAGTGGTGCGATGAATCGAATCAGAAAATACCAGGTATGAAAAATAGTTTTACTGTTCAGGTTCATTTCCTGTTGAACAACATCTTTCTTCAGAATCCATCCGGCGATTACGGCCATTAGAATTCCGCATAACGGCATAATTAGGTTCGATCCGAGGTAATCGATTGTCTCAAAGAAATTTTTGCCGCTTAAAATTCCCAGCGGGGCAAGTGGTTTCCATTCAGACCAAAGGTTGAACGAAAAAACAGTACCCAGACCAACCAACCATAATGCGATTCCGGCTACGATGGTAATTTTTTTTCGGCTGTACGGTAACTTTTCTTCTAATCTGGAGATTACGGATTCGAGAATAGAGATGGTTGATGTCAGTGCTGCAAAAAACAATAAGATAAAAAAGAATGCACCTGCAAATCCGGTTCCCGGCATTTCCTTGAATGCAATGGGCAGTGTCATAAAGATTAATCCAGGGCCTTCAGTAGGGGATAGGCCGTATTGAAATACAATTGGAAAAATGGCCAGGCCAGCTAGGATGGAAACAAGTCCATCGCTAAAGGCAATGGTCACGACGGAGGAAAGTAAGGGACTTTTTTGCGGCATGTAGGCCCCATAGGTTAGCATTACGCCAAGGCCGATGCCTAATGAAAAGAAAGCCTGTCCGAAGGCGGCCAAAACAACTTTTGGTGTGATGCGGGCAAAGTCAGGATTGAATAAAAAGGAAACAGCGCGGGCAAAATCGCCGGTGAACGCAGAGTAAATCAATAAGGCCAGTAAAATCACAAATAAAGCGGGCATCATCCAGTTGATGGACCTTTCCAGGCCTTCCCGGACTCCCAGTGCTACAATCCACACGGTGGCTAATACCACAAAGCCGTGACCTAACATCATCCGGTATGGGCTTGCCATCAGCTCAGTGAAAAACTGCTGCGCACCGGCAGCGTCAACGTGATCGAGAAGACCTAAAAAAGAGGCTACCGTATAATCGGCTGTCCAGCCGGCAATCACACAATAGAAGCTCAGAATGATAAACACCGATGTCATTCCAATCCGGGCGAAATTAATCCAGCCGGGATGCAGTCCATCGTGTTGGGAGAGGGCTTCCATGGTGCCTGCAAAATCCTTGC
>Ga0315902_10011941_pt1 | contig 11362 bp, 7 predicted proteins | sample LakEriMetagenome_9_FD_203523 | JGI IMG/M metagenome (GOLD analysis project Ga0315902, IMG submission 203523) | Freshwater fungal communities from buoy surface, Lake Erie, Ohio, United States - Buoy 12 MA117 | ecosystem: Environmental > Aquatic > Freshwater > Lake > Lake biofilm | place: USA...
CACGAGGGTCCGGTGCTTCACCGACGTGATATCCGGCAGTGCCGGCACTATCCACTTCTATGGAAAGGTCCCGCTTATCGGCTAACGAGCGCAACACGCCTTCGGCCATGGGGGATCGACAAATGTTCCCCAGGCAAACCATCAGCACGCGCATAGCTCTTACTTCTTCCAGGTTTCAGCCATTTTTATGGCTTCATACAAGTTGATGACGCCCCCTGTTATGCTCATGTCGCTGAAGCGAACCGACTTTGTTTTGTAAATGCGTGGAGGTATTTCTGAAGAATCATTTTTCTTTTTTCCAATGAAAATACGGGCAAAGAATTTACCCATGGCTTTGCGCTCCACAGTACGCTCCATTTTCACTTTGCCATAATTGACTGCGCTTTTCATCATGATGGCCTTCACATCGGTAGCGGACAGATTGGGATAGTAGCTCATGATGGTTGCTGCAACACCGCTCGCAACCGGAGCGGCCATGCTGGTTCCGCTGTTGTCTTTGTAGTTATTTCCCGGGATGGTGCTGTATATGTCAACACCCGGTGCAAATACATCGACCGACTTTTTGCCATAATTGGAAAAATCTGCTGTCAAAGTTTCTACGATACGGCCACTGGCGCCAATTTCCAGCCAAGTGCTGCATACACCGCCATCGTTGTAGGTATCTTTGGGGAAATTAGGCTGAACGTCGATGTCCTTCGTGTCATTGCCGGCAGCGTGAACGAGCAAAACCCCTTTGCTTTCTGCATATTTCGCCGCTTCATCAACGGCAGATTTACCGGGTGAGAAGCTTTTACCAAAACTCATATTGATAACACGTGCTCCGTTATCGACTGCATATCGAATGGCATTAGCAACATCCTTATCGCGTTCATCGCCTTCAGGAACACATCGAATGACCATAAGCTTTGCACTGCCGCAAATACCATCCATGCCGATATTATTCCAAACAGCACCAACGATACCGCCCACGTGCGTGCCATGCTCTGCTTCAGGACCGTCGATGTGATTGTTGCCGTATACGCGTTCGTTGATATCGTTGTAATTATCGCCCACCATTCCTCTGGGGTCGAAATCCAGATTCAATTGATAATCCGTTTGTGTTTGATAATACTTGCGTCCTTGCTCTATTTGAGCGTCAATATCTTCGGTCATGGTCATGATAACAAAGCCCTTGGCAGCTGCCAAATACTCATCTTCTGTTTCAATTCCCGCTACCTCTTCAACGGTATAGTTGTCTTTACCCAAGTGCTGGCGAACAGCATCTTTGGCGCCCAAAGCGAACTGCTCAACCATAGCAATTTGCATGAGACCACCCTGTGCTTCTTCCATGCGACGATCGTATTCCGCTTTCATCTTAATGTAGTGCTCATAATCGGCCCTATCGGCCTTGGCAACCTGTGAGGCATCCGTTACTTTTTCAAATCGTGCTTTCTCAGAACGATAAATACGCGTGAACTCAAGGTTATCGGCCGATACATCGCCACCGGGGCCTCCAATGAAGCTCCAGCCATGCACATCGTCTACATATCCATTCTTATCGTCGTCCTTTCCGTTGCCGGGTAATTCATCTGTATTTACCCAAATATTCTCACGCAAATCTTCATGAAAAGTCTCGGTGCCGCTATCGATAATAGCAACGACTACGGGCGTAGCAGTTTTATTCTTGAGCAGTTCGTTGTATGCGCGAATAGCGCTCACTCCCAATGAACCATCCGCTGAGGCATCGAGCATATGCCATTGGTTGATATCCTTCACTGAAGGCGCTGTTGGCTTGTTTTGAGCCGAACAGGTAATGGTCGCAGCGATTGCTACTGCAGCTATGAGAACATTTTTCATTGCGCGAATTAACGCATGGATTTTCCGGATTTACATGTTCTATGAAAAATTGTGAATAACCGATGGCCTTTGAGCAGAAGATGGCGCAGTTTCAATTCATGGGGTAAAGCTACATTTGCTCTATGAACTCTATGCAAGCCAAGAAAGACGCATTTGAACGACTCCTTAACATAATGGATGAGCTTCGGGCGCAGTGTCCGTGGGACAAAAAACAAACGCTCGAAAGCTTGCGGCATCTCACCATTGAGGAAGTGTATGAATTGGGTGATGCCATTATCAAAGGCAATTTGGAGGAGTTGAAAATGGAGATTGGAGACATCTTGTTGCACATGGTGTTTTATGCAAAAATTGCGAGTGAGCAGGAGGCATTCGATATAGCAGATTCGCTGAATGGAATATGCGAAAAGCTGATCAGCAGGCATCCGCATATTTACGGTGATGTGAAGGTCGCCAATGAAGATGAAGTAAAAGCTAATTGGGAAAAGTTAAAACTTAAAGAGGGTAAGAAAAGCGTGTTGGAAGGCGTGCCGCAGGCCTTGCCAGCCTTAGTGAAGGCCTCGCGCATACAGGATAAGGCCAGGGGAGTAGGATTCGATTGGGAACACGCTCATCAGGTGTGGGAAAAGGTGCGGGAGGAAATGGAGGAGTTTAAAGCCGAAGCTGATGCCGGCAGCGATAAGATGGAGGAGGAGTTTGGTGATGTATTATTTTCGCTGATCAACTACGCACGCTTCAAGGGAATAAACCCGGAGGATGCCCTCGAGAAAACCAATCGAAAATTCATTAAACGCTTTCAGTATCTGGAGACTGAAAGTGCGCGCGATGGCAAAACGTTGGGCGAAATGACCCTGGCCGAAATGGATGTCTACTGGAATAGGGCTAAAGAACTGTAGATAACACGTTCTAACTGCTGTCTGAGCATGATTCCTCATTGCAATTTGCTTTCGTGTAAATTGCGCCCACATTCATTTTTTTTATGAAACTTCGCTTATCAATTTGCTTAGTTCTGTTGGCTCAATATGCCCTGGCTAAGGAAGGCATGTGGATTCCCTCATTGCTTAACGTAGTTTATAGTGATATGCAATCGCAGGGTTTGCAACTCACAGCTGAAGACCTTTACAATGCCAATGGTTCGAGTCTGAAAGACGCTATCGTGCTGTTTGGCGGTGGTTGTACGGGCGAAATTGTAAGCAACGACGGGCTCCTGTTTACCAATCATCACTGCGGGTTTGATTACATTCAGTTCCATTCGTCGCTTAAAAATGATTACCTGAAAGACGGCTTTTGGGCGAAAAGCAGGGCAGAAGAACTGCGTTGCGATGGTCTCAGCGTCGTATTTGTGGTGCGGATGGATGATGTGACCGAGGCGATGCGCAAAGGAATTACAAGTTCAATGTCGCCTGCGGAGGTGGATGCGATACTCCAAAAAAACAAAAAGGCGCTGGAAGAAAAATATAAAAAAGAGAATCCTTCTCTTGGATTGCAGCTCAAGGCCTTCAACTACGGCAATCAATATCTGGCTATCGTAACCAAAACGTACAACGATGTGAGACTTGTGGGAGCTCCCCCCAGCGAAATCGGTAAGTTCGGTGGTGATACCGACAACTGGGTATGGCCACGTCATACGGGCGACTTCAGTGTTTTTCGCATCTATGCCGATGCCAACAATGAACCGGCGAAATACAGTTCTTCCAATGTTCCGTTTAAACCTGCTCACCATCTGCCTATCAACATTTCCGGCGTTAAAGAAGGCGATTTCAGTATGGTGTATGGTTTTCCCGGTCGTACCGAGCATTTGCTCACCAGCTATGCGGTTGACTTTATCACTCAAAAGTTGAACCCTATGCGCATCGACATGCGCGATCAAACCATTGCTGTATTGGAAGGACGCATGCGCGCCAGCGATGAAATCCGAATCAAATACGCCGCTAAGCAGAGCGATGTAGCCAATGCTTGGAAGAAATGGAAGGGCCAGCAGATTGGACTTACCAACTTCAGGGCACTTGAACAGAAACAAAAGTTCGAAGAAGAATACACCGCGCAATGTTCCAAGCCCGAGTTCCAAGCTTATTCAGACGTATTACCCAAATTGAAAGCTCTCTACAATGAAGCGAATCACCTCAACTTCGAAGCCCAATTGTTTGTTGAGTATATGTATTACGGTCCGGAGCTTTTTAATTTCAGTTATCGTTTTCATGATTTGATGGCGAATTACGACACATTGAAAGCACAGGGAAAAGTGCAGGCAGCAATTGATGAGTTGAAGAAGGGAGCTAGAGCATTCTACAAGGATTTCGATTTGTCAACCGAAATGCAGATTCACGCTCGACTAAAGCCTCTCTATGAGCAGAAATATAATAATAAAGACATCGTAGATTCAATGAATGAAGCGGCTCAACTCGACATATTCCTGAGCAGCATTTTTTCAGATTCCACCTTATTGTTTAAGGCCCTCGATAATCTTGGAAAGGGAATGTCTAAGAAAATAAAGAAGGACTATTTCTACTCACATGCTGTTTGGATGTTCGACGATTACAACACGCGCATTCGACCGGCGCTGGGAGATCTCAACAAGCAAATTGATTTCTGGATGCAGAAGTACACGGAAGGAATGATGAAGATGTTTCCGGGTAACTACTGGGCCGATGCTAACAGCACCTTGCGCGTATCGTATGGCAAGGTGGAAGGCAGCTTCCCGCGCGATGGGGAGCATTATACACCTCATACAACCGCCGATGGTATTCTGCAGAAATATTATACAGGGAATCCCGATTTTGTAATTGGCTCCCGTTTGAAGTCGTTGCTCGAAGCGCGCAATTATGGCAACTACGGTGCAGGAGGTGAGCTGAATGTTTGTTACACAGGAAGTAACCATACCACCGGCGGTAACAGCGGATCTCCGGCGCTGAATGCCAAAGGAGAACTCACAGGTATTAATTTCGATCGTTCTTGGGAAAGCACGATGAGCGACATCATGTATAACCCCGAAATCTGCCGCAATATCATGGTCGACATACGCTATGTGCTGTGGGTTATTGATGTATATGCGGACGCGGACTATTTACTGAATGAAATGACAATCGTTCGATAAGCTATATGGACTCCCGCATCGTACAACAACTCACTCGCATGAAATACGATCTTGAGCGACGCTTCGGGGTTGTTCGTATTGGTTGTTTCGATTGTTATGTTGACCATCACCACAATCGGTTGTGCGACATAAACGTTTATGTTGAGCTCAATAAACCACTGGGTTGGAAGCTATTTGAATTGAAAGAGCATTTGGAGGAAAAGCTCGGTATCCACATCGATATATTGACGCCGCGAGGCATCAAGCCGGCGCTGAAAGACGAAATAATGTCGGCCATACAATTCGCATGAACGGAACAACTGCCCGATTCGATTTCTATCTTGATGCAATGCTTCTGGCCATGCGTAAGATTCGCGCCTATACCGCTGATTTCAGGACGTTTGAGGATTTCGATCGCGATGAATTGGTAAAAGACGCCGTTATTCGAAATTTCGAAATTATGGGCGAAAGTGTGAAACACATTCCGTTCAATTTTCAGCGTAAGCACCGGCAATTGCCCTGGAATCATATCATAGCACTGCGAAATTTTATCGTCCATGAATTTTTTGATGTGGATGATGAGGTGTTGTGGGAAATCATACAGACCGACCTATCCCGAAATATTACCGATCTGGAAGAGATTGTTTCTCGATGATGGATGCGAATTGATGCAGATCATCGCATTCACCGTATTCGGTCATTCTAACTAGCCATCCGATTGTTGCATCATTGTATCGTCAAACGACAACGAAAGGAAAAACCCATGAGTACGCACAACGCCTCTATTGAAAGTTGCATTGCATGTATGATAGCATGTGAGCAATGCCTCAGCGATTGTATTGAAACGCAACGAGAAGATTGCGCGGAGATGTGTCGCGATTGTGCCGACATCTGTGTGCTGACAGCGCGGATGCAGGCCCGAAACTCCATCTTCAGAGCCGATTTTAGTGCTTTGTGTGCAATGGTTTGCGGGGCATGTGCTGACATCTGTGAACAGCATGCTATGCACCACGAAAGTTGCAAGATTTGCGCGGAGGCTTGTCGCCATTGTGCAATTGCTTGTAACGTCGTTGCAGAAGAGTGTGTATGAGTGAACTCATCTGTGAGAGGGGAGGAGGCCGCTGGCTTCCTCCCTTTCTCATTTGTAGAGGGTAGAAGGTAAATAAAAAAACGGCCCTGAGGGGCCGTTCTTATGTGTCACCGTAGGGAGTCGAACCCCAAACCTCTTGATCCGTAGTCAAGTGCTCTATCCAATTGAGCTACGGTGACAACTATGTTTGTCGGAATTACTTCTTTCAAACGGGGCGCAAATATAGTTCGACATTGCACACTTGCAAATGTTTCTTTGCGATTGTTCGGCTGCAGAGTAACGGGAAAAGCACGCATGCAAAACCTCACCACTTATTCCTTTCGCTTGAGCTTCAACTCAGTGAAATCGAAATCCGGATTATCGACAACCACCAGCAACTCGTTAGGCTTGCCATCGGCCCCGATTGCGAACGTGGCTTTCCCCTTTGGCAGCATCATTTGGGTTGTCCAGCTGAGTTGAAAGGTATCATAATGCCAATGCGTGAGCTGACCCTTGAAAAGCGCCGTGGGTTCGAAAGTAATTTTCAATCCACCAAGGGATGTAAGGGGTTGGTCATCGATGGTAATAATTACGTCACCATACATTTCACTTGAATAGATGCCACAGTAATCGGCCAATGGGAGCGAAAGACGTGTTCCTTTCGCCCGAGCTGCTTCGTCATCGGTTAATGCCTTTTTACTAGCCTCCTCATCGTCATGCTTGAAGCCTTCAAATAGGGTGAGCCAGTCTTCTTTGGCGCCAATTGGTTTTCCTTTTTTGTCAAAATCCATTAGCAAAGCATCTAGAATCTCATAGGTTAGGCAACTGGGGGCAGAATTGATATTATTGGTGAGAATCACGAAGCCCAGATTTTTCTCCGGAACAAGCACTGTTTTCGAAATCATCCCGTCATAACCGCCGCCATGGCTCACGATTTTACAGCCGCGGTATTCCATGAGTTCCCAACCCAGGCCATAGCCGTTAAAATGGCGCGACGGCATATGCTCGCGCTGCCATTTACCTACTGGTTTTGGGGTATTGTTTTCCCACATTTCCCACGATCTCTGCTCACTCCAAAACGTCTTCCCCTGGAGGGTGCCTTTGCCCAACTGCAATCTAATCCACTGACTGAGCTCTGCAACGGATGCATTGATGCTTCCCGCAGGGCCAATGTTGTCCCAGTTTACATAGTCGATGGGAATGTTCTTGCCGGCAACCTCATTGTGGGGTGAGGCGATGTTGTTTGTTTTTCCTGATTGAATAGTACCGTTTGAAGTACGATAATCTGAAACGGAAGTGTTGGCCGTTTTCATTCCAAGCGGGTTGAAAAATGTCTCCGCTATGAATTGGTCCCATGGCTTGTCTGTAATTTTTTCCACCACCAGTCCGGCGGCGAGATACATGATGTTGGAATAGCCGTATTGTTCGCGAAACCCAAAGCTGGGCTCCAGAAATTTTGCGCGCCTCACAATCTCTTCCCTTGAATGGGTTGTTCCATACCAAATCAGATCACCACTAAACGTATCGAGCCCGCTCCGATGGCAGAGCAAATCACGAATGGTAAACTCCTCGCTCACATAGGGCGAATACAGGGTGAAGTAGGGTAGATAAGTCCGCACTTTATCATCCCAGCGAAGTTTTCCTTCATCGACCAAAATCGCGAGTGAAGCAGCTGTAAAAGCCTTGCTATTGCTGGCGATGGCGAAGAGTGTACTATCGGTAACTTTTATTCCGGTTGCTGTATTTCGGACACCATAGCCCTTTGAAAAAACAACGGCATCATCCTTTACAATAGCAATGGACATTCCCGGCACGTTGAGCTTCTGAAGAGCGGTTTCGGCCAGCTTATCGATGCGAACGAGTCGAGAGGTGAGCTGTTCGCTTTGGGAAAAAAGCAAGGTTGAAATGAATATTCCCAAGCAAAAAAGTAATTGATTTTTCATGCTACGAACCTACGATTAACAGTTGAAAAAATGGCAATTTGATTTGGCTGTTCATGCCTATTTTTAAACGCTATTCAACTGAACAGTATATCGTATTCATTCGCCTAATCCCATGAAAAGAGCTTTATTCATCTTTTTTGTTTTATTCCTATCCACTCAAGCCTGGTCGCAGCGCTTAGGAAGAAATAAAGACAGCGGTTTTGTGGTTGCCAGTCAGTTTGCCATTACACCGCCATTATCCGAACTCGCCAGGCAATTTCCTGTAGATGAAAACGCTGTTGTTACAAAGAATAAGGAGGAAGAAGAAGCGGAGGACCGTAAAAAACACAAGCCCCAAAAATTCAAGTTTTCGGTGCAGGACGATCCCATTCTATATGGAAACGACGAGGCTACTATTCAACGTGGGCCGGGAGATAAGCCTTCTGATAATATGAAGGCGAGTTGGGGGGGGCAAACAACCACGGGATTCCGACCTTTTGACCCTACCGGTTCAGTGGGGCCAAATCATTACGTTCAGATGATAAATGCGACCACATTCAAGGTATATGATAAAACAACCGGTGCAGTAATACTTACCCAGACATTGGGAAATCTTTGGTCGCCTGCCACGGAGAATGCGGGTGACCCTATTGTATTGTACGATAAGCCTGCAGATCGGTGGATGCTCGCTCAGTTTGGCTCTGTCAATAACAATAATATCTATATTGCTGTATCTACCACTTCGGATCCAACAGGTTCATATTACACCTGGACATTTACTTCGCCTGCTTTTCCTGATTACTTAAAATTTGGCGTTTGGCACGATGGCTATTACATGACCAGCAACCAAACCGACCAGGTGCAGCGCGTATTTGCTTTTGAGCGCAATGCGATGCTTACTGGAAGCCCCACTGCTAGAGCCGTATGGCAGGGATATTCACCGCCAAGAGGAGTTGGCTTCTTCTGTCCATTGCCTGGTTGCGCTTCGGATGGAATATTGCCACCGGTTGGCACCCCTTGTCCCATTTACTCTTTTTCCGATAATGCCTGGGGTGCGGGAATTACGGATGCTGTGCAGGTTTACAATATGAGTGTGAATTGGGCTTCGACACCTACCGCAACCATAACACTTGCGAACAGTGTGCCTACAGCCGCTTTTGATGCTTCATATAGTTCATTCTTGTTGGATTGTTCGCAACCCGGTACTACACAAAAACTGGATGGAATAGGAGGTTGCCTGATGTATCGTGTCCAATGGAAATCATGGCCGACATACAACTCGGTGGTTATGAATTGGGCTGTCAAAATAAGTTCAACTCAGCGTAGCATCAAGTGGTGCGAATTGCGACAGAATATCACCACAGGAACTTGGTCACTTTATCAGGAAGGTATTTATACTCCCGATACGGACACCCGATGGATGGGATCAATTTGTATGGATAATAACGGAGGTATCGGTTTGAGCTACCTGAAATCCAATTCTACTACTGTTTTTCCGGGCATTTATTACACCGGGCGAAGGGCATGTGATCCTTTGGGTACTATGCCAATTGCCGAGACGTTGGTAATTGCTGGAACTGGTTCACAAACAGGATCCAATCGGGTGGGTGATTATGCGCATACTACATTGGATCCATCAGATGGAGTCACATTCTGGAGTACCAGTGAATACATGGGAGGTCCAACTGGAAGCAGCGCGGCTCGTACTCAAATTTTTTCTTATACTATCCCCGGCTGCACAACCGACGCATCAGTTACTATAGCCATTACATCAGGTTCAAATCCTATTTGCGGGTCGGCCAGCACCACCTTCACGGCAATACCCGTTAACGGCGGTTCAGCGCCCTCTTATCAATGGAAGGTTAATGGTTTAAATGTAGGGACCAATAGTCCCAACTATACCACTTCGACACTTATCTCCGGGCAGATAGTAACTTGCGTGATGACTTCAAACCTTGCAGGGGTAACCGGTAATCCGGCAACTTCCAACGCTATCACCATGTCGGTTACGGCTGCAGTTACGCCATCAGTTAGTATAGCACTAACAGGGGGCGTGAACCCCACCTGTCCGGGCAGTACGGTATCGTTTACTGCTACTCCTGCCAATGGAGGATCCACGCCTTCGTATCAATGGAAGATTAATGGAGTAAATGCAGGAACCAATTCGGCCACTTTTACAGCAACGATGGCAAACAATGCTTTAGTAACCTGCGTTTTGGCCAGTTCACTTACATGCGTTACTTCTGCGACAGCAACATCGAACTCTATAACAGTTACACATATCGCAACCACTGCCCCAGCGGTAACTATTAGTCAAACTAGCGGAACCAACCCACTTTGTTCGGGAGCACAAGCCACATTTACAGCATCTGTCACAGGTGCCGGTAGTCCTTCCTATCAATGGAAACTGGATGGCGTGAACGTGGGTGCCAATAGCAATACCTACACCTCCTCATCATTGACCAACGACCAGCAGATACAATGCGTTGTCACCTCGTCACCTACCTGTCCTACAACCTATACGCTGGGAACGGGCACAGGCACCAATACGACCACATCGAATGCTGCTGTGGCCTATCCGACATACTATGGAGGCGGACGTCAGCAATATATTATTCGAGCTTCAGAGTTGACCGCATTGGGAATGAGTGCAGGTAATATTAATTCAATTGCATTTAATATTAATTCTACAGTGGGATCACCCTCAACACTAAATGGGTATACCATCAAATTGGGAACAACGGCAGCTATTTCTGCTACCACCACATTTTCAATAAGCGCACTTACGACAGTTTTCGGCCCATCCAACTACACGCCGGTGGTAAGTTCGTGGAATCCTCATTCGTTTATAGCCCCATTTGCTTGGAATGGCACATCAAACCTGGTAGTTGATGTATGTTTTGCCAATGGAGTAATTGGATCGATTGCATATCAAAATTTTCAATCAGCGCCGGGATTCACGGCCACCACCTATTATGAGGTGGATCAGGTTACATCGGGTGTTTGTACGCAAGGAACCGGCACCACAAACTCAAATCGACCGAATATACAATTTGGAATGGCGACAACGAATACCACAAATTCCAATTCGATAACGATGTCGGTCAACTCGCCTAATACTCCCACATTCGCAGCAGTAGGTCCTTATTGCAGCGGGGCCAGTGTTCCAGCGTTACCAACTACTTCCACCAATGGCATCACAGGCAACTGGTCGCCTTCTATCAGCAATACGACAACTACCACGTACACCTTTACACCCTCAGCGGGGCAGTGTGCTACTACAACACAGCTCACCATTACGATTACACCGAATCTGACGCCCACATTCGCAGCAGTAGGTCCGTATTGCAGCGGGGCCAGTGTTCCTGCATTGCCCACGACTTCCACCAATGGCATTACAGGCAACTGGTCGCCTTCCATCAGCAATACGACAACCACGACATACACGTTTACACCCACAGCGGG
>Ga0315902_10011942_pt1 | contig 11361 bp, 6 predicted proteins | sample LakEriMetagenome_9_FD_203523 | JGI IMG/M metagenome (GOLD analysis project Ga0315902, IMG submission 203523) | Freshwater fungal communities from buoy surface, Lake Erie, Ohio, United States - Buoy 12 MA117 | ecosystem: Environmental > Aquatic > Freshwater > Lake > Lake biofilm | place: USA...
TGATGACTTTTACACCAAAGGGAACCCCGGGTGGATTAAAAATGTGACCCCAGTAATGCTTGTTAGAGCTAAATAAGATAACAACAAAAGATAGCAGACCCAACACCACCGTAAAGGCAATGTTACCCGTTACGTTGGCCGAACCGGGTATGAGTCCGAAAATGTTATTGACAAGAATAAAGAAGAATACGGTGAGCAAGAAAGGCAAATAACGATTGTAGTTGTGGCCCAGGTTAGGCTTGGCCACCTCATCTCTGACAAACGTGATGATGGGCTCCAATAAGCTTTGCGATCCCTTGGGCGCAGAGGTAATGCCCACGCCCTTTTTATACCGCCCGGCCACGCGAAACATGATGATCACAAATAAGGTAAGGGCCAATAACATCTGTACCACATTGCGCGTCATGGAAAGGTCGTAGAACTGAACCGTGGCATCGTAGTGACCATCGGCATCCACCGGAACAATATCACCTGCCGAAAACTTTTTACCGGTAATGGTATCGAGCCCCATCTCATGGATGGAGTGTTCATTGAGCAGCAGGTATCCTTTGTGTGCGGCATGCCCATGCTCAAAGCGAGAGGACATAAAAACATCCCAGGTATCGCGGGTGGGAGAATAAAGAATGATAGGTAATGGCAGGGTAACGGGATGATCCCCGATATCCATAAAATGGTACTCATGCCCGTCGAGAACGTGACCGAAGATAACCTCGGCCGCATTGAATTTCTTAGGCTCAGCGGCCGCTTCGTGCGCAGGTGTGGTCGAATGACCCTGATCGTGCTGTTGCGCACTGGCAAAAGACCCTAAAAAAAGAAGGGAAAAAATAGTAAAAACTACGGAGGAAATGATGTTGGCGCGTCTTGGCTGCATACCCTTCTTGAAAATTTTTGCAAAGATAAGGGTAGGCATGCTAAATATCTGCGGAAAATCACTCCAATTAAGCCCCTTATGAACGGGCCCCGGCAAGCGCCGAAAACTGCATTTCATAAAGGCGGGCGTAGTGCCCCTTTTGCGCCAAAAGTTCTTGGTGGGTGCCCGATTCGATTAGTATGCCTTTATCTAAAACAATGATTTTGTTTGCTTTACGTATAGTAGATAATCTATGAGCAATTACGATCGAGGTCCGGTTGGCGACCAATTTATCGATAGCCTGCTGAATGAGCCGCTCCGACTCGGTATCAACCGAAGAGGTCGCCTCGTCGAGAACCAGTATAGAGGGGTTGTACAATAAGGCCCTGATAAACGAGATCAGCTGCCGTTGACCCAATGACAGCGTGGCGCCCCTTTCGCGCACGTCAAAATCATACCCGCCGGGTAAACTCATGATAAAGTCGTGCAGGTCTATCATCTTAGCCGCTTCTTCGACCTGGTCGCGGGTGATGCGAGGGTTTCTTAGTGTGATATTATCTAGCACCGACCCCGAGAACAAGAAAACATCTTGCAAGACCACTCCCACCTGCGAGCGAAGCGTCTCAAGATCATAGTCGGCTACCGGCACATCATCTATTCGGATCTGGCCGGCTTGCACTTCGTAAAGGCGGGTCAGTAAGCTGATGATGGTGCTCTTGCCACTGCCAGTGTGTCCCACAATGGCGATGGTATCTCCGGGGGCCGCCCTAAAAGAGACATCCTTTAGTACAGGTGTACCAGGCGTGTATTCGAACATGACCCTATCGAATTCGATCTTTCCCTGCAAAAGAGAGGGCCGGTGTGCCGCTGGTCCACTGAGTGGTAATACGTCTGGGTTATCGAGTACTTTAAACACCCTTTCGCTGGCAATGACCCCCATTTGCAATACATTGAACTTATCGGCAATGACTCGAAGCGGTCTAAATAATAGGTTCAGACAAAGAATAAAAGCGATCACCGTTCCTTGCTGACTTTGTTGCAGCGCTAACGCCTCTTTTGAAGTATACCATACTACCAACCCGATCGAAAGGGCCAGCACGATCTCCACCACCGGAAAAAAAACAGAGTAGGCGAAGATGGCTTTGATGTTGGCGTTACGGTGATGACGATTGATCCCTTTGAATTTTTCGAACTCATGCGTCTCTGCAGCAAAAGCCTGCACGATACTCATTCCGGTTATATGTTCCTGCACAAATGCGTTCAGATCGGCCACGGCATTCCGAACCGCCTGAAAAGATCGATTGATGCTTTCCTTAAAAAAATAGGTGGCCACAATGATGACCGGAAAAGGTGTCAGCGCGATCAACGTCAGCTGCCAGTCGGCCCAAAGCATATAGCTCAGCACACAGCCGATCGAGAGCAGATCGGCAATGATGGGGACCAGTCCTTCCGCAAAAATATCGTTGACCGATTCAATGTCATTAATGGTACGAGTGGTGAGCGTACCGATCGGTGTTTTATCGTATTGCCGAACATTTAACCGTAGTATCTTATTGAACGTATCCATGCGCAGGTCCATCACAACCGACTGCCCTAGCAGAGAGGTTTGATAAGAAAATCCAAACCGGATCAACGTCTCTATAAAAATGATGCCTACTTGTATCATCGTGATCTGTACCAGCAAGCGAGGCAATTGCCCAACGATGTACTCATTGACCGTAAGCTGCACTAAAAAAGGACGCACCGGTGTGATCAGCGCCAGTAAAATAGCCAGCACCACCGAAAACCAGAATTGCTTTCGATACGGACGGGCATAGCCAAAGACCCTGCGTAACAATCGCCAATCAAAAAAAGTTTTAGTAGGTTCCAACGTATCAATTACTGCCCGTACCGGTAGCCTTGGTGTAAGCTTTTATAAATAAAGCGCCCAAATTTTTATGAGGGGGCACATAATCCTCAAAGATCTTATCGGTGACCATGCTGTCAAGTTCTTTCCAAAAGCCGATCCACTCAATATCGGCCCCATTACGCAACTTCTCCATCAACAGGCGTAAAAAGGGATTATTGACAGGAGCATCCGCAATTTGCTTGGTACCTATAATATGCGCGTCGGGTGCTTTTTCTAAGATATCATGAATCATATTGTACCCGCCGCAAGAACCCATAAAAACGATCTTTGAGGCCGGTGACATCTGTGCGATCGTGTAAGGGGCATTGTAACTATGCCCGCGATTGATCGTAACACGAGGGATCAACCCCTGCTGTGTTAGAAACAAGTTCAATTCTTCTTGTGCCTTGGCATCTTCGTTGGTCTCCTCGGGCAAGGGTCGGTTCATGTACAAGCTTACCTTTTTACCCCGTGCCGAGTGAACGGCTACCCAATATTTACTAGACTGATCGATCTTCCAGTTTTGACCACTGAACATATTGACCAATCCCGGAAATACGCCAATGCCGTCCTTATCCCCATAAATAAATAGTTGCACTACTACCCTGCCACTGTCGTTGCCCAGGTCCCTAAAGGGAACTTGATATACCGGAGGAATGCCCAGCTCCTTGGTCAGATCGACCTTACGAGCCGTATCGGCAGACCAAAACAAATGTTGAAGAATTCGGTAGATAATTATGCCTTTGGTATTTTGTCTGGCTACAGCCTCCTGATAGTTTTGCTCGATATTTTGAAGCATACGGCGCGCTACGGGCTGCAAGGTCTCGGCAATGCTGGCATAGGAGTCGGCCACATCGGCACCGTCTTCGAGCCCTTCGGTTCGCTCCAGATTTTTTACGAAGGCCTTCATGAGAATATTGGCAGGATCTTCCTTGCCTGGAGCTGCCTTGACGAACGAAGCCAAGAATTGATCGAGTGTATTGAATGCGGCAGCCATTTTGATGAACTTGCGGTATTTATCGAAGCGAACCTGCATAAGCAGCGAATCGCCACGACCCGCGATCTTACTCATCATTTGCGGATAGACACCACGTACAAAACTGGAGGTATATATGCTGCCATCCGAAGATACCGCCAGGTAATAGAGCTCCGCTGCGGTAAGCGGTTGAATGATCCTAAAACGAACGGCAAGATCTTTTTCGCTATGCAGCCCGTTGATGACCGATACAAAATTGGCACGGGCTTTGTCTTCTAACCGTCTGCTAAGCGCGCGGTACTCGAGAGCCGTATCGCCTTGCAAGGCGCGATCGACATAATCCATTTGGGTAGCCACCAATAACCGGTAATAAGCCAACGTATCGTCTTTGACCTGATCGATCTGCTCAACAGATACGCGTCCTTTTAAAATATTGTCAACAAAAGGAAAATACTGCTGCCCGCTGCGACTACCTGCCATTTGCGCCACTAACTGCACAAAGGGGTCATCTTTTATAGAGCGAATACGCAGTCCTAAACGATCGGAAGCGGCGGCGTAATCATAAAACTGACGGGGATAGCTACGAGCTACCACCTTAAGGATACTATCAGCAAAACTAACAGTAGGATATTGCTGCAACGTAATAAACGTCTTATCCGGAAAAAGCGTACAATACTTTAAGAGAAGGTTTTCTTTGGAGGCACCATAACCAAGATTGCTCTCAAAAATGCGGGCTGCCAAAATGTTATTACCCGCTTCGTATGGCAGGGCAACGATAATGGGGGCAATGCTCTCTCCGCGCAGATCGGTCTTAAAACAATCTTCGTACTTGGCAATGATAAGGGGCAGATAGGCCGGATTGACCCGTTGTCCAAGCGGCTGACTAAGCTGCTCCCTAAAATAGGCCAATAGCGATTGCAGCCCGTAGAGATAGTTTACTTTCAACCGATGATCGAGCGTAGCATCGGTCTCGATCTGAAACCGAATGCGGTTAACCTCGTGGAGCAGCGAATAACTAATGGCTTGATTAAGCCCTGCCTCTCCGGTGGGGGCAAAGAGGCTATCGGCCCGGCCATCGGCCCTACAGATGGCTCGCTGCTCGGCTGCGATCTGTTCGTGATTCAGCTCTCGTCTAAACTCCGGGCGATACCCTTGCGGAAATAAAAATGGTTCCTGTACAGAAGAATCTTGGGCGTAAAGCGGGCAGGCCCTGCACAAGAGCAAAATCATCACCCATAAGACCTGCTGCGAGACACCTCCCTTCATAGCCCTGCAAAGTTAACAAACCCCCAGCCAATGACTGGGTCTGCCGGTTTTAAATATTAAGTTATTATTAACTCTGCATAGACCGCAGTTAGCTGGGCTTGAGCAGGAAAAAAAAGCAAGTAGATTTGTCAAAATTCCTCGAATGGATCAACCGGCCCGTAAAGTATTGATCGCTGATGACGAGCCTGATATCAGGGAATTTCTTCAGTACAACCTAAGTGCTGAGGGATACGAGGTGTTCACGGCCAAAGATGGCGACGAAGCACTCGAAAAAGCCAAACGCATACAACCCGACCTGATCGTACTCGATGTGATGATGCCCAAGAAAAGCGGGGTCGAGGTATGCCAGCTGCTGCGCTCACAATCGGCTTTCAAGGATACTATCATTGTGATGCTTACCGCCCTCAACGATGATGGCTCTCACATAAAAGGTCTCGAGAACGGTGCCGATGACTATATTGGCAAACCCATCAGCCCCAAAGTATTGGTATCTCGTATCAATGCCCTTTTCAGACGACTGAGTAAACCCAAGACGACGGTATTGAACGTGGGTACGGTCAGCATCAACCCGGAACAATACATTGTATCCGTTGATGGTAAAGAAATATCGCTGGCCAAAAAAGAATTCGAATTGCTCTATCTCTTGGCCCATCGCCCGGGCCGGGTCTTCTTACGCAACGAGATCCTCAACCAGGTATGGGGCAACGAAGTAATCGTAGGGGACCGCACCATCGATGTGCACATCCGCAAGATTCGACAAAAGTTAGGCGTAGACTGTATTACTACCGTTAAGGGCGTTGGTTACAAATTTGAGCTCTAAGCGACCACCCCTGACTATCTTTGTATCGGCATAGAACGCCGCTACATCGCATGTCTCTTTCGCGCCCCACCATTACGCCTCGACAAATTGCCCTGATCACCGCACTACTGCTGGCGCTGCCGGAAAGTATTTTCTTATGGTGGTGGAAGGCAGACTGGCAATGGGCCTTGCTGGCCTTTGCCACCGTTTTCGGGGTAAGCTACTGGGTTATTGCAACGCTGCTCGAAGAATTCATCAACCGCAAGATCAAACTCATCTACAAATTCATCCATAAGACCAAGGCCACCAAAAAAGAAGAAACCTACTATAAATATGTGCTGCCGGCTAAAACACTCGAAGAGGTAAGTAAAGACGTAGAGGACTGGGCCAATGAGAACGAAAAAGAGATGCAGCTGCTGCGACAAAACGAACAGTTTCGACGCGAGTTCTTGCAAAACCTGTCGCACGAATTTCGTACGCCCATCTTTGCCATTCAGGGCTACGTTGAGACCTTGTTGGGTGGGGCTATCAGCGACCCGCAGGTCAACCGTCGCTATCTCGAAAATGCATCCCGGAATATAGATCGGCTCACCAACCTGCTTACCGATCTCGATCAGATCTCAAAACTAGAGCGCGGAGAGTTAGTGCTCGTGCGGCAGCCCTTTGTTATCCAGGAGCTGGTAAAAGAAGTATTCGACAGCCTGGCTGGCAAAGCAGAAAAACAACATGTGAACTGCCTGATAAAAAAGGGATGCGAGTCGCCGTTGACTGTCAATGCCGATAAAGAGAAGATCAGACAAGTGCTGTTGAATCTGGTAGAAAATGCTATCAAGTATGGAAAAACCAATGGTACGGTTACGGCCAGTATGTACCGCACCGACGGGCAACATGTACTAGTAGAGATTACCGACGATGGAATGGGTATTGCAGAAAAAGAAGTGGGTCGCGTCTTTGAACGCTTCTACCGTACCGAAGAAGGCCGTGCCCGCGATGGTAAGGGGTCGGGCCTCGGACTAGCTATATGTAAACATATTATCGAAGCGCACGGAGAAACGATTCATGTGCGAAGTACGGAGCAGGTGGGCACGACGCTGGGCTTTACGCTGCCTACCAAGTAACTGCCAATAATTAGCAATAAAAACAATTAATTCGACCTCAAAGGCTCATAGGCATAAGCCTGTAGAGAATCCAGTATGCTCTTGCTTCGAGAATGTAATCTTACGCTGTATTTCTCACCAGTATTAATAAAGCTTAAGCGGCTACAACTACTGGTAAAGTACAGTACATACACCTCCCCTTTATCTCCATAGTAATATATCTTTCCTTCGGATACGCAATCCTTAATCCCTGTTTGAGCGAACTGATTAGCGTTATCTGCCAACGTACGAAGTAAGTTACTATCATAGACCTTTACCATCTGAAAAAACCGAGGGTTTCCCGGCGTTTTATAATACATGACCACTGCGCTATCGCAGGAATTCAGTTCAGACAACAGATTTGGCGTTCCGGAGGGCTGACAGGCAATTAATAAAAATAAAACAGGCATTGCAACCCAAAAAAAAGTATATGACTTCATGCAATGCGCAATTTTACTAGAAAAAAAGAAATTTCAAAAAAAAGGCGCCCTGTATTGCTACAGCGCGCCCTTAAAAACAAGTTATAATTAATAGGATGCATTCTGAGGATCCCAGTTGGCCCATCCGCTGGTCCAATTGCTAGTTCCCATGGCGCCTCTAAATGTAGTGGGCGTAAAGAAAGAGTTCATACCAGTAAAGCTAGCTCCGCTTAGAGCAGGAGAACCAGTTTTTGGCAAGAAGTTTGGTGAAGTAGAATAGAAAGGATTGGTCAAATCTGCAGCAGCAGACGTGGCCAATGTAATACAACCTTCGTTCTGCGCTTTTGCTTGAATCTGCGCCGCACTGGCAATGTTGGCATTGCTGGAACGATACACGTTAGTGCTGGCATGTACCAAATTGTTACGAAACTCAGAGACGTTATTCATGTAGTCATTAAGAGTTCCGTCTGATTCCATCGAGAAACCGGCATCAGGATGGCCGATAAAGATGGAGTTGCGAACGATAAACTGCGTTCTTCTTCTCCAACGCATTGAAAAATTGTGGTTAGCAGCTGTTCCCGTTGCATCATTGGGCCCAACGATGGTAAAGTTGCTCATTAGAGGACGTGTAATGGGGGTGGCATTCGATCCACTAGCATCGTTATCACACTCTACCCCGTTGCCAGCATCTCCGGCATCAACGAAATCGGGTTTACGCATAGCTACAGCAAACTGGATCTTACCCGAGTATCCAAAGTCAAAATCAAAATCATCATCAGCGGTAGCCAGCGCAATCAGGTTTTTGGCATTGACAGTACCACCAAAGAACTCAAAAGCGTCGTCGTTACCGAAAGACACCATCACATTTTCGATAATGGTACCCGAGCCAACACCACCACAGGTAAGTCCGTTAATCTCAGAGCCAGGTTCAGCAGCGATACCTGCATACTCGATACGTACAAAGCGAAGTACACCGCTTTCATCAAATGGATCTGTTCCACCATATTGACGACCTACACCTCCTTCAATAACGGGAGCAGGATCGAGCGGACGATTAGTAGGGGCCTTACCCAAAAGGATAATTCCACCCCAGTCGCCGGGAGCCCTTGAACCAATGGCCTTACCACTGGTAAATACAATAGGACTTGTGCTTGTGCCTTGGGCGATAATCTTGGCACCACGCTCAATGATCAGAGCACCTTTTTCAGCTACATCGCTTACGACCACACATCCGGCCTCGAACGTAACGGTAGCACCGTCCACTACATATACATAGCCTTTTAAGATCCATTTTCCTTTGGCATAGAACTTACTCGAAGAGATCACGCCGGTAATTACGTTGCTGTTAGGATCGGTGGGAACTACTACGTTACCGCCACCACCATCTTGGAATGTTACCTTAACGCAAGAGGAGGCACCGAAAAGTAAAATCGAAACCAGTGCGCTGAAAAGAAGCTGCTTCATATACTTGTTTTTGAGTTTAGACTAGGGTTGGTTTATTTTTTTTGTGTAGCAAAATCATAGGTAAAGCCGACGGTGATTGTTGAACCCGGGCGAAACGAATAGAACAAACGATCAGTGGCGGCTTGGTAAGAGGTCTTCTCCCCTACATTCTCATAGAAATAGTAGAACGGATTTAGAATATCAGACCAGGTAAGTCTGAATTCACCACGACCAGCAAAGGCCTTCTTGGCAATTTGAAGGTCAACCTGGTCGCGGGGGCGCTCATACACATCCGGGAAACCTAGGTCATTCAAGCCAACCAGACTCAGCCGCTCTCCGATACGGTTATACAATAGAGATCCGTTTATGCCACGTGTGGTGTTGTCGAATTGCAAACCAAGATTGATGAGATAAGGTGACTGGCCCTGCAAGGGACGATTACTGGTCTGGGCGGCTCCGCCTCCAGTGGTAGAGGCCAGGGTAACTTTCGAATAGATATACGTGAGATTGGCAAAGGTGCTTAGCTTACTTACCCCTTCGTTAAAATCGATCAAATTCTTTCTGATCTCTAACTCGACACCAAGGGTAAGGGCCTCTTGGGCGTTGTAAAAGCGATAATTGCGACGATCCAGTACACTCGAGGGATTTAACCGAAGTTCAATAGGATTGATGAACGATTTGTAGAAGCCTCCCAAGGTAATTCCTTCGCCGGCCTTAGGATAAAACTCATACCGTACGTCGAGGTTATTGATAGCGGTACGCTTAAGATCGGGATTACCATCTACGGCATAATTGACCTCATAATCAAAGAAAGAGAACGGAGCGATCTCACGAAACTCCGGGCGAGCTACCGTTTGACTGGCCGCCAAGCGGATATTATGCTTCGAAGAGGGCGAATAGGTCAAATTGAAGGAAGGTAAAAAGTCCCACTTTTCTGTGTTTACGATCACTCGCTTGGCAGTTACGTCTTTGGTCGTAAGAAATTGCTGGAAATTCTCTACGCGTACTCCCCATACCAGCCGCCAGTCATCGGCCAACTTATTATCGAACATGCCAAACATGCCGTTCAAAATCGATACCCCGAAATATTTATCTTGGTTATTGGTAAAGTCAAGGATCTTAAAACCTTGACTAGAGATATTGGCAGCGTTGAAGATCTGATTGTAGGGCTGGTAAATTAACTGACTGTTGAACTGAATAATGTTGGCAGGCTCCCAGCGCACGATACGGCTGCGAAAATCACGAATACGAATAATGGTTGAGCCTCCGGCCTTGAAAGTTTGCTTGTGCTTTCCTAAAGTAAAGGGAACAATCAGCGATCCATTGGCACCATAACTATAATCCTTAAGGTCGCTGTAGAAACGACGGGTATCGTCGTCGTTGAATTCAAAAGGGGTAGACGTGCCACGGGCTCGGAAGTAAGCATAGGTCCTAAGATCGGGCTGCGTTTTCCAGTTGTAGCCAAAGTTACCGTTCCAATTTAATTTAACACCACTCTTGGTCAACTGGTGCGTTCCTTCGAGCTGGCTGGTATAAAGAGAGCGCTGGTTAAGTACAGAAGAACGAAAATCAAGGTCTTGAATACGATCGTAGTTGATACCAGTACGAGTATAATAAAGATCTTCGAAAAGCTGGTTGAATAAATTCTTGAACGAAATTTTGTGCTTTCCCTTTACGTAGGTGATGTTTGCGATAGCCCCTGTATTGACACTGTATTTATTTTGCGCATCGTACATCTCGACCAGCAGATCGCCATCGTCTTGATGCAGGTTACGCTCCACGTCGAACTTGAGCATACTATTCCTGTATTGGACCGCCAGAATCGTACCCAGCGTTCCCCCGTTCTTGAATTTCTTATTGACACCCCAGGTAAGGTTGTACGTCTGAATGGGTGTAGCCTGTGAAACAACTTCGCGACTTACCTCGTTATTGAATTCTTTGCTCAATGCTACTTGCTGGGCGATACCCGCGTTATTGACACTAAGTACACGATACGCCTGAGGCGACGCAGGAAATCCGGCTGGCATAGAGCGAGTGCCATCATCAAAGCCTAACCAGTCAGTCTTATTACGTTCGTTGCTGGTAAAATCTTTAAATGTAGATTGATTATTGAATCCCCAGCTGACTCCCACCGTCAGTACACTGCGGGCGGGCACATCTTTAGTATTGATCTGTACCAACCCGCCGGCAAACTCACCCGTAAGATCGGGCGTAGCCGTCTTGTTGATAACGATGTTGTCGACCATCATCGAGGGGATTACATCGAACGAGAATGCTTTTTTGTCTGGCTCTGAGCTAGGTAATTGAGCGTTATTAATCTGGGCCGCATTGTAACGATCGCTCAAACCGCGAACTACTACGAACTTATTATCTTGGATACTGGTACCACTAACGCGCTTGAGTACCTCACCGGTGTTCTTATCGGGCGTGCGACGAATAAAGTCGGCTGCCAGTCCACTCGAAAGCGCCATATTATTGCGCTGAAAACTCAACAACGCATTAGTATTTTCTTGACGGCGAGAAGAACTGGTAATAGTTACGGCCTGCAGATTCGAACTTGCCTTCTCGATTAGCACGATCTCTA
>Ga0315902_10011945_pt1 | contig 11357 bp, 8 predicted proteins | sample LakEriMetagenome_9_FD_203523 | JGI IMG/M metagenome (GOLD analysis project Ga0315902, IMG submission 203523) | Freshwater fungal communities from buoy surface, Lake Erie, Ohio, United States - Buoy 12 MA117 | ecosystem: Environmental > Aquatic > Freshwater > Lake > Lake biofilm | place: USA...
TCACGCTGATCTTTCTCTCGGCAATTATCGTCTCCACGTTCTCACTGCGCGGCTGGCAAGTGCTGGTGAAGCGTACGTCGAAGAACCGATTGCTGGTCATCAGCCTCGCGGCCACCGTGCTGCACGGTCTGCTCATAGCGCTACTCGAGCCAGGCCCTTACGCGCTCCCCGTTTTCATCACCTACCTCGCAGCGTTTTATGCCCTGCAGGCGGGTCGCGACGCAGCGCTCTACGCGATTTTCGGTGACGTAGTGGATTACGACACGCTACACACCGGCGAGAATCGCGCCGGACAGTTCAGCGCCGCGTGGATGATCCTGCGGAAAATCGGGTATGCCGTCGCACCGGCTGTCGCGTTCTTCGTGGCCGGTATCGCCGGCTACGACCCCTCCGGCACCTCGGCACAGAGTGATCTTGCGGTCTTTGGCCTGAAAGCGGCGAACGGGTATTTACCGGCGCTCTTCATGGCGGCGGCGTTGATACTGGCGCTGCGCTTCCCGCTTACGGCGAGCGTGCACGCGGATATCCGCCGCCAGCTTGATGAGCGCGCCGCGGGCAGCGCGGCCCGTTAGGGCCCTGGTGCCGGATCAGCGGCGCCGCTTGGCCCCGCCGTCGAGCTTGATGCCATCCGAGGGGCGTGCAGAGAATTTCTCCTGCATGCGTTTACCGAGCGTGTCGAAGTCCTGCCGGGCTGCGAGCTCTGCGGCGTCTGCGTCCTGCAACTCGATCGCACGCACCATGGTGAGGTGCATCTGCACCCAATGCTTCTCGATGTCGTGATTCACCGTGTCGGCGATATCGTGGAGATAGAGTCCAAGAATGCGCTGCCCCTGATCGAGCATCTGCCGCATCCAGCCGAGATAAAAGGAATTGCCGCTCGCCTTGGCGATCTCGAGGTGGAACTCCCGGTTCAGCCGGATCATGGCGGCCATATCCCGTCGCTTGGTGGCGGCGCTGTGCTCCTTGTGGAGTTCCTGGATCCGCGTGAGGTGCGCGGGCTTGCGGTTCAGCGCCGCGAGCCGGGTGGTGAGCCGATACATGAGCTCCATGGCGTCGAGGAAGCTCGGGATGGCCACCACGTCAAACGGGGCGACGATGGAACTGCGGTTGCGGAGTGTCTGAACAAGGCCCTCGGCGGCAAGACGGATCAGTGCCTCGCGGATAGGAGACCGGGAGAGACTGAAGCGCTCGGCGAGTTCGGTCTCGTCGAGCAAGGTCCCGGGCTCCATCCGGAGGTTGAGGATGTCGCCCCGCAGGGCCTCATATACGGTATCGGCTCCTGAACCGCGAACGCGCCTCGGTGCCTCGACTTCTTTCCGCTTGACCGGCGTGGCGCCGGGACGCTTGCTGCGAGCCATGTGTTCTCCTCCGGCACTATCGTCGTGTTGCGAGGCGATTATAGGCCCGCTTTCCCGCGCCTCGCTGCCGGAAATGAAACGGGCGGCCCGAGGGCCGCCCGCGAGGCTGGACGGGGATAGCCGATCAACTCAGTTGTAGTTGTAGCTCACGCCCACCAGCCAGGAGCGGAAATTGCCCGGCGGTGCAAAGAAACGCCCGTCAAAGAAGGCGAAGTACTCCTCCTCCGTCAAGTTCCTGCCGCTCGCTGAGATCTGCCACTCGCCGATATCCCAGGTGAGCAGCACGTTGACGAAGCCCGTCGACTGCAGCTCGTAGAGGTTGCTCGCGTTGTCGAAGACCTCATCGCGGTACTGGTACTCGAGGCGGACGGCCGCCGTGCCCCCACCAATCGCGAGATTGTCCAAGGTCACCGCTGCATTGCCCGAGAACTCCGGTGCACGCGGAAGCTCATTGCCAGAGTAATCAGCCGGGGCACCGAAGTCGTCGATCGACTCGTACTCCTTGAACTCCGTGTCGAGAAAACCGGCGTTCGCCTCGAACTTCAGGTGGTCGGAGGCGACCACGCTGAGCGTGGCCTCGAGCCCGAGGATCTCGGCCTCGCCCGCGTTCAGGGTGGTGTAGAACGGGATGCCGTTCGGGTCAGGCGTGCCGTCGGCGAGGAGCGGGATGCCGCCGACCTGTACCTGCATGTCCTGATAGTCGTAGTAGAAGGCGGCGACGTTGAACACGCCGATATCCCCGGGGAGCGAGGACTTCATCCCGATCTCGTAGGCCATCAGCTGCTCGGGCTCGACTTCAGCGGGCTCCGGGTTCCCTTGCAGGTCGAAGCCCACGTCGTTGAAGCCGGACTTGAAGCCCTTGGCGACGCTCACGTAGTACATGGTGCCGGCGCTGGTCGTGTAGTCGAGACCGATGCGGCCGGTGGGTTCAGTTTGTGTGCTATCGAGGTCGAAGGACTGGCCATCGAAGGGGCCGCTGCCGACAAAGGTGTTCTGCACGTCGTCACGGTTGTAGCGAAGACCCACGTTCAGCCGCAGCTCATCGGTGAGGTTGTAGTTCAGGTCACCGAAGAGCGCGTAGGTCTTGATCGTGTTGTCGGTGGTGCTGTTCAGTGCGCCCGGAAGGGGCGGCAGGATGTTGAGGAGACGGGTCTCGCCCTCATCGGTATCCATGTAAAGTGCGCCCAAGACCCAGTTGAGGCGCTCGCTCTCAAAGGCAAGCTGCAGCTCCTGGCTCCATTGCTCGGCGTACTGCGGGAAGGCAATGGTGACATTCACGGGCGAAGGGCCCGGATTTACATCAAGGAGGGACTCCGGCTCGTCGTAGTCCTGATAACCCGTGATGGAGCGCCAGGAATAGCCACCGCCAAGATCGCCCGACAGCGTGAGCCCCGCGATCTTGTAGTCGCGCTGGCCTTCGGGCTTGCTCGGGACGTCGAAGTAGGTTTCGTCCCAGTCGTAGAGCGGATCGAAGTTCTCATCCAGCGGGATCAACTCACCGACCCCGCCGGTCTCCTTGCTGATTTGCCCGAAGAACTCCACCGCGACCGGGCCGGCATCACCGGCGACCGTGATACGCCCGCCCGTGTACTCATTGCCATCGATCTCGTCGCCCGTGGCCACATTGGTGAGGCGGCCATCCGCGCGGGTCGCGGTGCCGGCGAGACGCATCGACCAGTCCTCGTTCAGCGGAATGTCGACGCCGCCCGAGGCGCGCACGGTCTGGTCGTTGCCGTACTCCAGCTTCACTCCACCGTCGAATTCCTCGCCCGGCCGGCGGGTGATGATGTTGACCGCCCCGCCGGTGGAGTTGCGGCCGTAGAGCGTGCCCTGCGGCCCCTTGAGGACCTCGACGCGCTCGACGTCGAAGAGCCAGGAGAGCGAGGTGGCCGTCGAGGCCTGGAAGATACCGTTGACGTGCGTCGCGACGGCTTCCCCCTTACCCGGGACCTGAGATCCCACGCCACGCATCGAGATGGTGGCCCGACTCTCGTAATTTTCGATGTAGAAACCCGGCACCTCGAACTGCAGGTCCTTGAAGGTCACCTTGCCGAGGTTCGCAAGCTCACCCCCCCCCAACACCTCGATCGACTGGGGGACGGTCTGCACGTCTTCCGAGCGTTTGCGGGCGGTGACAATGATCTCCTCAAGGCTGGAAGCACCGTCGCCCGAACCCTGTGACTGGGCAGAAACGGGTGCGGCAAAAAGGCTGGTGGCCACCACCGCCGCGACAGCAACGGAGAGTTGACGCACCGGGCTGTGGAGCTGGCGGCAACGGGCCGCGAGACGATCGACTGATCCGATCCTGTTCATGAGGAGGCCCCCTGTGTGGCGTGTTATGACCATCCGTGCCGTCTTTTCGTCGACACGTTGTCGGCAGAGGATATGCGAGGAGTCCACGGGTGGCAACTGTGTCAAGCGCTCAGCGCAACCGCCTTCCGCCGGGTGAACGCCCGCATGCCTGCGAGGCCACCCTCGACGCCGGTACCCGATTGGCCGTGCGGCTCGAAGGCGCCGGCCGTGGCGTCCACCGTGCCTGCGACGGGCCCAGCGATGATCGACACCGAGCCCGCCCGAATCCCGCGCGAGAGGCGGAGCCCCCGACCTGCGTCCCGCGTCCAGACCGTGGCGACGAGGCCGTAGTCGGTGGCATTCGCAAGCCGCAGAGCCTCGTCCTCGTCCTCGAACGGAGTGACGCCGAGCACCGGCCCGAAGATCTCTTCCCGGGCAATGCGCATGTCCGGACGCACGCCGTCGAAGACGGTCGGCATCCAGTAACAGCCCGGGGCCGGGCGAGCCTGAGCGCCATCGAGCACCAGCGCCGCGCCCTCGGCCGCACCGGATGCGACGTACTCCTGAACCCGCGCGAAATGTGCGGCGGATGCGAGCGGGCCAAAGCTGGTAGATTCGGCGAGGGGATTCCCGGCGCGGATCGCCGAAGCCCGTTCCAGCAACCGCCCAAGCAAGTCTGCGCGCACGGCCCTGTGCACAAGCACACGCGATCCCGCGACGCAGACCTGGCCGCTGTTGAAGGTGATGCCGGCCACGATGGCATCGGCCGCTGCGTCGAGGTCCGCCACATCGTCGAACACCAGGTGTGGCGATTTGCCTCCACACTCGAGAATCAACCGTTTCATGTTCGACTGCCCCGCGTACTCGAGGAGCCGCCTGCCGGTGACCGTGGATCCGGTGAAGGTGAGGAGGTCGACGTCGCGGTGCCGCGCGAGCGCCGCGCCCGCTTCCTGACCCAGCCCCGGCACCACGTTCAGCACACCCTCTGGAATGCCCGCTTCGGCGGCAATCTCGCCCAGCAAAAGACAGCTGAGCGAGGCGATCTCCGAAGGCTTGAGCACCACCGAGTTACCGACCGCCAGCGCCGGCGCGATCTTGGTGATGGCGATGTACGCGGGGAAGTTCCATGGCGTGATCGCTGCTACCACGCCGACCGGTTCGTGTACGTTGAGCAGAAGCGTGGAGGGATGGTTGGGTATCACCTCGTCGATCAGTTTGTCCGCAGCCTCGACAGTGGCACGCAGGATATCGATCGCACCGCGAAGATCAGGGCTGGCGAGGCCGATCGGCATCCCCATCTCGAGGGTGTCGAGGAGTGCGAGCTCATCCGCGCGTCGCTCGAGCGCCTCCGCAAATGCGTAGAGCCGGCGCATGCGTTCACGTGGAGACAGACGCGACCAGTCACCACGGACGAAGGCCCTGCGTGCTGCGGCGACGGCGGCATCGATCTCGCGCTCACCGCAGGCAGGCAGTTCCGCCACCATGCCACCGGTCGCGGGGTTCAGCGACGAAAATTGCGCATCGCAGTCCGGTGTGACGCGCATACCGCCGATCCACGGCAGAACCTCGGGGCGGAGTCGTTCTGCGCGCGCACTCCAGTCCATCGTCGGGGGCGACTCGTTCATGGTCAAACTCCGGGTTTGGTCGGGTTAGCCGGCCACTGCGCGCGTCATGCAGGAATGCGCCTCAGCGACGGCGCACGAAGGTGCCCTCGTGGAGGAGCGTCCACGTCACCCCGCCGTCAGCGGAGAGCTCCCAGCGCTGCAGCGAACCGCCGTCCGGCAGCGGAGAGAAGCTCATTCGGTGCAGGCCCGTGAAGGTGTCCATGTCGTTGTCACCCTGCAGCACCAGTGCGTCACCCACGAAGTTGCCCGCCAGGTAGAGCGTGGCGCCATCGTCAGTGACGTAAATGAGGTGCCAGCGCTTCTCGAGCCGGTCGTAGAACATGTGCGCGCGGCCCTCGCCGCTGATCGCGCCCTGCCACTCTTCGACGAGGAGGCAGCCCTGCAGCATCGAGACGACCCGGCTCTCTCCGGCGCGGGCTCCCCCGATACCCGTGACATCGAACTCGCCGAGCCGGAAGTCGAGGCGGCGGTATTCGGGCTCCGTGCAACCCGGTGACGGCGCCGGCGCAACCTCGGGGGAGCCGGCATGCAGTCCGCTCGCCATGACGAGCAGGCACAAGGGCAGGAGTCGTCGTAGAACGGGGTTCAGCATCGCCACGCACCTCCGCGTTATCGTGTCCGGGCTCGCCGAGCAAGCCCGCATTCATGTCGACACACACAATACAAGACGGCTAGCATTGACGCTACAGACGAGGTGAACGAACCATGTCCATACAGAGCGACAACTCCCCTGGCAGCCGCGGAAAGGCTGATTACCTGGCGCAGTTCGTGCGCATTCCCATGCGCGACGGAATAGAACTCGGCGGCGTGCTGTACCGGCCGCGCGAAGCCCTGCGGCCGCTGCCCACCGTCCTCGAGATCACCCCTTACCTTGCTGACAACCTGCATGGGGAAGCGATCGTCTTCGCGCGGGAGGGATTCGCCTACCTCGCCGTGGACTGTCGGGGGCGTGGCGGTTCGGGTGGGGAGTTCCGGCAATGGATCCACGACGCGCCAGACGGCTACGACACCGTGCAGTGGATCGCGACGCAACCCTGGAGCGACGGGCAGGTCGGGCTCGGTGGCGGCTCCTACACGGGCTGGAACCAGTGGATGATCGCCGCGACGCGGCCACCCGCGCTGAAGACCATCGTGCCCTCTGCCGCGTTCATGCCGGGCGTGTGCATCCCGCGCGGCGGCATCGGTTCGCCCTACCAGTACCGCTGGCGGGTGACGCTCAAGGGGCACTCGATCTCCTGGAATCTCGCGGCCGACACACTGCTCTTCAATCGCATGCAGGGCGATCTCTACGCGGCAAACCGCTCCTACCTCGACGTACCCGAGATGCTGGGATTTCCGGCGCCGGGCTGGGAGGACGACATCACCGATACCGCGTGGGGCCCTGCGTGGGAGGCGCGCCGCCCCTCGGAGGAGGCTCTCGCCGCCCTCGAGATCCCGGTGCTCTCGCTCACCGGCACCTATGACACCACGCAGGTGGGCGCGCTGGAGCATCACCGTCGTCTCGAACGGCTGGGCAGCGACAGCACTCGCCGCAACAATCATCTCGTGATCGGGCCCTGGGACCATCGCGGCATGGACGGCACGGATCAGGTCTATGGGCTCAAGTTCGGACCCGAGGCGAAGGTCGATGTGCCGCGCCTGCGGATGGACTGGTACCGCTGGGCGTTCGGCATGGGTGAAAAGCCCGCATTTCTGGAGCGGCGCGTACGCTATTACGTCGCCGGGGAAGAGAGATGGCGTAGCGCCGACTCCCTGGAGCAGGCCTTCGGCTCGGCGCGCAACTGGTTCCTCGCCTCCAACGGGTCGGCGACAGATGTCTTCCGTTCCGGCTGGATGCAGACCGAAGCGGTCGACACGCCGGCCGATGCCTTCGTCAGCGACCCCGGCGACCTGCGTCCGCTGGAAACCGAAACCCGGCTCAGCAATTCACCCGAGATGAGTTCCGGGGGCGGAGCGGTGTTTCCGCGCGCCTACAACAGTCTCTTCTTCATCATGGGCGGCGAGGACCCGACCAACGCCGTCTTCTGCCACAACACCTACGGGCAGGGCGTGATCTACCACACGCCAGCGCTCGACGCGCCCGTGACGATCGTGGGTGAACCCGAACTGGATCTCTGGTTGCGCTGCGACGCGCCCGATGCCGATCTCGCCGTGCTGCTCTACGAGGTGATGGAGGACGGATCGGCGATCTTCCTCTCCTCGAGCCAGCTGCGACTGCGCCATCGCGATGCCGTGGAGTCACTGATGCCGGAAGGCCAGCCCGTGAAGCTGCGGTTGCCGCGCTTCCGCTTCGTTTCGCGGCGTATCGACCGCCACTCGCGACTCCGGCTGGTGATCCGCGCGCCGGCCTGCGCGTTCATGCAAAAAAACCTGAATACGGCTACGCCGGTGCATCTGCAGCAGCCGCAGGAAGCACGCGTCGCGCGGATCGAGATCCTTCACAGCAGGGAGCATCCTTCGGTGCTGCGCGTGCCCGTATGCGGGGAGCCGTGAGCGTGGGACGTTTCGCGGCGGGGCTTCTGTGTAGTGCCTGCCTGCTGCTCGGCGCCGCACGGGTAACCGCCGAAACACCGCCTGCTGCAGCAGAGATACCCGCAATGACACTGGTGACGCTCGGCACCGGTGGCGGGCCCTCCTATCGGGAAAAGCGCGCGATGTCGTCGAACGCCGTGCTGGTGGGCAAGGAGATCCACATCGTCGACGCCGGCGAGGGTTTGCTGCATCAGCTCGCCGCGGCAACGCTCAGCGTGGAGAACGTCAAGTCCGTGTTCATCACGCATCACCACTTCGACCACAACGCGGACCTCGGTGCACTGATCACCTTCCGCTGGCTCGCACGGGGCCACTCTCCTCTGCCGGTAATCGGGCCACCAATGACGCGACAAATGGTGGAAGACCAAACGCGGGCGCACCGCCCGGTGGAGCTCGCGCCCATTACGATCGGCGGCCCTGCATCGCCACCCATTCTCTCCACCGTCGCGGCACAGGACCTGTCCGCCGAACTCTACTCGCCCACGGTCATCTGGCAGCAGGGCACACTCAAGGTCATCGCAGTGCTGAACGACCACTATCACTTCGAGGAAGGCAGCGAGGCCGCCCGTCTATCGAGGTCCTATGCGCTCCGCTTCGAGACACCTTCACGCACCATCGTGTTCACCGGGGACACGGGGCCCTCGCGCCGGGTCGAGGCACTCGCCAAGGGGGCTGATCTGCTCGTGAGCGAGGTGATCGACCTCGATCGCATCGCCCGGCAATGGCGCGAGAACTCTGATGCCGACACCGCTTATGTCGAGAGCCTCATCGCGCACCTTGCCGAGGACCACCTTGCCCCCGAGGAGGTGGGAAAGCTTGCAGCGCGGGCGGGCGTGAAAGCCGTGGTACTGACGCATCTCGTCCCCGGCTGGGACGAGGAGACGGATCCGGAGGTCTATGCGCGCGGTGTCAGGAACCATTTCCGCGGGCCGGTGCACGTCGCCAATGACCTCGACCGCTTCTGACCCGAAGCTGGTGTGGTCAGCCCCAGAGCGCGCGCGGCGGCAAACGGATGTGCCAATCACTGTCATCGAGTGCAGGCGTGTGGTCCGCAGCAAGGCACCGCACACCGAGGTCCACCACCACGGCACCCGGAGCAAGCAGGACAGCAGGTGCCTGCGCGAGCGAAGACCCGGCGTTGCAGCCCACCATGTACGCCAGCCCGCAGCGACGCGCGTCGGCAATCAGCGCGAGCGCCTCGGTGAGCCCGCCGGTCTTGTCGAGCTTCACGTTGATCATCTGGTAGAGGCCCGCGATCGCGGGAAGGGACGCGCGATCGAGGCAACTCTCGTCCGCGCAGATCGGCACCGACAGATGCATGTGGGCGAGCGCCTGCTCGGCGCGCGCGGGCAACGGTTGCTCGATAAACGCGACATCAAGACGCGCCGCGAGCGGCAGAATGCGTGTGAGGTCTGCAGGCGTCCAGCCCTCGTTGGCGTCGATCGTGAGGAGATGGCCGGGGGCTGCGGCACGCACCGCCTCGAGACGCTCCGTATCCAGGCCATCCCTGCTGCCAAGCTTGATCTTGAAACCGGGCGCAGCGCGACATCGGGCCGCCGCAGCGCCCATGCGCTCCGGTGTGTCGATCCCCAGCGTCTCGAGGATTGGAAAGCTTTCGTCAGCGTCGATGTCGAGCCCGAGAATTTCCCAGACCCTGCGCCCCTCCCGCTTTGCCCGCAGATCCCACAGCGCACAGTCGAGTGCATTACGTGCTGCGGAACGGGGAACCTGCGCGTTCATACGCGGGGGATCGAGATGTGCCCAGAGGCTGTGATCGAGCGCGAGGAGTTCCGCTGCAGCGGCCTGCGTCACACGTTCGTCGAACTCGTGCGGTTCGCACTCACCGCGTCCGGTGATGCCATCGACGGAAACATCCGCCTCCAGCACGAGGTTGTCGGTAAACACGTGCCGCGAGATCGCAAACGGCTCGCGGAGCGGCCATCGACGCACGTTCGCGCGAAGCTCCGGCTCAGCCATGGATCCCCCTCGCGAGCCCGTGCCACTCCAACCCGCATGACGCTGCACCAAAGGAGCTCTTGAATATGAACACTTCACCCGTCACAGCTGACGGATTGGCGGGCCTTGCGGATCTATTGAAAGGCGAGGTCGCGGTCGTGACCGGTGCCGGACGCGGCAACGGTGCGGCGATCGCACGCGGGCTCGTGCAGGCCGGTGCGCGCGTCTTCCTTGCAGACATCGATGGCGATGCTGCCCGTGCAAGCGCCGCCGCCATCGATCCCGGCGGCGAGACGGCGAGGGGCATCGCGTGGGACATCGCAGACCCTTCCTCCGCAGTGGCGGCCGTGGAGACAATCCACTCCTCTGTCTCGCGCGTGTCGATTCTCGTGAACAACGCCGGCATCGAGGCGGTCGGCACGGTCAACGCGGGCAGCTCCGGATTCGCGGAGAGCTGGCGACGCGTGATGGACGTCAACCTCGACGGCACCATGCGCGCCGTGGAGGCGCTGCTGCCGGATCTTCGCGCGGGCGGTGGGAGCATCGTGAACATCGTCTCCATCCAGTCTTTCATCGCCTATCAGTCGGGAACCTCGGCCTACGCGACCTCGAAAGCCGCCCTCGCGCAGTACACGCGCTCACTCGCCGTAGACCTTGCCGCCGACGGCATACGCGTGAACGCCATCGCCCCGGGGTTCATCGAAACGGCGATGACCGCGGGAACCCGCGCCGATCCCACCCGCCTCGCAGCCTTCCGTGCGCGCACCCCGCTGAAACGCATGGGCCAGCCGATGGAACTCGCAGGACCCGTGGTGTTCCTCGCCTCGCGGCTGTCGAGTTACGTGACCGGCACCGTGCTGCCAGTGGACGGGGGCATGCTGGCACAGTGAGCGCGGCCTCAGCGCTGAGCCGGATCGGCAAGCGCCTTGGCCAGCATCTCCGCGAAGCGCTGATGGTGTGCCGCAGACCAATGAATGCCGTCCGCCGTATCGAGCGCGCCCGCTCCGGCTGCATCGAGAAAACGCCAGCCTTTTGGGGTTGCCCGTAATGCGAACTCTCGGGCGAGCCCTCTGGAACGTTCTATGCCCGCTTCGTCCACGCCAATCGCACGCACTGCGGGACCCAGGGGTATGGGTGAAACGACCGTGACCGCAGGTGCCGCGCCGCCAAGCCAGGCGTGACTCGCAAGTCCTTGCTCGATCGTCGTCACCACGCCGTCTGCAATGCGTGCAGGATCCTCCAGCGTCGGATAGGCCAGGTCATTGGTACCGAGCATCACTACCCATTCGTGGATGGGCCAATTGGCGGAGATCAGGCCGCGCACGTGGTCGATCGCTGCGCGCGAGGCACCGTCCTCGAACTGCGCACCGCCAGACGCAAGCGCGCCGACAAGGCCGCAGATGCCGTGCTCGATGACACGCGTTCCGGGAGCGAGCAGGTTTTCCAGGGCACGCGGCCAACGGGAGTGGTGATCGTAGCGTGTGAAGCGCGTGGCACCGCTTTCCTGACCGGGTACGAAACCCCAGGTGTTGGAGTCCCCGAAGCAGAGCACCGTCCGTTCGGTGTGCGAAGGTCCGGCGCTGGACTCGGGCGT
>Ga0315902_10011947_pt1 | contig 11356 bp, 8 predicted proteins | sample LakEriMetagenome_9_FD_203523 | JGI IMG/M metagenome (GOLD analysis project Ga0315902, IMG submission 203523) | Freshwater fungal communities from buoy surface, Lake Erie, Ohio, United States - Buoy 12 MA117 | ecosystem: Environmental > Aquatic > Freshwater > Lake > Lake biofilm | place: USA...
AAGGCGGCTCGAGTACCTCGAAAACGGGCATCCAACTTCCTGCTGTAGTAGGTACGGAGAGTTTTGATGAAGTAGCCGTTTCGCAAATGCGCAAAGCTATTGCACGCAGGCTGAGTGAAAGCAAAAACGGTGCTCCGCATTTTTACCTGACTATGAGCATTGTGATGGATAAAGCTATGGAGGCTCGTAAAGCCATGAACGATATCAGTCCTGTAAAAATTTCGATGAATGATATTGTGGTGAAGGCGGTAGCGGCATCGCTGCGCAGGCATCCTGCAGTAAACTCATCGTGGCTTGGCGATAAAATACGTTACAACCACCACATACATGTGGGTGTTGCTGTTGCCATTGATGATGGCTTAATTGTGCCTGTTGTAAAATTTGCCGATACAAAAAGCGTTTCGCATATAAGTGCCGAAGTAAAAGAGCTGGCTGATAAAGCCAAAAACAAAAAACTTCAGCCATCCGAGTTTGAAGGCAATACATTTACTATTTCAAACCTTGGCATGTTTGGCATTGATGAGTTTACTGCCATTATTAATCCGCCTGATGCCTGCATACTGGCTGTAGGCGCAGCCAAAGAAACAGCCATTGCCGAAAACGGACAGATTCGTGCAGCGCATGTGATGAAAGTTACATTAAGCTGCGATCACCGAGCTGTTGACGGTGCTGTAGGTTCTGCCTTTTTACAGACACTGAAAGAATTGCTGGAAAATCCGGTTAAAATACTCGTGTAATTAAAATTATCACGTATTAACCGTACCGGAATTTTTATTTTAGGAAAATATGCATATTGTTGCATCAGCAAATTCTTGCTGCTTCTCCCAACCACATCCAATCTAACTTTTAGTGATTACTGGTAAGTGCGCAGAGAAATTATTTTGTTAACCCAATAACATATTCATGCATACCATTGAATTGTTGAACGACATGCTCGTGAACGAGCTGAAAGAAATCGCAGCCGATTTGAATATAGCTGGCTACGAAGAATTAGAGAAACCCGAGCTGATTAACCTCATTCTGGAACATCAAGCCGAGAAGCCTGCTGCCCGAAAGCGCAAAGGAAGACCTAAAAAAGGTGAAGCTACACCTACTGAAACAACCGAATCGGCTGAAGTACATACTGAGCCTGTTAGGCAAGAAACAGAAACACCCGCACCTCCCATTTCGTCTGATACAAACGAAACCTCATCAGGTGATTCATCACATGATTTAACCGAAAGTGGCGGTGGTTCTGAACACTCAAACCGTGATCAGGATTACCGCAACAAAAAACAGGAACGTTACGAGCGCATGCAGCAGCAAAATATGTTGTTGCAGGAACTGGAAAGCATTGTGAGTGCAGAAGGTGTGCTGGAAATGATGCCTGACGGATATGGATTTTTACGGTCATCGGATTATAACTACATGGCTTCACCGGATGATGTATACGTAGCCCCTGCCCACATAAAAATGGTAGGGCTAAAAACTGGTGATACTGTGCGTGGTGCCATTCGTCCGCCAAAAGAAGGCGAAAAATACTTTGCTTTAACTAAAATTGAGTCGGTAAATGGGCGCACTGCCAGCGAAATTCGTGATCGCGTAGCGTTCGAACACCTTACCCCTCTTTTCCCGGACGAACGATTACGAATTGCCGATAACAGCACCACCTACTCCACACGCATTATTGATTTACTGGCCCCAATTGGGAAAGGTCAACGCGGGCTAATAGTAGCACAACCCAAAACGGGTAAAACCATTTTGTTGAAAGACATTGCCAATGCAATTGCAAAAAACCACCCCGAAGTGTATCTGATTATCCTGTTGATTGACGAACGTCCGGAAGAAGTTACAGATATGCAACGTAGTGTACGTGCCGAAGTAGTGGCTTCTACTTTTGACGAACCTGCCGATAAACACGTGAAGCTGGCCAATATTGTGCTGGAAAAAGCCAAACGACTGGTTGAATCCGGACACGATGTGGTTATTTTACTTGACTCCATCACACGCATGGCCCGTGCGTTCAACACCGTGCAGCCTGCTTCCGGAAAAATTTTATCGGGTGGTGTGGATGCCAATGCGCTGCACAAACCCAAACGTTTCTTTGGTGCCGCACGTAAAATTGAAAACGGTGGCTCGCTCACCATTATCGCTACTGCACTTACCGAGACCGGTTCAAAAATGGACGAAGTCATTTTCGAAGAATTTAAAGGTACCGGTAATATGGAACTCCAGCTTGACAGACGTTTGGCCAATAAACGCATTTACCCGGCCATAGATATTGTTGCGTCAAGTACACGAAGAGAAGATTTGCTGCTTGAAAAATCAACGTTGCAGCGCATGTGGGTACTTCGCAATCACATAGCCGATATGAACCCCGAAGAAGCCATGGACCTGATGCTGAAAAATATGCGCGGAACTCAAACCAACGAAGAGTTTCTGGCCAGTATGAACGGTTAATTTTTGTAAAAACATACTGTACACATTGAGTGTTATTACTTAGTATTTTAAACATTCACTTAATTACAACACATATATGACCATGTTAGTAGGAAAAAAAGCCCCCTCATTTAAAGCATCAGCTGTTGTTGACGGAGGCGAATTTGCAGATGACTTTTCACTGGATCAGTACATCGGTAAAAAACACGTACTTTTTTATTTCTATCCGCTTGATTTCACTTTTGTGTGCCCTACTGAAATCATCGCATTTCAAAGGCGCATTGCAGAGTTTGAAGAACGCAACGTACAAGTAGTTGGTTGTTCTATCGACTCTAAATTCTCGCACTGGGCATGGCTCAATACTCCGCAAAATGATGGCGGTATTGAAGGTGTAAAATATCCATTGGTAGCTGACGTAAATAAAACCATCGCTATCAATTATGGAGTACTTGCCGGACATTATGATTACAATGAAGCAGGCGAAATGATTTGGATTGGCAATTTGGGCGAAGATGCAGTTGCTTACCGCGGCTTATTTCTGATCGACAAAGAAGGTATCGTTCGCCATCAGGTTGTAAACGATATGCCACTTGGCAGAAGCATTGACGAAGCCCTGCGTATGATAGATGCGCTGCAGTTTTATGAACAAAAAGGAGATGTGTGCCCGGCCGATTGGGAAAAAGGGAAAGACGGACTGAAAGATACTGCTGAAGGTATCGCTTCTTACTTGTCGACTCACTAGCTGTATCCGGCTTCTTATAGTATTGGCCCGCTAACAGTGTTAGCGGGCTTTTTTTATGCAGTTCTGTAGATTTTACCGGTTTATTATAAACTGTATGTAGTTAACGTGCCTATAACTAATCCTGAAAATTAGCCTGTAAAGTGTACTTTTGAATCATGCTCCGAATATTTCTGTATTGCCTTATTTTACTAGACTTACATAGCCTGTATGCACAATCCAATCTGGCATTTGTTAAACTGGATTCATGGGCAAAAAACAACAAAGATGAAAATCAGCAGAATCCGCTCGCTTTTTTTGATGTAGCCGGTGATACTATACTTACCTACGATTTTGAAAACGTGTCGGATGCAAAACCGGTTGTAATTAAAAAGCCAACTGGATATGCAACGTATGCTTATGGATATCTGTATTATTCAGGGGTGCCGAATACAAAAAATCCCGGACTAATGAACCTATTGCTATGCGATTACAAAAACAAAACACCCAAGTTGTACATCGATAGAAATGCGAATTACAATTTTACCGATGACGGTGAGCCCCTGCTTATGCCTGCGCCATACAGTATTCGCGACAGTATTTTTTTTACTTTGCCTTGTACAGCGGATGAAAAAGGAGGTATATCCATACAGCTAAACCGGTTTGTGCTGCACAATAAAACGGAATACCGAAACATGATGAACGAATACTACCAGTCGTTTTACGGCAATCGTAAATTCATTGGTATGGATTATTGTTTTCGGGAAACACGTAAATGTACCCGTGCCGGAATCGTGCGTATTGCTAACGACTCGTTTCGGGTTGCGCTTTATGATGCCAATGGAAACGGATTATATACCGATGTCCAAACCGACATGCTGCTAATTGCTGATCTATCAGACTCGTCATTCGATAGCCGCAACGAAATGTATGCCTATACGATACCTGAAAAGAAGGAAGAGCTCTTTTTCCACAAAAATGGAATTCAGTATTCAGTAGTACAATCTGATGCGGCCGGAACCTACCTGACACTTGCTTCCAAAGAACTCAAAAATGAAACTGGTCTGATGGCTGGAAGCAAAGCACCTAATCTGAAATTTATCGACTGGCAAGGCAAAAAGCATGCATTGCGTAAATACCGTAAAAAGCAGGTGTATTTTTACTTCACCGGGCCAAAAGCAAAAACCTTCAGTTCAGATACTGCTTTTATGCGTAAAATTTCAGATGAATTCTCAAAAAAAGCAGTTGTCGTAGCCATGATTGATTTCGATAAATCGTATGAACTTAAAATATTCGGCATGTACTCTAATCTTAACTGGATAGCTGCATTTAAAGACCGATACTGCCTACGCGATTTAAAATTACGAGGCATTCCGTCATCGGTATTGCTGGAACGAAAACGTAAAGTCAAACAATACGGACTTACACCTGAAGAATACTACCACATGCTTAAAGCCAATTGATATGCACTTGTTTTATCATCCACAAATAACTACGAATACATTTACGCTGAGCGAAGAAGAATCAGCGCATGCCATTCGTGTACTCAGGTTAAAGACAGGTGATACAGTGCGTGTAACCGATGGCCGTGGAACGGAGGCATTATGTAAAATTGTACATGCTGATACACGTACCTGTACACTGCATATGGTGCAGCAAACCTTACACGCTAAAACACGTCCTTACTCACTACATATTGCACTAGCACCAACTAAAAACCGTGAGCGCATCGAGTGGTTTGTAGAGAAAGCTGTGGAATGCGGCATTGATGAGGTATCATTTATATATACCGAAAACAGTGAGCGCGGTAAATTGAATGTGGAAAGGCTTCATAAAATTTCATTAAGTGCCATGAAGCAATCAAAACAATGGCACCTGCCGGTCATTCATGAACTGAAACCGTATGCTGAATTTATGGCAGACGAACACAAGGGAACTAAGCTCATAGCGTGGTGTGAAACTGAAGTCAATGGTCATCTACTCAGAAACTGCATACCTCCACACACTACACACATCACACTGTTGATTGGACCTGAAGGAGACTTCACATCCAAGGAGCTGACATTGGCTACAGAAGCCGGATTTATACCGGTCAGTTTGGGTCACAGTATTTTACGAACAGAAACAGCCGCACTGTTTGGGTGCATGGCTGTAAAAACTTTACTGGAGAATTGACACAGCAGTAGCTAAATTGCACACGAAAATGACTAAACGTATTTTTTCTATACTTCTGCTCTTAGCTATTTTGGGTCTATCGTTTGCACCGCCAACCGTAAAAATTGCAAAACTCAAATACAACGGTGGTGGCGATTGGTATGCCAACAAAACCAGTTTACCCAACTTAATTCGTTTTTGTAACCAGCAGCTGTTTACCAATATAGCGCCCGAAGAAGATATTGTAGAGCCCGGCAGTCCTGATATATTTAATTACCCGTTTATTCACCTGACCGGGCACGGCAATATTGTATTTAGCGAACAAGAAGCTCGTAACCTGCGACAGTATTTAGTGGCCGGTGGCTTTTTGCATGCCGATGACAATTACGGGCTCGATAAATTTTTTAGGCGCGAAATGAAAAAAGTTTTTCCCGAACTTCAATTCGTTGAACTTCCCTATTCGCATCCTATTTATCGGCAGAAATTTAAATTTGCTAACGGCTTACCTAAAGTGCATGAACACGATGCCAAACCTCCACAAGGCTTCGGACTTATTTATGAAGGGAGATTGGTTTGCTTTTATACCTATGAATGCGATTTGGGTAATGGCTGGGAAGACCAGGATATTTATAACGATTCAGAGGCAATACGACAAGCTGCTTTGCAAATGGGTGCCAATATTATTCAGTATGCATTCAGCAACTGAGCCATGCATTGCTTCTTAAATAGTACTTTCGTGACATGGAAAGCTACATTGAATTTCAAATTACCTGCAACAGTGATATCTGCGAACAACTGATGGCTGAACTGGCCGAAGAAAACTACGAAGGATTTGTAGAAACAGACATTGGCTTTACTGCTTTTATCCCGTCATCGCTGTTTAACCGTCAGGTATTTGAGCAACTGCTTTTGAAATACGGTATAGATCCGGGCACTATCCCGCAAAATACCATTGCACAACAAAACTGGAATGCACAGTGGGAAGCTTCGTACGAACCCATAATTATAGCTGACCGTTTACTGGTAAAGGCGCCCTTTCATGAGCTGAATCAGTCCTACGATTACGTTTTGACCATTCAACCCAAAAACACCTTTGGCACAGGGCATCATGCTACTACACAACTGATGCTGCAGTTGATGCTGGATACCGATTTTCAAAATAAGCAGGTACTCGACTTCGGATGCGGCACCGGAGTTCTTGGTATTATGGCACTTAAACTGGGTGCGCAACGTATTACAGGCATTGATATAGATGAGTGGTGTACAGATAATATTCAGGAAAACATCGCTTTAAACAACTCCATCGGATTCGAATTCAGACAGGGTACATTGAATGTGCTAAACACTGATGAAAGCTATGACTGCATATTAGCCAATATCAACAAGAATATTTTGATGCAAAGTTTCAGCGCGTTGTCACATCACTTAAGCAATAACGGGTTGATGCTTATCAGTGGTTTTTACGAATCGGATTTAAATGACTTGCGAGAAAGCGCACTTTCGTACCATTTGCATGTGCATCAGCACCAGGTAAAAGACAATTGGTGTGCAGCCATACTTAAAAAACACGATATCGACTTGTAATAACTGGCTGAATTCATACATTCGAAACCGAATTATCATGATACACCTATGTACGGAAAATTAAAGGAACATCTTCAGAAAGAGTTGGCAGAAATTGAAGCAGCCGGCTTGTATAAACGAGAACGAATTATTGTATCCGAGCAAGGAGCAGAAATAACTCTAAGCACCGGACAAACAGTACTGAATTTTTGTGCCAATAATTACCTGGGCTTGTCCTCGCACCCACGAGTAAAAGAAGCGGCCAAACGAACCATTGACGAGCATGGCTATGGCATGAGTTCGGTTCGGTTCATTTGCGGAACACAAGACATTCACAAACAGCTTGAAAAAGCGGTTGCTGATTTTTACCACACAGACGATACCATTTTGTATGCCGCAGCATTTGATGCCAACGGAGGTGTATTTGAGCCCCTGTTTCAGGAAGCCGATGCCATCATCAGCGATGAACTGAATCATGCATCTATTATAGATGGTGTTCGATTGTGCAAGGCACAACGCTACCGGTATAAAAATAACGACATGGCCGACCTCGAAACTCAGCTAAAAGCCGCTAATGATAAAGGAGCACGGTTTAAGATTATAGTAACCGATGGTGTTTTCAGCATGGATGGCTACGTGGCTCAGCTCGATAAAATATGTGACCTGGCTGATAAATACGATGCGCTGGTGATGACCGATGAGTGCCACAGCGCAGGTTTTATTGGAAAAACCGGACGCGGAGTTCCCGAATTATGTAATGTGATGGGTCGTGTAGATATTATTACCGGAACGTTAGGCAAAGCATTGGGCGGAGCTATGGGTGGTTACACTACCGGTCACAAAGAAATAATTGACTTATTACGTCAGCGATCACGTCCTTACTTATTCTCCAATTCACTGGCCCCATCTATAGTGGGTGCCTCGCTCGAAGTTTTTAAATTATTAAACGAAAGTACAGCACTGCGCGACAAGCTGGAAACGAATGTAAAACAATTTAAAGCAGGAATGCAGGCTGCAGGTTTCGATTTGCGTGGTGGCGAAAGCGCCATAGTACCTGTTATGCTGTACGATGCCAAATTATCTCAGGACTTTGCAAACCTGCTGCTCGAAGAAGGAATTTATGTGATTGGGTTTTTCTATCCGGTTGTGCCTAAGGGTTTAGCCCGTATACGTGTGCAGCTATCGGCAGCACACGAACCCCATCACATTGAAAAAGCCATCGCTGCCTTTACCAAAGTAGGCAAACAGTTGGGCGTTATAGCCTAAACGCTACCCCGCTTTATTAGCATTTGTTTAACATAAATAAAACCAAATGCAGGCCTGCTTAACATTCACTTAACATTTAATCTATTTTGTGTTAATGTAAGTATAACCTTCCATTAACTGTGCTAAAGCGGTGCGGGAATACCTTTGTGCTCGAAAAATAACTCAACAAAGGATGCAATTATTTAAACCGCTGCTTTACATCTCGCTGTTCTCTATTATTTCAATGAATGTTTCTGCGCAGCAAGGCAGAATTACCGGCAAGGTAACCGATAAAAAAACAGGCGAAGAACTTATAGGCGTTTCCGTGCAGATAGAAGGGACAACCAAAGGAGCTGCATCCGACTTTGAAGGTAAGTATTCTATAACCATTGCTCCGGGTAACTACAATTTAATTTTCAGCTATCTATCGTATGATAAAAAGCTGGTTAAAGGAGTGGAGGTGAAAAATAACGATGTTACCTCATTGAATATTACGTTAGATCAATCCACCAAAGAATTAAACGAAGTAGTTATTCAGGCAGAAGCCAAAAAAGAAACTTCAACTGCGCTGCTCATCCAGCAAAAGAAAAGTGTTGCTATATCAGATGGCGTTTCGGCAGACTTAATTAAACGTACACCTGATGCTACTACTAGCGATGTAATGAAAAGAGTGAGTGGCACATCCATACAAGACAACAAATTTGCAGTTATCAGGGGCTTAAATGACCGCTATAATACAGCCTATATTAATGGTGCCCCTTTGCCCAGCACCGAATCGGATAGAAAAGCATTTTCATTCGACATCTTTCCCTCAAACATGATTGACAACATGGTTATAACTAAAACTGCTTCACCTGAATTACCGGGCGACTTTGCAGGTGGAGTTATCACCATAAATACCAAAGACATTCCGGAAAAGAAATTCATCTCTTTCGGAATCAGTGCAAGCATGCACAGCATTACTACTTTCAATCAGGGATACAGAGCCAACCGTGGGGGCCAAGACTGGATTGGCATTGACGATGGTACTCGTGCGTTGCCATCAGGGATACCTCAACGAATTAGTTATGAGCAAAGTTCAGCATCCGATAAGTTTAATAATAGTTTTAAATTCAATGACAGCTGGCAAGCAGAAAACATTCCGGCCATTCCACTAAATACATCAATAAACTTTTCGGCAGGCAACAACTTTAAGGTGAAAGAAAGGCAAGAATTAGGATTTATACTTTCCCTATCAAGATCTGAAAGCTTCAGAATTATTCCTGTAGAGAGGAATAAGTTTAACAAACCAATGGGGAACATCGAAAATCAGTTTCGCTCTCAAAATTTTGACAGTATTTACAAAAGAGAAGTGTTGGTTGGAGGTATGCTTAACGTAGGCTGGAAAGCCGGTAAAAATCATAAAATCAGTTTTAAGAATTCTTACACCATCAACACTGAAGATCAGACTATTTTCAGAACCGGGTTTGATGACTTGCTTGATGTACAAACAATGCCGGTGATTAATAACAGGTATTATATGTATCAGCAAAACACCTTACTAAGCAATCAACTGATTGGTGAACACTATATTTTGCCCATTAAGTTAAAAGTGAAGTGGGTATTGAACAACAACAGTATCTCACGTCAAATGCCCGATTTCAGAAGAGCATCTTACCGAGCAACATTTGATGAATTTTCAGGCGAGTATACCCCATTCAGTTTACAAGTTGGACCTAATATTGATATTACACAAACAGGCCGATTTTACTCTGACTTAAAAGAAAATATTCAAAGCGCTGGTATCGATCTGCAATTACCGCTTGATTTTTTAACATTCAAGCATCTAAAGACAGACTTAAAAGTAGGCGGTTTTATACAAAAGCGTGAACGAGATTTTCAGGTGCGGGCTTTTGGCTATAAACTACGACAGATTAACAAACCCGGTAATAAATACAATTATCAAGATTTCATCAACCAGAATATTGATGAGGTATTTTCTAAATCAAATTTTGCTGAGGACACCTTCTACATAGATGAACGTATAAACCCACAGGATGTATACAAAGCCAACTCCACTCTTAAGGCCGGTTACATAATGGTTGATCAACGTATCTTTTCTAGATTCAGGGCAGCTTACGGATTGCGTATAGAAAGCTATAATCAACAGATGAATTCGTTAGGAAGTGCAGGCGAGCCTGTAAATGTAGATACTACATTTGTCGACTTTCTGCCTTCGGCTAACCTGACATACGAACTTACGGAACGTATAAACCTCAGACTGTCGGGCAGTAGAACTCTAGCACGTCCTGAGTTCAGAGAGTTGGCGCCTTTTGCTTTTTATGATTTTAACATCAACTCGATGGTAGTTGGTAATCCAAACCTGAACAGAACACAAATACAAAATTATGATTTCCGTTTTGAGTATTACATGGGCGAATCGCAACTTGTATCTGCTTCCCTATTCTATAAAAGATTTTCAAGCGCCATTGAGCAGGTGTATGAATTTACAGGCAGCGATGCTACCCTCGGCTACACCAGCGATGCCAAAGCACAGAACTATGGAATAGAATTGGAACTAAGAAAGAACTTTGGTTTTATTGACTCATGGCTGGGAAGTAGCATAGCCAGAAATTTTGCCGTGAACATAAATTATGCATACATTTTGTCTGAGGTTATAATGGATGAAAATATTAGCAAATCGCAATTTGGTTCACGTCCTCTGCAAGGTCAATCGCCATATATTCTAAATGCAAGTTTACAGTACTACGATCCTAAGACAAATTTTTCGGCTGCGTTTTTCGTGAATCGTATTGGCAGACGAATTGCATTTGTAAGAGAGAAAAACGGACTAGTACCTGACTTATGGGAAAACCCAAGAACCGTTCTTGATTTCTCGATATCAAAGCTCTTTTACAAACATATTGAGGTTAAATTTACATTGAGCGATTTGCTTGCGCAAGACCTTGTATTTTATCAGGACAATAATAACAATGGAAAGTGGGATGAAGTAAGTACAAACTTAAATGCTAGCCAGGGACCAATATCTCCCTATGTTGATCCACAGGTGCCTGTAGAGCAAAAAGCGACATACGACAACGTAATATTCCGCTACAAAATGGGGCTACAGGTTGGTCTTGGGGTGAGTCTGAAATTTTAAGCCTATTACGGATTTTGGATGAAAAGCACGGCTCATGGGTCGTGCTTTTTTTTTGACATTTATAACATAGATTTAACATTCGATTAACTATTCGCTTATTAACGGAGTATAGGTTTGTT
>Ga0315902_10011948_pt1 | contig 11356 bp, 12 predicted proteins | sample LakEriMetagenome_9_FD_203523 | JGI IMG/M metagenome (GOLD analysis project Ga0315902, IMG submission 203523) | Freshwater fungal communities from buoy surface, Lake Erie, Ohio, United States - Buoy 12 MA117 | ecosystem: Environmental > Aquatic > Freshwater > Lake > Lake biofilm | place: USA...
GCAAGAATTAAAACAACTATAAAATATAAATACAAAATTGACTGAATATCAATGTGTGATAGTTTACCATCTATATACAGTCGTATAACCAAAAATGTAAGTATAATACCTAGTACAAACCAACAAATAAGTATAAACGTGCTTATCCAGAAAATAGATACCATTTTTCTATATTAATTAATTTTTGAGTGTTAAAATGGAGTTTATTCAAGACGTCAACGATATTGAGATTCCACACTATAGCCCATCAGAATTATATACGAAGACCCTTTCTAGCTATCAACATGAAACCAAGATAAAAGACGAACTAAAAAAATGGCTTCATACGTCATCGTGTTATGAAGATGATTATTGGATTGGGTGGATTTCTAATACGGCTCTAAATATACTACGAGAGTCGGGTATATTTTTGGAAAACTCAAATGATGTTCAATATGCAGTATTAGCATCGTTAATCTTGGCATGTCAATGTTCGAAAAATTCAAACATCGATATGTGTAAGTATATAATGACTTTCAGCGAAAACAAACAGGTAAACAAATGGGAAAAAAAATTAAAACGCAAGTCAATATATTATGCTCATCAAGAACGGTTACGACGACTAGTATAAATAGATCGACTAATTCTTTTTATACTGCCAAATAATCGCGAGAATATGTTCAAAGATCGTTGATCTTTTTCTGGTTCAGACTGAAAATGAGAATCAAGACGACTGTGTATCGGACGCGGAAACATAATGATTGGGTCGGATTTCTTTTTGGCTATAAGATATCGTTGATTTATGTCATCTTTTTCAATAGGACCAACGGGTGATGGAAAGAAGTATTCCACTGATATACTTGATGATGTTTCGCTAGATATTTTTTCTGGTGTAGTACTCATGTTTTGATTAAGCATTAATTATTCGTGCTATTTGAGTTTTAAGTTTCTCAATTTCAAAACTGCCTTCTGAATTTTTAATATAATATATGATATTTATCAAACCTTGATAATAATCGTGATCTGTTTTGTTTTCAACAAGTGGCAATAGTATTGTCATGTGAACTTGATCATACGTCATAATAATATCATTTATATTGTCTATCTGTTTGTCAGTCATTGATTTTATTTTTGATTCGGTAACTAGACGTGATAGCTCTGGATGGTCTTGAACTTCGTTAATAAGGGTGGCCAACAGCTTAAGAGGTTCATCATATTTTTGAGACTTAGGTGGTCTTAGCGAATGACGAACTGATCGACAGCCATCAGCGTCTTTTTCGAGTTGATTACATCTGTGTGTTAAGAGTTGGATAGCTTTTTGTAATGTTAAGTCGTTTTGAAAGTTTATAGTGTGAGATGTATTAGATACATGAATAAGATCATCAAGAGTATAGCATTGTCCGTTTACGTCTTGAATAACATGATACGGATCTGTAGCATGTAAATCAATACCAGTTATCGACTGTCGAGGACACGTGTTAAGGTTTGGTATTCTGGATGCCTCGCGCTGAATGCATAGATGTTTGGCTAATTCTTCTCGTGTTTTGCCTTCATATGGAAGATTATATTTGCGAGCCATTGTCTGAAGCTGTGTGAGTGATTTTTGATTTAGCTGATAACATAAAGTACGCCAGTCAAGATCATCCGACATTTTTTATAAGCGGGTTTTGTTAAAGTATTAGTTTCATAATTAGAATATGTTATCTAATTATGTAAGTTTAGAAGAGAGTTAACGAGTGAACTCTGAAATCATTTTTATATCCACCAGCGAGATTTAACTTGATAGTCTGAGGACCACCTCGTCCTCTTCCTGACGTTATTGCGACAGTCATGGTTTTCGGAGTACCTTTGGTTCCTTCATTTATTCTAATAGGACCGCTAAGGGGTGTCGGTGAATCGGTTACATTCAATAATAACATCTCGGTTGTTGATTCAATGTCTCCTTCATATGTTATACTATATTTTGTGTATTCATTTGGGTCAACCGAAAAGGCTATATCGTTATTTTTGACATCGATGACCGTAGTTTTGGTTTTGGAGTTATACGAGTTAATACCAAATGAATCCTCTGGATTTTTGACTTCTTTAGTAAAGTTCATGGATGCGGGTAAATTGTTAGAAATATCATTCGTTCTTTCTTTGGCAAATCTTTCGACACTTTTAGCTTGTGGACTGTTTTGCCGAGTATTGTATATACCGGGTAAATATTGATTTGCCATTCCTTTATGTCCGTGGCCCGGACCACCCATAGTATTAAGATATGCCCATTGACCATTTCTGAGATTACCCATTTCGCCTTTATCACTCATACTGCCATGACTATCCCTTTGACCGCCCATGCCATCCATTCCACCTTGAACGCCTATGCCATCCATACTACCATGACCACCCATACCGTGACCGCCCATGCCACCGTGAACTCCTATACCACCATGACCGCCCATGCCACCGTGAACTCCCATGCCACCATGACCGCCCATACCACCGTGAACTCCCATACCACCGTGACCGCCCATACCACCGTGACCGCCCATACCACCGTGACCGCCCATACCACCATGACCGCCCATACCACCCATACCGTGACCGCCCATGCCACCGTGAACTCCCATACCACCATGACCGCCCATACCACCGTGACCGCCCATACCACCGTGACCGCCCATACCACCGTGAACTCCCATACCACCATGACCGCCCATAACACCGTGAACTCCCATACCACCATGACTGCCCATGCCACCCATACCGTGACCGCCCATGCCACCCATACCGTGACCGCCCATACCACCGTGAACTCCCATACCACCGTGAACTCCCATACCACCGTGAACTCCCATACCACCCATACTACCGTGAATGCTCATGCCATCTTGAACGCCCATACTACCTTGACTATCCATTCCAATGTGTCTATCCCACTGACCGCCCATAAAGTTCATAGAACTCATACTATTATGACCCATTGGCTTCATACTTGATGTATTACGATTTCCATTCTTTGAGTTTGGAATTGCTGAACGACTATACATACCTTTTGAATATGGATCATAACTACCTATACTAAAAGGATGAACCACGTTTTGATTAGAACGTATATATTTGTTTGTTTTTGCGTCCTTTTGATCTGATTTACAACCAGACATGCAGACACCGTTTTCGCGAGGCTGACTTGGCGGAATATGTTTTTGTCCGTAATGCATTTTAGTCATCTTTTTTATTTTTGGTCAGAATTCTTTGGTTTCAAATGGGCCTGAGCCAGGTCCAGAAATCGGTCGAACTCGTTTCGTGACATATTTTTCCCACCGTTATACTTTGTCTTCTTAAAGTTACGAATTGCCTCCTCGAAGTCTTCAGTTGTCAAAAATATATCTGAAGATTTAACTCTGCTTATGCTATTAATAATATTTTCATTATCTACATTTTGATGGATTTTTGATGCAAACGTCATACGTATAATAGCCTCTAAATCGGCTCCTGAATATCCGTCGGTTAATTCAGCGAGAACTTTCCAATTTAGCTTTGGATCAATCATCCCACTTTCTCTAAGATGCTTTGAATGAATGAGCATAACTTGTCGTCTTCCTTCAACATCTGGTAGGGGTATCTCAATATGTACCTCAAATCTACCTGGACGCAATAAAGCCGGATCGATCATATCCAGTCGGTTTGTTAATGCAAAACATACCAAATTATCTTGCTGAACAAATCCATCAATCTCAGTGAGTAATTGATTTACAACTCGAGAATCCACTCCACCAGAATGAGACCCACCACTTCGAGTACCGGCGATAGCATCAAATTCGTCAAAAATCAATATATAAAGCTTGTCTGGATTACGCTTAGCTGGCTCAAATAATCTTCTGATTTTCTCTTCGCTCTTACCTACAAAAGGATCGAAAATTTCAGGACCATTTATAACCGTAATTTCATGACCACCAATGATCTCACCAAGAACACGAGCCATCCGTGTCTTACCACATCCAGGCGGTCCATATAATACAACACCCTTTGTATGTCCCATTCCGGATTTTTCATACAGATCTTTATCCATCAGCCGAGTTAAAAAAACTCTTTGAACAATCGTCTCCATCTGCTTTGTCAGGCCACCCAATCCAATAGCTTCCCAGTTGATATTATCTAGGCGTAACGGTCCATCCTTTACAATCTTTTTGGTTTTTCCCTCAAAGTGTTCTAATAAAGCTTGTATCATATCTTCGTTGGATGAACTATGAGAAAGACCTGATGCTCGTCTGAGACCTTCACGCATTGCGGCGATGATTATCCAACTCAACAAGGTGAAAAAAGTTAAAAATAGTAAAGGTTTTACGAGGTTTGTCCATAAAGAAGACTGTTTACTTGCTTGTTCTTCCTGCTCTTGAGGCATTTTAAGATATTTTTTTTTATTATTATTTGTTTAGTTATAACAATAAACTGAGTAAAAAGAAATACATCATAAAACGATGTATTTTTGATTAATTAATAAATAGTTTCTTAAACATCATATGATATGAAATATAACGAAGAATACCAAGAAAGCCGATAACAAATGGTGACGATACGTATATATGCTTCAGAAAAAGTAAACCTAGCCCCATGCCAATGCTTTGTCCTAACGTGTTAATAACTGATAATTTAGCATAAAATTCGCCAACGTTATCATTAGCAATTTCTTGAATGATCTTAGCATTGAATGAACCTAATGTTATCCATGAAACGCTCTTACCTGTTCCGCCAATACCCGCAACGAGCATTAAATTTTCACTGGGTATTAGGTATGCCATCATATCAATTGTTATACCCATTTGATATGTCAATTGCCCCAATATAAATGAGCGTTTTGGGTTTTTATCTATTCGGTTGTTCCATCCGTATATAACAATCAAGGATGTCAAACTAGAAATAATATCCCGACCGATAATATTAGTTACTAGTCCCGCTGACATATCACTATTCATTGATGTAATCATTGATGATGTAGATAGGGTATTCTCGAAGCCAGAAATAATACTAGCTACAAAACTAAACGTTACAAATCGACGTTGTTTTGTACATAGAATAAATCTGTTCATTTTAAACGAAATAATACAAATAATAAATCAATTTCCGCTGTCAACCTTTTGTTCTATTCTTCTTCATCTAATATTTAATATATAATGTCTTATACAATAAAGAAACAATTTGTGTTTATTTTTTGGCGTATTTGCCAGATCTGTAACATATAACGTGGCCATCCAAGTTTTGGTAGAAGCAAACGTCAGGAACATTTTTTAGAATCTCATCGACGTTTTGTATCTCTTTCGAACCCATGAATAAAACAACAACGTCTTTAGATTTTGCCAGTGGTGTTATATCCACAAGACGTGTCGAAAACGACAGATCAATAACCCTAACTCCACTCAAAAAAGAAATATCGTCTAGCCTATTGCATCTGAATACAAACGTATCCAGCATTCTTCTTTTGGCTAAGAAGCGAGCAAAAGATAAATCGTTTTCAAGTTGTTTGCTTGTTATTTTAATATTCATTACGATAAACTGTTTGATAGAATTTAAATAGCGAGAAACGCATCGCAAGGCAACAAAAGTGTCATAGTACTTTTCAGCAACGAGTGCCTGGAATATAATATTCAAGAATATAACATTTAGTTTTTCTAACATTTGACAATACTCCGATTAAAGCACCTATATTTATACATAATCCTACTGAAAATCAATTTATAATATCGGATATTTATCACCATATGATATTGTCGGGTCGTCGTACCTTAATGTCATTTTATTTTCACATATAAGACTTTTAATTATATAAATATTAACTCAAACTCTTCAGGGTTATCTATAACCAAGCTAAATATTATTGCTCATTATCATTCATAATTAGAATATTATACTGACCATAGATGTACAACTTATCAGTTAAAGACTCATAAATATATAAAACCCAGAAAATCGGTGTAGACCCGTAGTGCCTGTATATAAACCATAAATAACAAAGCGAAATCTTGATATATATCGCTAAATAAGCTTTGTCGTAACTCGATAATAATTTACCTTAATGATGTTAATTTTCTTACCAAAATTATATAAATTGTAGTTCATTATTCGTCAAATAATGATCAGTAGTTTATCCTATATTTATTCTACTTATATTTTACACATATGTATGATGAATCATATACACATTATGTGGCGATATGATTTTCGCAAACAGAATAAACCTGAAACCATCTTGTCTATTACTATATTATTGTTCAGCACTTAACTGATTTGCAAAATAGAAACAAACAAATAAAATGCTAATGTTTAACTTCATTGTTCAATGGGCTCTATGGGAAAGCCTTTTCACGTATAAGTTTACAAACCCTGAACGGTGGTCGCAGTATATGTCAACCATTAATGCTTTTTACGTCGTTATAGTTGCATCAAAATACATTATTTCACCCGAGTATACAAATATATATCCAATTTTAACTAACCTGATTGCTTACCTAGCCACCGATTTCAGCCATATGATATACTTTAATTATGGTGATGTTTTGATCAGATTTCATCATATTCTTACAATTTGTCTTATATTATTAGGTTTTTCATTGCCTAGTATATTTCATCATTATATCGCCCGTGTGCTAATGTTTGAAACTCCGATAATATTTCTGAACAATCATCATCTGTTTTTTAAAGATAGTCCAAATAGTTTTCTGGGTCGGTTAAATGGTATTCTAACCACACTATCTTATCTTGGATTTCGCTTGGTAAACGGAATAGATCTTGCTTATGATTATCATACTGATTTGAAGCATGAGCTTATACCTTATATGGACTATCGGCATATATTCTTGATATCCAGTATGTTTAATCTATTAATTCTTCTTCAAATATACTGGAGTTATAAACTAGTTCGTCTTGCTATTAAATTATTAATAAAGGCATAAATAAACAATCTTTTGTTTATTTATTATTTTTAACAAATTCAACAGCTCTTTTAATAGCCTCTTCCTCTGTCTCGGCCGACCACTCCATTTGCTTAAGACGCATGTCATTCTGGACCTTTCTAATCTGATTTGACTGTATTCCTAATTCAGCCAGTTGTTTTGGAGAAAGGAGAGGAGGGCGATCCCAAAACTTAACTAGTTTTTGTGTTTGGGCTATTTCCCAAAAAATAGAGGTCTCTAACCCTTTAGTTCGGGCAAGTTCCAAAGAAAATTCCCAGTCAAGTTTTGTTGTGTCAAAGAAAAGACCTATCCTAATATTGGTCAGGCTGTCAAGTAGGTTCGTCGCATAAATAAGGTCTACAACTTTTTTGATAATCTTTTTTGGCCATCTTAATTTCGTTAATACAGCAAATGCATTATTTTCTTGTTCGCTAATAAACAAGCAAATTGCCAACCAAAAACAACAAACCACGTCCAAGTCTGTTGATTTTGGATGTGCTGGTTCTCGTGAAAGAACACTAATATTGCTTGCCTTTCCAAACAGGAACGAAAACAATGGTGTTTTTATTAAAAGTTCAACTGCTAAACGTTGTGTTGAAGCATTTTCATGTTTAAATATATTTTCAAGTTCGGCATTAATTAATTCAGGTGAGAGTTTTTTTTCAGTAGATAAAGCTAAGCGTGGATCCATTAACGCTTTTTCCAATTGCGGATCAAGTTTCAAGCCATTGGAAGAACATATACGAATAGCTCGAAAAGCACGGAATGGATCTTCATCCAACGATGCACAAGGGTCTTTGTTTGTTTTAAGAGTACCATTCTTCGTGTCTTCATATGAAGACTGGAAATGCAAATATGTGCAATCTTGAGGATTAAATAAAATAGAGCAAATCGTAAAATCACGCCTTGCTTGATCCTCCTCTACGGAGCCAGGTCTAGTTTTCGGTATACGGCTATCAATATCATATGTCTCGCTTCTTCGGGAACAGAAATCAAAAGTATACCATACAAGTCCAATCTCAACGATTATAGAGAATGAACCAATCGAACGAGTTTTCTCACTCTTTTGGGTAATAAGTTTTGCATTAAAATTAGCCAGTATATAATCTAGCACCTTTTGAAGGTCCGAATGGTCGACACAAACGTCGATATCCCCAGCAGGTATCATTCCTAAAAAATGTTTCCAACAATACCCACCACAAATAAAAATAGGATACGACAACTCTTTCGCCACCTCACTTAAGAATAAAATAATCTCTTTTGGATCTGCCATACGTAACGTCACTTGAGTATCATTTTACAAAAAAAATATGATAAATCAATTATCCATTAGATAATACAGAGAAATGATTATAATGAAAGAATATATAACGATGAATAATGTAAAATTTTAATTTAGGATACATCAGAATCTGTACTTACTATCAACTGAACCATAATCGATATATTAAATACTATTAGTATGATTATACTAATATACGGAAAAGTTTGCTTATGAAAGAATAGACTAAAACTAATTCGAGTTTGCTTACTTACAGTTTTGCGGACTTCCGAATACAATTTATAAGACTTCTTCAGCTAGTATGGAAGATATCCAGTCGCGGTATAAAGTTTTTGCTCTGCATAATGTGTGTCAAAGATTGCGTAAAGACGATTCGATACAATTAATTATCTTATGAAGATTTCAATTTATTTTTATTATACCAAAATTATCATTAGAAAAAAATATCACCAAAGATGATGTATCTAGACAAAAAGATGGATTCATCGATAATTATCCCGAACTCATAAAGTTGATATATGAATTTGAGAAATATCCAAAGAGGATTTATCTTTAAAGGTGAACTACTCTTATACTATAAATGGTCTTTTGAGAGACAAAACCCAAAGGATTATAAATATATTTAGTTCACCTAGTAAAATATATTATATTCATTAATGGTTGAGAGACTTATATTTGGTCGTATAAAGATTGACATTAGCTATTAACAAATCAGTAGATCAGCTATTTTGAACTATTTATAGATATTCAATATGTTCTAAATGAGATGAATTAAAATAACTTTATTCATACTAATTTAAAATATAAATATATCCATTTTATTTGATACTATATGTATTTAGTACTATAGATAATAATATATCTATAGTAAAGTATTTTTGTATTTTACGAATTCTTTAAGATATTAATGATAAAATACAATATAAGATGGTTAACTTTGATAAATATTACCTTGAAAGGAAATAGATTTAGAACTTATAAGGTTATGTACATTGTCTGTTTAATCGACAATTCTCTTGTTAACATTATATTCAGTTGTTTCTGTACCCTTTGGTAAGTGACGAATAATAATGTCCGGAATGCGTCTCTGATCATACTCCATCAGTGCTATTTTAATTGGATCAACCTCACCTTGGGTATCAACCATAACCGGTCCACCCAGTGCAATCTGCTGAGCTCTAACACTTATTAAGCGAGCCTTTTCATACTTAGACGTTATTTTTATCTGCTTAAACACAATTGGCTCATAGATCTTCCTTTCAGGCTCTGTATATTCTTCGACGAATGTTTCGCTAAAATCTTCACTAATATGTTGGGTACTATCTTTTGTGTTGCTCTTGGTATATTTTTGACTGATGTTTTTCAAAAAAGTGTTAAGATGTGTAGAAAAAAACTCAGTGTCTTTTTCGTAGGCTTTATACACTCTTTCACCCATATTATCCTTTTCTTTGTCTGGTAAGGCTAGTGCCTTTCGTACAGCATCATATATCTGTCTAGGCTCAACATAACACATTTTATAATCATTGCGTTTCGCGTGTATCTGTGTGGGCAAACATTCAACAATAATGCCAGTTTTTGGTGTAATTAGTTCATTCATCGGCGGGGCATCAGTGGTAATGACGACTGCTTTTGAAATCCTTGCTTCGTTAATGTAATGCCCGTATCCTTCGGCGAGCGATGGACACAGATGAATGCGGTACTTATGCTTGTATCTGATAATATCATCAAAAGGCAATTCTTTTTTGTGCCAGGTGATGTTCTTTAATTTGAATGCTTTGTTAATTTCATCAGGCGTAAGATAGTCAGATAGACTTTTCAGTCCGATGCCATACAAAACAACAATAAGAGGCGGAAGGTCACTATATTCAAGCCATGTTTTAATAACATCTGGAGTATTCTTCCAATTATTAGCACCAGCAAGATGAAGTATGCAGTCATTAGATCTTTCAATCTTCATATCCAAAGGTGGAAATATCGTCGTAAAGCGAAACATTTGGACATGATACTTGAAATTGTACTTCTTTTTTATTTGAAGCATAAACTCAGCTCCATATTTAGATTTACAAATCATATAATCAAGCTTGTGATATATGTCAATTTGGGCTTCTTTGGTTTCCTTAGAATTTAAAAAAACCTCAGGATTAACCAATAATATATTTAGCTTGGCATATTTTAGTTTATCAACATGAAGAATAGAATCAATGAATATACTAACATCAGCCTTGTCGGGCTCTTCATGTGGAAGAAACATTTTAGCCTCATTTTCTGTAATATATGTCTGAAGGACATTAGCATCCATATTAAAACCATTTGTCTCACGTGTGAGTAAGATGTTGATCTTCATTTTTTAACGAAAAACATTTTAACAAGAATCAATTACATTTGATGTTTTGATTTCGGATAGATAATCCAAAATCAAGCTTTACGCGTACGGATTTACTTTGTATTCCTTTTGGAACAGATTGTTATTTCCGTCCTTATAGGTTAAAATCACCTTTTCACAGGTAACATGTAGCGAAATAAATTTAAATGGTTTGCCATCAACCAGTACATTTGAGCCCTCAGGGCCATTATAAACCGGCGGGACTCCCGCTGCAGAAAGTATAGGCTCCAAGCCGAGCATTTCTATATTTCTATAAGAATTATATAAATAATCAATTTATTATTTATTTCACATTAGTCTTGAAAAAATATTTTTCTCTTTCCTCGATCATTAATTTTCCATATTTCTTTTTGTTCACTGATCCCTTAACAACATCGTGAGCTAGTTCTCGAATTTTGTAGACTGTCCAGCCATCGTATTCATCCGGATCGAGTTTATACACCGGATGAATATATTTGCATATATGTATATCTAGATTTGTTAATTCGGTGTTCGTTCCTTTTTTCTCAACGAGAAGAGCAAAAGCCTTAGGGCCAAGAAAAACCTCGATTGTTGGTACGAATATATTGTTTAATTTAGATAAATCCATATTATATTTATAATATAATATTATTTTATTCAGTTATCGTCGAAATGATTGACTATATCAGCTTCTATATATTCGGGCAAATCAGGTGATGGAGGACGGTTAAAAGTTGCTGTAACTATTTTCATTTTAAGCAGGGTTTTAATAAAATTTTCATAGTCAGTTGCAAGTATTTTAGGTCCATTAAAGAATAT
>Ga0315902_10011949_pt1 | contig 11355 bp, 21 predicted proteins | sample LakEriMetagenome_9_FD_203523 | JGI IMG/M metagenome (GOLD analysis project Ga0315902, IMG submission 203523) | Freshwater fungal communities from buoy surface, Lake Erie, Ohio, United States - Buoy 12 MA117 | ecosystem: Environmental > Aquatic > Freshwater > Lake > Lake biofilm | place: USA...
CCGTTCTCTGGTGAAGGTGTAATGCTGACGCCTGAAGCGGTAGCAGTATATGATACCATAATGGGTTGTGAGATGACAGGCGACTATAAAACAGTTCGCAAAGGACTGGATTGGTTTCGCAAACATTATCCAGCAGAATATATGGTTCTATTAGATTAAGGTAAAAGTAATGACTAACTCAGAATTGAGACGGAAATTGGAGCAGGCACAATCGTTGCTTGCTGATGTGTATCATTGGGCGGAAACGCCGTTGTCGAATGGGTTGCAGATATCGCCATTAAAGACCAATGCAGAAATTGCATCGGCTATGAGTGTTGCTGATTCCTGCATTTGGGAAGCTTTGGATGAATTAGAGGATAGCGAATGAAAGATTTAAATTGGATTTATATGTTGGATGTATTGTCAGGTGCTAAATTCAGCAATTATGGCCTACAGTGTTTGGCAGAATTGAATATTGGTGAAGTGAAATCACGCACTCAATATCCGTTATTGACCAATCGGTTGTATACGCCGACAGTGATGGAGAAATTTGCAATGAAATAATACTTGACCTAGGAGATGGAGTACTTTAGTATTAAGGTTGCCATTACCTAGGATTCATGTATAATGACACATTCAATAGGAGATATTATGGAATTTCAAACTGGTAAACCCCCACAAACTGCCATGTATTTGGTCGACCGTGGGATGCAAGGCAAGTATTATCGTTGGTATGATGCAGAAACCGATACCTGGTCAATGTGTGGTGCTGATATGACAGAAGCATTGTCATTTGTTGGTCGCCCATCGCCTGTTGGTTTCTTCCCATGGGTTGGTCCTATGACTGGTCCTCGATTCAACCCTGCTACAGGTGTTGCTGATACTGAAGTTAAGACACCAAAAGTTGCCAAAGCCAAACCTGCATCACGTAAGATGGCACGCCAACGCACTACCAAATTGGTTATTTCGAAAGTTGGCAATACCCGTGTTGGTTCTATTGTCAAAGGCACCAAGACTACCCATCCTGATGGTACTGTATTCTTCCGTGAGGATCGTCAAAAGTGGATCGCTATGATGAATGGCAAACAAGAAGCGGCACGTCCAACACCTGAAGCGTGTTTGGCATTTTTGAAGAAAAAATACAATGTGGAAGGCGTGGTGTTGAAATGAGCAAAATCAAAAAAGTTCCTGGTTTCGAGAATTATTCTGTATCCAGTGATGGTCGTGTATTCTCTCAGCGTGGAGAATTGAAACCTTCCACATCTACAGGTTATGCCAGTGTGAAATTTTCTAATGGTGCAGAAAAACAAAACCACCAAGTCCATCGACTGGTTGCAACCTTGTTTATTCCCAATCGTAAAAATTTGGAGATTGTGAACCATATTGATGGTGATAAACTGAACAATGATGTGTCCAATCTGGAGTGGGTCAATCGCAAAGGCAATGCCAAACACTATGAAGAAAAATTGGCACCAAAGCAAAGAGCAGCTCGCAAAGCAAAAAAGGAAAATGATATGAAGGCACGATTGTCAATTGTCAACTATTCACATTCAGCTTGCACTAGTAATCCTGAGTTGTTTCATTCAATTTATAAAACTGTAATGGGAGTTTAAAATGGGTTTAGATATGTACGCTTGGCGTGTCAAAGCAGAGGACGCCATTGATGATTTTTCGGTTGCTTCTGATGATGAAGGCCAGAACAAAGTTAAAGAACTGTTTTATTGGCGTAAACACCACGACCTTCATGGTTGGATGGAACGCCTGTATCGTGCCAAGGGTGGCACCAAAGAGTCCTTTAATTGTGTCAAAGTACGATTGACCATGGAAGACCTGCAGCGATTGGCATTGGATGTGACAAAAGGCCGGTTGCCTGAAACCACTGGTTTCTTCTTTGGTGATAATCCGCCTGATGCTGATTCTGTTGAACAGGACATGGAATTTATCGGCAAGGCAATGGCAGTTGTTGCTGTAGGTGATGCTGTTTATTATGATTCATGGTGGTAAAATGCAAAATTTGCTTATTGGTACCTTTGTTGGCATTTTCTTGTGTGCTGTTGTGATTAATTTCACTGACAGTACCACAAGGCAAGTTCATGAAATGGTGAAAGTGTGTGAAAAGGACTTGCCAAGAAACCAACAATGTTATATAATTGCGGTGCCCCCCAGTAAGGATTAATTATTAAGGACCTATATGAAAAAAGTTACCGTTGAATTGGATTGGAATACTGTTGATGGTATCGTACAGACGGAATTGCAAAGTACCTACGAATCACTAAAACAAGATATGTTGAATCGTGCTGATGGTCGTGGTTTTGCAATATTTGATATTGATGAAGCCAAGGACATTGGTGAAATTGCAGAGCATTTGTATTGTTTGGAACGTGTTATGAAATATTATGGAGTGGATGTATGAAATATGAATTAGAACTTTTGTATGCACAAGATTTTGCAATAGATTCCGCTCTCCGTTTCCTAACCCATCAACCTTGGGTCATGTCCAAGACTATAGAACGCATTTCCAATGATGATGGACTGGATCCAGACCTCTTGGAACTAGCGGTGACAGTCTTATTTGCACCTGCTGTAGTACACGTAGCGACAGGAAAGTCCGTATAATATATGGATCTGGAAACATTCACGCACCGCTGGAATGACACGGTTGTCACATATGATGAGTACAAAAAACTGATTGCAGCGCACCAGGAATGGGTGGACGCACAGGAAAAGCAGTCCGCAATGGTTGCTGAAGCAGAGAAACCGAAGCGTTCCAAGAAGAATACTTGACCGGTCTGCTTGAGTACTAAAGTATTAGGCTTGCCTTTTCTACCAGAACCTGTAGAATACGTAGTATTGATTGATTAGGAATAACGATGATTGATGTGAAATTTGTTGGTGGTAAGTATGTTGCTGTTATCAACGGCAAAACTGTAAAGCGTTCTAAAAAAGAACATATGGATTATGTCATTCGTAAGGCACAATCAGAATCCAATTCTGTTGCACCTGTGCTCGAGTCCCGTTTCAGTATCAACCAACGCTTTGGTTTTGTATCCGATATGGTTACTATGCTCGCTAACGGCGCTCAGGCATCCGTTGTTGTGACTGGTCCTGGTGGTCTTGGTAAGTCTTTCACTGTGTCACAAACATTGACAGCACTTGGTTTCAAAGATGTATCCGTGCTCGAAGATTTCGCTGTTGGTACTGTACTCAAAACTGCCAAGACTTTCCGTGTTATCAAAGGTTATTCAACACCTAAAGGCCTGTACCGTACACTTTATGAAAATAAAGACGGCGTTATTGTGTTTGATGATTGTGATTCTGTACTCAAGGATCCTACATCATTGAACCTGCTCAAAGGTGCGCTTGATTCATATTCACGCCGTATCATTTCATGGCGTGCTGATATCAAAGATGAAGATTTGCCTACATCCTTTGAATTCAAAGGTCGTGTTGTGTTTATCTCCAACTTGTCCGCATCCAATATTGACCAGGCTATCCTGACCCGTTCATTGGCTGTTGACTTGTCTATGACTACTAAACAAAAGATTGAACGTATGCGTCACCTGTTATCTACAGGTGAGTTTATGCCTGAGTTTGACAAATCAATCAAGGCAGATGCCATGGATTTGATTGAGAAGCACCAAGATTCAGTCAAAGAGTTATCACTCCGTACGCTGATTCAGGTAACAAAGATTCGCCAAGGCGCAGGTAAAAACTGGTCTGATTTGGCTGAGTATGCAATTTGTGGTTAATCAGGTGACAGAATTTGAAAACATTATAGATAACACATTCACCTTTTTAGGTATTCTAATTTGGTGTTGTGTTATGGCTTTTGGTTTAGGTTTTTTGATTGGATTTCTATTATGGTAAAAGTTGTTATTAATCGTTGTTTCGGTGGTTTTGGTTTATCTGATGCTTCATTGCATGAATATAAAAGACGTAGAGGTATCACCGATGAAAACTTTTGGTATTATGATATACCAAGAGAGTGTCCAGTTTTGGTTGAAATGGTAGAACAAGGTGATGCTGATGGTGCCTTTTCTGATTTAAAAGTTGTGGAAATACCCGATGATGTGAATTGGTACATTGAAGAATATGATGGTATGGAACATGTGGCAGAACGTCACAGAACATGGAATTAATATGTGGCGTAAAAGAGAAATTGATAATAAAATTAAATCTACCTTGCAAAAGGCTGATTGTGATAATATGTTGATGGCATTGCTTGGTCGTCAAGATTTGGTGGACAAATGGTGGGATAGTCCAAACTTCCACTTTAATATGAAGCATCCAATTGATGTATTCAATTCAGGTGAAGACGGCCAAGCGAGTGTGGTTAGTTATGTTACAGAACATTGTTATGGTGGGTATCATTGAATGAACAAACGAATTGAAGAACTTGCTGATAAAATATGGGCAGAAGAATACTGGACTAAACCCAATACAGACAAACTTTTACCGGCACAGTTAAACAGGTTCGCCGAGTTGATTATTATGGAATGCCTAACCATATGTGAAGAACTAGGTGACAAAGGAATGGATGGACATTATTGTGCGGATAAGATTATTAAAACATTTCGGAGTTAGTACTAAAGTACTACTGTTGTATTTGTACAACTAATGTTAATAATTGTTGCCAATGGCATCATTCCGTGATATAATACTTGTATTGATTGATTGAAAAGGTTTGTAATGATTTTAAACAATGCACCTCAAGCAGAGGCGGTTCTTTCTAATGTTGGTGAAATCGGTGAATTCCGTATCCGTAATTCAGCAAAAGCATTTAACATTCTATCTAGTGGTTTATATGCCAATAAGATTAAAGCAATTATTCGTGAACTGTCATGTAATGCCATTGATAGTCACACCGCAGCAGGCACCAATCAACCATTTGAGGTGCATTTACCAACCACACTAGAACCGTGGTTTTACATTCGTGATTTCGGAACAGGATTGAATCATGAGCAGGTTTCTAACATATACACAACATATTTTGAGAGTACTAAAACAGAGTCCAATGCCTTTATCGGGGCACTGGGTCTTGGTAGCAAGTCTCCTTTTAGTTACACTGATAATTTTACAGTAACAGCTATCAAAGATGGCCGCAAAGGCATCTATTCTGCCTTTATCAATGATGTTGGTGTGCCATCTATTGCTCTGATGGGTGAAGAACAGGTAACAGAACCTAATGGCGTTGAGGTAAAATTCTCCGTGAATGACCGATACGATTTCAATAAGTTTGCTGATGAAGCAAACAAAGTATATCGTTGGTTCCCTGTTACACCTACAATTACAGGCAATGTAATTGCTATTGAGCCACTTGATTTTGAAACTAAGGATATTATTCCTGGTGTTCATTCGATGCACTTGAGCCATGGTCGTCCAGGATCAATCGCTGTCATGGGTAACATTGCGTATCCAATTGAAGTACCACAAGCAGAGCAATCGCTTGAGGGTTTACACCAATTATTGAAACATGGCCTTGTCATGGAGTTTGATATTGGTGAGTTGGACTTTCAAGCAAGTCGTGAAGGTTTGTCCTACATTCCATTGACCATTGATTCTATTCGCAAAAAATTGGTTAATGTGAATGCTGCATTGACTAAGGTTCTTGCTACTGAAGCTGATGCGATTGATAATATGTGGGAACGTTCACAATTTTTGTATCAAAAGAAACGTAGTGCCTTGTGGAAGGCTGCGGTGTTTGAATATGCATCAACAACAAACTTCCCATTGTATGAGTTGAAAAACGATTGGAATCATTCGTTTGATATCGAAACATTGTTGTCTGAATTGTCTCAGTTGAATATTAACATCAAGTGTTTTGGCACTGAACGTGGTATTGCTCGTTGCAAGAATTATAGCCCAAATGCTAGATATGATGATAACCAAAAGCGTTATGAGTATTTCAATATTGCTGTAGACAAGGATACATTCTTTGTTGCAAATGATACCAAGAAAGGTTCGTTTGAACGTGCCAAGCACCACTTCCGTAATAAGGATAAAAGCAAAGGCAGTTACCGTGATACAGTTTATGTGTTGGATAGAATCGACAGTACCAAGCCAATGGATTTGGTTGCCTTCTATGCAATAATGCACAATCCACCTGCCAAACAACGATTGGTTTCTTCAGAATTGCTTGAGAAACCTCGTCAAGCTGGCAGTGGTAATGGTCTTGGTAAGAATGTAAATATTCTCCAACTTGAAAAACGTGGTGGTTCATCCAATCGTTCAGCATCACAAGATTTTGTATGGCGTGCATCTGGTACATTGGACACCTTTGATAAAACCAAAAAGTTTTATTATGTGCCATTGTCTGGTTTTATTCCACAATTTGATAAGTTGAAATATGGAAGTGTGAGTGATTTGTGCCACCTATTGCGTAGAACCGAACTTGATGAACTCAAGGTTGATGTATATGGTGTACGTAAAGGTGATATCAAGTCTATCAAAAAGATGCCAAACTGGATTAATCTTGAAGACCATATCTTTACCACAATGAATGCCATGACTACCAAAATTTCAATGGCCACCGTGTTAGAACGGCTTGACAGACACGGCATTTTCGATTATAATTACCAGACAGTAGTTGATGGTGTTGATGCCAAGAGTCCTGCAAAGTTGTTCTTAGATGATTTTGTTGGTCTACCAAAGTTGAAAGGCATTCATTGGGTGACAATCTTATCTAATAAACTAGGTATTATCAGTACCGTGAATGTTGATGATTTGGTTGCACAAAACAAACAAAAACTAAAAACTTTTTCAATGCGTTATCCTCTGCTTGAAAAGTTTGGATCCTATGCAAATGAGGGTGATGTGTGTGAGTATATTAATTTAGTTGACACAGTGAAAGGTGTTTAAGATGTTTCCGTTTTTGATTCAAGGTTCTAATGTCGTGGTTGTTATTGATAATACACCACACACAATTTCTAAAACCCATATCACCTATCAAAAGGTAGTTGATGCTATTAAGGCAGGTGATTGGGATGCTGTACGTGATACAATCAATCCTAAAAAGGTTGTGTTGAATTATGGTGCAGGTAACATTGCAGTCCAAGGCGAGAAGTTGTTTTGGAAAGGCACAGAGATGCATGGTGCCATTGTTAACCGCATGATTGAAATGTTGCAGTCAGGATTCCCAATCGAACCATTGGCCAACTTCATGCAAAACATGATGGAAAATCCATCGTTCCGTGCCGTGAATGAATTGTATGGTTTCTTGGAAAAGAATCGTTTGCCAATTACTGGTGATGGCCATTTCCTTGCTTACAAGAAAGTCCGTGATAATTTTATGGATGTGTACACTGGTACCATGGACAATTCTGTTGGTAAGTTTGTTGAGATGGAACGCAACCAAGTGAATGATGACAAGAACCAAACTTGCTCTGCTGGTTTGCATTTCTGCTCTGAGTCCTATCTGAACCATTTTGGTGGTGAACGTACAGTGATTGTTAAAATCAATCCCCGTGACGTTGTATCCATCCCAACCGATTATGACAATGCGAAAGGCCGTGCCTGCCGTTATGAAGTGATTGGTGAAGTTGGTGTTATGCCAAACGATGAAGAAGAATTTACTGCACCTGTGCAAGAAAACGCCAATAGCTGGATTGAACCTTAATGAGTTACTACATGAAGTCAGGCAATACATTTCGTATTGCCACTAAAGAATCTATGGACCTGCACGAACAGTTGCCTGCTGGTAACTATGTTGTGAAGATGGATCCATTTGACAATTTCTTTATTGAACAGATTGAAGATTTTGATACACCAAGCAAACTGTATGGTGATACCACACGTAACACTGACCGTATCATCAACAGTTTCTGGAACCGTGATAAGTCTACAGGCGTAATGCTTGTTGGTGAAAAGGGTTCAGGTAAAACCTTGTTGAGTAAAAACATTTGTATTGAATTGGCCAAACAGTCTGTGCCAACTATTGTTATCAATGCACCATGGCACGGTGACAAATTCAATACATTGATTCAATCTATTGAACAACCATGTGTTGTGTTGTTTGATGAATTTGAAAAAGTGTATAACAGTGAAGAACAAGAAGCATTGTTGACATTGCTTGATGGCATCTATTCATCTAAGAAATTGTTTATGTTGACAAGTAATGACAAATGGCGTGTTGACCAACATATGCGTAACCGTCCAGGTCGTATCTTCTACATGGTTAATTTCACTGGTCTTGATGCTGATTTCATCCGTGAATATTGTGATGATAATTTACAGAACCAAAAGCATACAGAAACCATTGTGAACATTGCTTCTGTATTCTCAGCATTCAACTTTGATATGTTGAAGGCCATGGTTGAAGAAATGAATCGTTACAATGAAACACCACAAGAAGCAATGCGTATTCTTAACGTGAAGGCAGAGTTTGATGGTGGCGCATCATACAAAATGGAAATCCTAAAAGGTGACCGTGTTGCTGACCGTACAAGTCCTACCACATGGAATGGTGCACCGTTATCATCTAAAGAAATTTGTGTGAGTTTCTGGTTTAAATCTAAAAAGAAATCAGCTGATACTCCCAAAGCACTTGGTATTCCTGTTCCCGCTGTCTCAAATGTAATTGAAATTGATGAAGGTGATGAAGATGATGGTTGGCATGAGAGAGAATTCACCAACGATGACTTGGTGAAATTCAATAACAAAACTGGTCAATTCATTTTTGAGAAAGATGGTATCACCATGATTTTGTTGAAAGAATCACCTAAGTATTTTAACTTCGATGCCTTCTAAGGAGTTGTATGAGCACAGAAGAAGATAAAATTAAACATTCGAAACGTTTGCAAAAGGATGAAAATGCCATCAAAAAGCAAATGAAAATTGCCAAGTCCCACGGCCTTGATGTTAAAGAACCACACAAGTTCGCTAAACACCATGCCATGGACTGTGGTAACCCTGAATGTGCATTGTGTGGTAATCCTAGACACCTATTCAAGGATAGCCAGACAATCCAAGAGAAATCCTTTAAACAAACCGAGAAATGGGAGACAGAATGATTGTTTTAGTAGTACTTGCCATCGAGGTGATTATCATGTATAATACCAACATGTGGGCATCTTAACTGGAGAAATTATGAGTTTAAACCGCAATCAAACTGCTTTTGTTAAAGCAGCCGAAGAATTGTTTGGCACAGGTTCTATTTTGACCCGTGACGGCATTCAACACGTTATTGAAGAAAATGATTTGGCATTTCCGCATTGGTTTGTAACCAAGTCGGAATACCGAGTTGAACGTGGTCAATACAAATTGCCTGATATTGGCACCAAGAAAATTGTAAAAAAAGAACCTGATATGGAAGTTGCATTGGCTGCACAAGTGTTAGAGTTCAAACAACCTAAACTGGTTGATGATTCTGATGTATCAATTCCTGTAAGGTATCCTGATTATGTTCCATTTGGTTTCTTTAAAGACCTGCGTAATGTTATTAAGTCTGGTCAGTTTTATCCTGTTTTTATTACAGGTTTGTCTGGTAACGGAAAAACCCTCATGGTGGAACAAGTATGTGCGGAGTTGCAGCGGGAATGTATCCGAGTTAATATCAGTATTGAAACTGATGAATCTGACCTGCTTGGTGGTCCTACTCTTGTTAATGGTAACGTTGTTAACCGTGATGGTCCTGTAATCACAGCAATGAAACGTGGTGCAATTCTATTGATTGACGAAGTTGACCGTGGTTCAAACAAACTCATGTGTTTGCAAGGTATCTTAGAAGGCAAACCATACTACAACAAGAAAAACGGTGAGATGGTTTATCCTAAAGACGGATTCTCTATCATTGCTACTGCAAACACCAAAGGTCGTGGTAGTGAAGAAGGTCGTTACTTGTCACAGATTCTTGATGATGCGTTCCTTGAACGTTTCCCTATTACAGTTGAACAGGAATATCCTGATGTTAAGACTGAAAAGAAAATCCTTACACCATTGATTAATGACAAGGATTTTGTTGAGAAGTTGACACAATGGGCTGACATTGTTCGCCAATCATTTGACCAAGGTGCTGTTGATGAAATTATCTCCACACGGCGTTTGGTTCACATTGCTAAAGCATTTAAAATCTTTGGTGACCGCATGAAGGCCATTGAATTGTGTGTGGCACGGTTCGATACAGACACCAAAATGGCGTTCCTTGACTTATATTCCAAGGTTGATGCGAAGGTTGATGCCCCTGCGGTAAAAACACCTCCATCTGCCATGACGGAAGAGATTCCATTCTGATGCAAAAAAACAACACTGGATGGTTGCCAACATGCCATCTATGTGTTATAATTAACCATGTTGGTAATTTTATCATGTAACTTTGAAAGGACATAAAATGTCAAATACAATTCGCTCAGGCAAACAAAATCGCCACGAAAAAATCACCGTAACTCTGTTGTCAGGTAAACCTGTATCTCCCGATGAGATTAAGGCCTGTTTCAAAGGCACGGATCAAGAAGCGGTTCTCTATCGCTTGTCAACAAACATCTATAACATTCGCAAAGACGGCGGCATCATCAAGGTGCATAAAGAAGGCCGTAGTGTAACTGCATATCAATTGGTTAACCACACCGAGTTTGATAAGAATGGTCGTTATGTTGGTACACCTAAAACAACAGCACCTGTTGTACAACCAACAACCGAAACTGCTGAAGCCTAATGCTTCGTCCCACTATAAACGGAGAAGTTATGAACTGGTCTAAATTTTGGATAAAAATATCAATGGTTATATTCCTGCTTGCTTTGAATTCATTATTTGTTATGTTGCTTTGGAATATGTTTCTTATTCCTGCAATTAACGGTGTAAATGAAATCGGATTTGTCACAGCAATGGGTATAACCGGACTCTTTGGAATTCTGTTCAAAGAAAATGGTATCAAGGCGAACTTCAATGAATGAGTGGGACCGAGATAACCTGGATTTTATCATGAATACTTCCGAAGAAGGTTTTGATGAATGGCTGGATCAAGCCGATAATGATGACATTGCCTATGCATTAGAATTAATTCGTATGGCAAAAGCAGAACTGATGATTCAAGAAATGGAATTCACTGATGATATTTCAAATTTCACTGAAGCATCACAATTGATTGAAAGGATCAAAAATGTTTAACAAAACTCTGAGGTATGGTATGTTTACTATTCTTTTCTTGGTGATTGCCGCATGTTCAACACCAAAACTAGAAGGTTTCGAAAAGGCTAGGGTAATTGAACGTGCTGAAGTAATTCGGTCATCCAAAGATTGTATAGACGCAAAAATGCGTCCAGTGATTCAAACACTGCCGCAGAAAACGGATCATGGCACAATCATGTATCCAGTTTCTGTTCAATGTGAAGTGGCTTATCGTCAATAAGGTGATTTAAATGTATTCCGAAATCGTCAATGAT
>Ga0315902_10011950_pt1 | contig 11355 bp, 12 predicted proteins | sample LakEriMetagenome_9_FD_203523 | JGI IMG/M metagenome (GOLD analysis project Ga0315902, IMG submission 203523) | Freshwater fungal communities from buoy surface, Lake Erie, Ohio, United States - Buoy 12 MA117 | ecosystem: Environmental > Aquatic > Freshwater > Lake > Lake biofilm | place: USA...
TGCACCTTGCTCCTTTGCCGGGAAGGTCCGGCAATACTCGATCCGGTGGCCGTCGGGATCGAGCAGATAGAAGAACTCGGCATCAAGACCTCGCCGCACTCCATCGTGCTCGACCGGAAAGTCCGGCACTTCGGAATCGTCGAAAGTCGCACCACGGGCAGCAAGTTCCGACCGCAACGGCGCGAGTGGCTGGCGGGTCATCAGCGCGACCCCGATCCTTTGACTGCCGCTCTGATCGATGCGCGCTGGCAGCAGCCACAGCTTGACACCTCCCAGTCTGAAGCACGCCATCGCGACTTGCGCCCCGGCCTTGCTGCGGTCGACCCCCCGGTAGATTGGCTCCGCGCCAAACACCCGGCTGTACCAGGCGATCGAGGTTTCGAGGTCCACAACCCGGAGGTTGAGATCGAGCCGGGCATCCAGCGGATCAGCCATCTGCCAGCCCCACCCCCATCACCGCGCCGGTAACATAAGCGGTATAGTCGCTGGCGAGGTAAGCCACGAGGTTTCCAAGCGTCTCGCTCCGGTCGAAGGTCAGCACGGCATTCACGCGGATCCCGTCGCGCGCCCATTCGGCGCCCAGGGTCTTGGTCAGGTTGACCAGCGCCCCGGCGGCAGCGGCCTGATCGCTACCCACCGCCTGTTCGGGCGCACCGACATAGATCACCGCCCCGCCCTTGCCGATGGCCCGACGCTGAGCGGCAAACTCTCGAGCCAGGAAGAAGCGCTGGTCCAGCCCGGCATCGAGCACCGCGCGCCATTCCGCATGGCTGAGTTCATGTACCGGCTTTTCGTCTGGTGCTGCGACAAAATGGACAAGGATGTCGCATTCGCCTTCACGGATCAGTTCCGCGCCATGCGCCTGCAGCGCAGTGGCGATTGCCGGGCTTTCGCCCACCAGTTGCACGGTCTTGCCCGATAGCCAGCCCATCAGCGCCACCCCCATGGGCCTTCGGATCGCTCACGCGGCGGAACATAGTCAGGCATCATCAAGGAACGGCGCAAGCTTTCGCCGCCGTCCTGCAGGATCACCTGACCCGTCAACCCGGTCAGGAACGGGGTGCAGGTCATGGCCGACAGCCAGCCAAACTCATGGATCGATCCGGTTCGGCCAGCCGGGATCATGTTCTGCAGCACTTCCGTTCCGCCTTCACGCCGCCCGGCTGTAGAGGTTTCATGCGGAAAGAACCCGGCCGCTATCGCGTTGACCCGAATGCCATAACCAGCCCACTCCCGGGCCATCTTTCTGGTCATGGTTGCCTGGGCGGTCTTGGCGGCTGCCGAATGGGCGTCACCGGGGAAGCCGGTCCAGATATACTGCGCCGAATTGTTCACGATCGCCCCGCCCTGCCCCCGGGCAATCAGGCGCCGGGCGAATTCGGTGGAACACAGGAAGGTGCCGTCGATGGCGATCCGCGTCACCGCATTCCAGGCATTATCCGAGATATCTTCGGCCAGGACCGGAAAGTTCGCTCCGGCGTTGTTGGCCAGCAGCGTTACCGGGCCGAGTTCTGCTTCCGCGTCATCAAATGCGGCAGCGACTTGATCGGCGTGCCGCACATCGCAGCTCATTGCATGAACTCTGACGCCCAGCGCGGCGATCTTTGCCGCCCCTTCGCGAGCCTTTTCCAGGCTTCGTCCCATCACCGCCACCTGGGCGCCACCCTGGGCAAAGGCGCGCGCCATGGCGAGTCCCATGCCGGTACCGCCGCCCGACACAAGCACTGTCTGCCCTGCAAACACGTCTGCGGGGTAAGGTGGCGCATCGAATGGTGGTGGCTTGGCAACGAGGTGGTGACCCGGCACTGGCATGGCTTCTCTCCCGCGGACAGGGTTGCGCAGCACTGGAACGCGTGTCAAGACGTAGATAACCAGGTTATACAGGAGAGGCCGTTGGATATCCTTGCGGAAGAGCTTGCCTTCCCGGAAGGTCCGGTCGTGATGGGCGATGGTTCCGTGATCGTCGTCGAACTGGCCGGTGGCCGGATCACGCGCTGCTGGAACGGTCGCAAGGAAACCATCTGCGAGATCGGCGGCGGCCCCAACGGAGCAGCGATCGGCCCCGACGGCGCGCTTTATGTCTGCAACAACGGCGGCCTGGACCTGACTAAGTTCCAGAACGCGCGGGGCCCGCGTTCCGAGGGCCGGATCGAGCGTATCGACCTTGCCACCGGAAAGTTCGAACGCCTGTTTGATTCCTGTGACGGGATCCCGCTCGAAGCACCCAATGACCTGGTCTTCGATGCCGAAGGGCGGCTGTGGTTTACCGATCTCGGCAAAAGCCATGACGGGATTCGCACCGCGAGCGGCCTCTTCACCTGCCTGCCGGATGGCTCATCGATCAGCGCGATCAACCGCCACGCCTCGGGCTACAACGGTATCGGGATCTCGCCCGATGGCTGCACGGTCTATGTCGCCGATACGCACCAGGCTCGACTTTATAGCTATGAACGCAAGGCAGAGCCTCAGCGCCCACAATGGGTCGCAACGGCACCGGGGGCGGTCGGGTTCGACAGCCTGGCGGTGACCGCCGCCGGAAACGTCTGCGTGGCGACCCTGTTCGAAGGCGGGATCACCACAATCACGCCCACAGGGCAAACCTCGAAGCGTGATTTCGACGATGTCTACGTAACCAACATCGCGTTCGGCGGTCCCGACATGCGCGATGCCTTCATAACCCTTTCCAGCAAGGGCCTGCTGGTCAAGGTCCGCTGGGACGAACCGGGCCTCACGCTCAACTATAATGGCTGACCTCGCATCCGATCGCGATGCAATCCGCCACCTTCTGGCCACCTATACCTATAACGGCGATCGCGGGCGGATTGCCGAACTGGCGGCCTGCTTCGCCAGCGATGGCGTGCTGGAGTTTCCGGGTGCATTTGCCAAGGGACCGGAAGCGATCATGGCAGCGCTTTCGGCCGGTGGCTCTGCCGATCCGCGCCGCACTTTCGTGCGCCATCACACCACCAATTCGCTGATCGAAGTGAGCGGGAATACTGCCACCGCGCGCAGCTATTTCTCGGTCTGGTCAAACCATGGCCCGGATCACGCCGGAACCTATTCCGACCAACTGGCTCGCACCAGCGAAGGCTGGCGCTTTTCCCACAGGCTGGTGCGGATCGACTGGCAGGCGGATGCCAGCCTGTTCCGACAAATGGTGACACGATAGCCGCATATTGCCACTATAGTGTCATTTTGACATCATGGTGTCATGCAGGAAAGGCGCTTCCCCGAATTCGAACGATTCGCCGACGAAGTCGCTCGGCTAAGGGGGCGCATGCGGGCCCTGTTCTCCGATGCACGCGCCGAAAGCGGACTTGGTGAAATGGAGCTGACCGTGCTGACCGCAACGGTCAATGCCGCAACCGCGCCAACGGTCGCCCAGATTGGACGCAGCCTGGGCCACCCCAGGCAAGTCGTGCAGCGTGCTGCGAACCGCCTGGTCGAGTTGGGCCTGATCGAATTGACCGACAACCCCGGGCACAAGCGGGCTTCCCTGCTGGTTGCAACTCCCGCCGGGGAAAAGCTGAAAGCGGAAGACCGCGACCGCGCCAGCACCATCACCAAAGCGGTTCTGCAACGCATTGCCACTGAGGAATTTGCCGAAGCAGCGGACCGACTTGCCGCGATCCGGGCGGAGATCGAGGATTACCTGCGGAAGCATGACCAATGACCGTGCCTACCAACCTTGCCGATCCCGGGCGGCTCGCCACCTGGCTCGACGTCCACATTCCGGAACTGGGCAATGGCCCCCTGCGGATCGAGCAACTGCATGGCGGCACGTCCAATGTGATCCTGACGCTCAATCGCGGCGGACCGGACATGGTGCTGCGACGACCGCCGGCGGTTCCACCGCCCGGATCGGACAAGGGCGTGCTGCGCGAGGCAAGGGTCCTGACCGCACTTAACGGAACCCCGGTGCCCAACCCGCATTGTTTCGGTTCCTGCTCCGATACTGAAGTGATCGGCGCACCGTTTTATGTTATGGAGCGCGTTGAGGGCTGGGCAGCAGAACTGCGCGACGAGCGAATCTATCACCGCGCCCCGTTCGATCGCTCGCCCAGCGAATACGGCATAGCCTATGCCATGGTAGACGGGCTGGTCGCCCTCGCTAATGTCGATTACCGCGAAGTCGGCCTGGAAGGCTTCGGCAAGCCCGACAATTTTCTGGAGCGGCAGGTCGATCGCTGGGAAAGCCAGATCCGCTCCTATCCGGAACTCTACGGCTCTGAGTGGCGGGAACTGCCCGGTTTTGCCTACGCCCGCGACTGGCTACGCGCCAATATCCCCGACGATTTCCGAGCCGGGATCATCCACGGCGATGTCGGCACGCCCAATGCCCTGTTCGCCTTCGACCGGCCGGCCCGGCTGACCGCGCTGATCGATTGGGAACTCTCGACCATTGGCGATCCGCTGATCGACCTGGCCTGGTTCACCGGCCGCCTGCGCGACGAGGACAAGCCGGACGAGATCGGCGAGGCGACGCTGTACAACGTGGCCAATTTCCCCACCCGGCAGGAGCTGGCGCGTTACTATGCCGCAGGCACCGGGCGCGATCTGTCCAACTTCGACTATTACTGTGTGCTGGCCGCCTACAAGAGCGGCTGCATCCTGGAATACAAGGTGGCGCAAAGCTCGGCAGGGATCCTGCCGGCAGCCACCGGCACCTTTTTCGAAAAGCTGGTCCGCGCCGCATTCACGCGGGCCGAAACGCTGGCCCGCAAGGCCGGATGAGGAGAGCGATCATGTGGCAGTTCCAGACCGACCCCGAGGTGCAGGAGCAGCTCGACTGGATGCTCGATTTCGTCAAGCGCGAGGTCGAGCCACTGGACTTCCGCTTTCCCGGCCACGGCGCGCCCTATGATGTCGCCAATCCCGAAAGCCGCGCCGCGATCCGTCCCTTACAGGACGAGGTGAAGAAGCGCGGGCTGTGGGCCTGCCATCTGGGGGAGCATCTGGGCGGGCCGGGCTATGGCCAGATGCGCCTCGCGTTGATGAACGAAGTGCTGGGCCGGTCCTACTGGGCACCCACCGTGTTCGGCACGGCAGCACCCGATACCGGCAATGCCGAGATCCTCGCCATGTTCGGGACTGAGGATCAGAAGGCTCGTTACCTTAAGCCGCTGATGGACGGCGAGATTGTATCATGCTTTTCCATGACCGAGCCGCAGGCCGGGGCAGACCCCAAGGAGTTCGTCTGCCGGGCCTGGCAGGAAGGCTCTGAATGGGTGATCGAAGGGGAAAAGTGGTTTTCCTCCAATGCGCGTTTCGCCGCGTTCCTGATCGTCATGGTGGTCACCAACCCGGAAAATCCACCGCATGGTCGAATGAGCATGTTCATCGTGCCAACCGACACGCCGGGGGTAGAAATCCTGCGCAACGTCAAGACCCTTGGCGACAGCCACCATATCGACGAAGGGACCCACGCCTACATCCGCTATAACCGCGTGCGGGTGCCGCTCGATGCCATGCTGGGTCAGCCGGGCGAAGGCTTCAAGGTCGCCCAGGCCCGCCTTGGCGGCGGGCGCGTCCACCATGCCATGCGGACGGTCGGCAAGTGCCAGCGCGCGCTAGACATGATGGTCGAACGCGCCAATTCGCGCCGCACGCAAGGCCGGCTGCTGGCCGAACACCAGTTCGTCCAGGGCATGATCGCCGATAGCTGGATCGAACTGGAGCAATACCGACTGCTTGTTCTCAAGACCGCCTGGACGATCGACGAGGTCGAGGCCGGGCGCTCTCCTCCGATTGCCCCGCGGACGCTGATCGCCATGTGCAAAGTGCAGATGGCGAAGGTCTATCACGACATAATCCAGCGCGCGATCCACCTGCATGGCAGCCTGGGCGTAACGCTGGAACTGCCGCTGGCAGATTGGTGGGCCGGTGTACCCAGTCTTGCTCTCGCGGACGGCCCGACCGAGGTTCACAAGGCCCAGGTCGCAAAGACATTACTGAAACAGGCACCCGAATCCTCTGGCCTGTTCCCCAGCGAACACATCCCCAGCCGAATGGCGGCAATCCGATGATGGACCCGCTGTTCGATTTCACTGGCAAGGTGGTGCTGGTTACCGGGGGCAGCCGGGGATTGGGCTACCAGATGGTCAAGGCCTTTGCGGAGCGCGGGGCCGATGTGATCGTGGCCAGCCGCAAGCTGGAAAACTGCGAGGCCGTGGCCGCCGAATGCCGCGCGCTGGGCCGCCGAGCCCTGCCCTTCGCGATGCACGCCGGGCGCTGGGCTGATTGCGACGCGCTGGTTGAGGCTGCCTATGGCGAGCTTGGGCGGATTGACGTGCTGATCAACAATGCCGGGATGAGCCCGCCCTGCCCCAGCCACGAAATGCCGGAAAGCCTGTTCGATTCGGTGCTCAACCTCAACTTCAAGGGACCGTTCCGCCTCGCCAGCCAAGTGGCCCACCGGATGAGCCAGGGCGATGGTGGTTGCATCATCAACATCAGTTCAACCGGCGCACTGATGGCCTTGCCAAATGTCGTCCCATATGGCGCAGCCAAGGCCGCACTGAACGCCATGACCGTCTCATTAAGTCGCGAGTATGCTCCGAAGGTCAGGGTCAACACGATCAGCCCTGGCCCTTTCCTAACCGACATCGCCGAGGCCTGGGATCCCGCCAAGCGGGAGCGCCAGCCGGTTGCGCTTGGTCGTCCCGGTCGCCCGGAAGAGATTGTCACGGCCGCGTTGATGCTCGCAAGCCCAGCCAGTTCCTATACAACGGGAGCATTGGTGCGGGTCGATGGAGGACAAGGATGAGCGATGCCTTGGTGCGGTTGGAGCGAGCTGGCGCGATTGCCACGCTCACACTTAACCGCCCGGAAAAACGCAATGCGCTCAACCTGGCGTTGTGGGCACAACTGGATGATTGCCTTGCTTCGATCGAGGCTGCTGGCGAAGAACTGGGCGTGGTGATCCTGCGGGCGGCCGGGGCAGTGTTTTGCGCCGGGAACGACCTGAAGGAACGGGGCATTAGACCGCCCCGACCCAACTATCAGGCCGGGATTGTAACCCGTCTGGCGCAATTGCCGCAACCAGTGGTCGTGGCCGTCCAAGGTGGGTGCTTTACCGGCGGACTGGAACTCGCGCTGGCCGGGGACATTATCATCGCCGCGCAAGGTGCGAGCTTCGCCGATACCCACGGCAAGTTCGCGCTGGTCCCCGCGTGGGGTATGAGCCAGCGCCTGCCACGCCGGGTCGGGCAGTGGAAGGCCCGCGAGATGAGCTTCACCGGCCTGCCGGTTTCGGGCGCGGAAGCGGCGCAGATCGGCCTTGCCAACCACTGCGTGCCCGATGGAGAACTGGATGCGAAGGTGGCCGAGATAGCCGCTGCCATCGCCGCACAAAGCCGCCACAGCGTCCTCGCCTACAAGCGGCTCTATTCCGAACAGGCCGACTTGCCACTTCAGGCGGGCCTCGCGCATGAAGTTTTCGCCTCGGCCGGAGTCGGTCCGGACTTCACCGCGCGAGTAGCGGCCCAGTTTGGAGGTCAAGGCTGATGCCGCGCGCGGTGATAGCTGATGCCTTCGGACCGCCCGCAGCCTATGATCTGCGCAACCTGCCGAGCGCCCCGCTCAAGCCCGGTTTGGTCCGGGTGGCGATCAAGGCTGCAGGGATCAGCTTTGTTGACGTCCTGACCGCTGAAGGCCGCTATCAGGTAAAACCGCCGCTACCCTTCGTGCCCGGTAGCGAGGCGGCCGGTGTGATTACCGAACTGGGCGAGAATATCAGCGGACTCGCAGTAGGTCAGCGGGTCTCGGTCAGCGGCTGGGGTGGATTGTTTGCCGAAGAAGCCGTGTTGTCGGCCCGGATGGTTCGCGCCCTGCCCGATGGGCTGGGCATGTCCGAGGCGGCAGTTTTTCCAGTAAGCTATGCCACGGCCTGGCACGCGCTGGTCGATCGTGGGCAGCTTCGAGCTGGCGAGACCTTGCTGGTGCTGGGCGCAGGCGGAGCGACCGGATATGCGGCCGTGCAGATCGGCAAGCATCTGGGCGCAAGGGTGATTGCCTCGGCTTCGAGCGAGACAAAGCGGGCGCTGGCGCTGGCCGGCGGCGCAGACATTGCCATCGACGCAAAGGCTGCTGACTGGCGCGACCAGGTCAAGATCGCGAATGGTGGCAACCCGGTCGACGTGGTGTTCGACCCTGTTGGCGGCGAGGCAACCGATCCGGCGTTCCGCTGCCTGGGTTGGCGCGGACGGCATCTGGTTATCGGCTTTCCCGGCGGAATCGCCGCACTGCGCACCAATCTGCCACTACTGAAAGGGGCAAGCCTGGTCGGGGTTGATATCCGCCAGTTTGGCGAGTTTGAACCAGAGCGGGCCGAGGCCAACCGGGTCGAGATTTTCGACCTGGCTGCTCGAGGGATCCTGAAACCGGCTATCGCGAGATGCTATCCGCTGGAGGCGTTCCGGGAGGCCATGACTGACGCCGCCGGCGGACAAAGTGCCGGACGGATTGTCCTGATAATGGACGATTAAACCCAGGCGGCCTCGATTGATGCAAGCCGCTGGCGCCAGCCGGAATACCCGCCTTGCTGCGTCCAATCGGCAGCGAGCTCTGCCACGAGTTCGGTCACCGGCAGCTCCTGCCTGATCAGCCCCACGCTTTGCCCGGCGCTGAAGATGTCGCGCCAGGCCTGTACGCCATCCGGCATGGGAATGCGATGATCGGGCAGTTCTGCGGGGTGTAATCCGACCGCTTCAAGCGAATCCGCAATCCAGTTGGCGACAACCCCGTTCATCGCTGCTGATGGCACGATCCGGTCCATGCCCGCCGCTACGATCATGTCGCGATGACTCTGCCGAACACCGCTTTCGGGCGTGGCAATAAAGCGCGTGCCCATGCAGGCAAGATCGGCGCCCAGAGCCAGTGCCCCGCGCATTCCAGCAGCATCGGCTATTCCGCCGGCGACAATCAGCAGGCCGTCCCAGATCCGTCGGATTGCCGGGACGAAGGCAAACGGCGTAAGCAGGCCGGTGTGTCCGCCCGCTCCCGCACAGGTCAACATCAAGCCGTCAACTCCGGCCGCCAGCGCCTTCTCGGCATGGCGCAGGGTGGTGACATCCTGGATCACCCGTCCACCCCAGCCATGAACACGCTCCACCATCCGCGTCGGATCGCCAATGCTGGAAAGCACGAGCGGAGCGCGCGCCTGTTCCAGTAAAGCCAAACGCCCCTGATAGGCTGGGTCGCTGGCCATCCGCGCGGACAGGTTGACGATGGGTGGAGCCCGGCCCGGCAGCTCCAGCAAGGTCAGGTATTCGGCAAATTCCGTGTCGGTAGTGGCGGCGCCTCCCTGCCACCCAGCCACGACCCCGGCATCGACGCAGGCACGGGCGAGTGTCGGGGATGAAGCAAAGCTCATCGGGGCGCACATCAGCGGCAGTTCTAGTTGTTCAAACATCAGGCTATTTCCCGATAGGCTGCCGCAGCGGCCAGGAACAGGGCGGCGATCCGGCCGACATCGGGCACCTTTTCCGCGTCAGCGATCACGCCCAAGTCAAGGTTCGCGCCACTCCGCCGCGAGGTTACATTGAGAAACCGCCCTGAACCGATGATCGGCACCGGATGATTGTGCAACTGGCGATAGCCGCACCAGGTCCGATTGCCTCCGGGGCCCGGCACATTGGAAAGGGTGACATTGCCGGGCAGAACGCGCCCGCCCCCAGCGGTTCGGCCGGTAAAGGCGGCGTGGCGGTCCCTGGCCCCATAGGGTTTTTCCAGTGCGTCCAGCAGCGCCTCGTCAAGGGCGGTGCGGCGCATTTCCGATGCCATGCTGGCCTGGATCGCTCTGAGCCGTTCGATCGGATCGGCAAGGTGGGTGGCAAGGCGCGGGTGCTGGGCAACGATCCTGTTCCCGAAAGCCCCATGCTCCGCACGGCGGTAGGAGCGCGCGGAATTGACCACGAGTGGCGTGGACGGAAGATTATCTATTTCAATAAGATAGTCACGCAAGGCCCACCCGGCGCAAGCGAGGAACAGGTCATTGACTGTCGCTTTCAGCGCATGGGCGGTAGCCTTGAACGGGGCTAGTGGCAGGCTGATCGTGGCATAACTGCGCAGGGCCGAGGTCGGGCCGGACAGCTTGAGAACCGGGGTTTCAGCGCGTTGGCCCTTGAATGCCTCGAGCGCAGCCAGGGCTTCCTTGCGGGCTGCGGACTGCGCCTCGCGCCGCGCCGTTTCGGCGGCAAACCGCGCTTCCGAAAGGGCGCACCAGGTGTTCCTGGCCGGCACTTCGGCGTCACCCGGACGGGGCTCAACCGGCACACAATCATCACTCAACCGCCGCAGCACTTCCTGGAAGCCGATTCCATCGGCCACGGCGTGGTGCATCTTGAAATAGACCGCCCCGGCAGCGGGAAAGACATGGGCCATGAACGGCGGTTGCGACAGGTCAAGCCGTTGCAGGTTGAGCCGCGCGACTGCCGCGGAGAGTTCGTCATCACTCTCCTCCACCACGTGCCGCGCAAGGTCGGCATCCGCCACTTCAGCCCAGACCGGACTATCGAACCCGTCCGGTGCCTCGACCAGTCGGGCGAGCAGCGGGGTACCTGCCAAACGCTCGGCCAGCTGGCGGCGAAAGCGTTCGGTCAGTCCTGCCCGTTCGCCAGTCGGCACATCAAGCAGGATCAGCGCGCCGACATGCATCGGCGAAGCGTCAGTCTCGGTCAGGATCATGAAGTGATCGTCGGGGCGCAGCCGCCGGACACCGGGAACCAGTTGCAGCGGGTCGCCCTGGCCGGTCATGCCGCGAGCATGGCCTTCACTTCGCGGCGCAGCAGCTTGCCCATCTCGTTGTAGGGCAGGATCGGAAAGTACCGGACCACTTCCGGTACCCGGCTGGAGCGCAACCGGTCGCGAACCATGCCCTTCAATTCATCGGGGCTTGGCTGATCCATCCCGCCGCGCACCACCACCGCGATGCCCACCGCCTCGCCCCATTCGAGGCTTGGCACGGCCACGGCAGCAACATCGGCAATGGCCGGATGGGTCAGCAGCAGGTCCTCGATCTCGCCTGGCGAGATGTTCTCACCCCCGCGCACGATCACATCGTCGGCCCGGCCGGACAGGAACAGGTAGCCGTCCTCGTCCAGATAGCCGGCATCGCGGGTCGGGAACCAGCCTTCGGCATCAAGCGCGCTCTTTTCCTTGTACTGGCCGGAAACCTGATCGCCGCGCACATAGATTTCGCCCGCCTGTCCCGGCGGCAGGACGCGGCCGTCCTCATCGCGGATCTCCAGCTCCACAGTCGGCAATGGAATGCCGACCGAGGCAAGCCGGGCCTGCACTTTCGGATCGTCCGAACGATGCGCCGCGCGATGTTCTTCAGGGCCAAGCAGCGCAATG
>Ga0315902_10011952_pt1 | contig 11354 bp, 13 predicted proteins | sample LakEriMetagenome_9_FD_203523 | JGI IMG/M metagenome (GOLD analysis project Ga0315902, IMG submission 203523) | Freshwater fungal communities from buoy surface, Lake Erie, Ohio, United States - Buoy 12 MA117 | ecosystem: Environmental > Aquatic > Freshwater > Lake > Lake biofilm | place: USA...
GGAATCGAAATGGCTTTCCACACGCCGCCGCCCGTCACGGCCAACGGCTACTGGCTCGCCCTCACACTCGCCATTGTCTGCACAGTGATCCCGAGCTTCATGATCGCCGAAGCCATCAGCCGCATCGGCCCAGGTCCGATGAGCGCCGTTGGGGGTATCGGACCTGTTGTTGCGGCTTGGGCGGCTGTCGCAATTCTCGACGAACCCTTTGGCTGGCCGCACGCAGTTGCAATGGCGCTCACGATTGCCGGTGTATGGCTCCTCGCCAAGCCGAAGCTCACGCGGACCGCGGGCGCCAGAACCTGGTGATCAGCCTGCGATCGGCGGCGCCACGATGTCGTGGCCCGTCATCCCGGCGAAGGCGATCGTGGTCTTGTCTTCAAGAAATGGCCCGATCGCCTGCACGGCCAGCGGCAGCCCGGCCGCATTGACGCCCAGCGGAATGACGGTCGAGGGCAGGTTGGCCACCGTCGCAATTCCCGCCCAGCCCAGCTGGTCGCCGAACTTCGACGGCTCGCCATCGATCGGCAGCGCCCGCTTGCGCCAGTCGGATTCGCGCGCATGCGTATAGGCGGCGGTCCCGAAAGCAGGGCAGAGCACGATGTCAAAATGCCGGAAGAAATCCGACCACTGCCGCCTCAGCCGCAACTGCTCATCCATCTTGTCGAGCCAGTCATGCGCCGAGATCGGCGGGCGCGGATTCGTCGGATCGCCTCGCGTGATCACCGTATGCAGCATCGCCTGGTAAAGTCGCCACGAGCGCGCAATATCAGGAAGCAAACTCGACTGCCGGGCAACCGACGCGCCTTCCTTCACCAGCTGGCCGGCCAGCTTCTCCAGTGCGCCGAGAATCTCGCTGTTCGCGCGCGCCACCGGATGGTGGTCCAGCACGAAGACGCGGAAACTCGCAAGCCGCCCATGCCGTGCAGGGGGCAACACAAGCCTGGTCGCCGGCGATTCCGCATCTGGCCCCGCGACAACATCCAGCGCTGTAGCAAGATCCTCCGCCGATCGCGCTAGCGGGCCGATGACGCTCAGCAATTGCGGATTGATGATTTCGCCCCCCGCAAAGTGCCCGCCCATCGGGATCACGCCGAAACTGGTCTTGTGGCCATAGACGCCACAGAACGCTGCCGGCACACGCACCGATCCCCCGATGTCGGAGCCAAGCTCGATCGCCGAAAACCCCATCGCGATCGCCGCCGCGCTTCCTCCCGACGATCCGCCTGCGGATTGCTCCAGTCCATGCGGATTGCGCGTGCGGCCATAAATCGGATTCTCGGTCTGCCAGTCCGCCAGCACCGGCGGCACATTCGTCTTGCCAAGCACGACGGCGCCAGCCGCCTTCAGCCGCTGAACCGCCAGCGCGTCCCCACGCGCGCGGTGATCCCTGTGCGCCTCCAGGCCCCACGTCGTCGGATGCCCGCGCAGGTCGAAACTTTCCTTCACCGTCATCGGAATACCGGTCAGCGCCTTGAACTCACCACGCGAGATCGCCACGTCCGCCTGGCGCGCTTCGGCGCGGGCGCGGTCGAAGTCCCGCACCACGACGGCGTTCACCTGACTGTCCAGTCGTTCGATGCGATCGATATGCGCATCACAGAGTTCGGTGGCGCTGAACGTCTTCTTGCGCAGTCCGGCGGCAAGCTGGCTCGCGGTCATGCGGTGCGGGCTCCGATCGGTGGTCATATCCGCACTCTAGCGCAAACGCTCTTCCACGTCAGCGGGAACATCGATGGCGCAGATGCGAAGAAAATCAGCAGCATTGGCGCGGCCCGCTTCCATCCCGTCGCGTCGCGCTCTAGTTATGGGGCAGAGGAGTCTCGCCCATGCTGAAGCCTTTTTCCGTGTTTGCGTTTGCAGCCATCTCCCTTGCGGCATGCTTGAACCCTGCTGGCGATCTTGATGGTAATCTCGAGATCGGCGGCACCGACCCGGCCTACTGGACTGTGCAGGTCGATCGCGAGACGGGCAAGTCGCTGATCTCGATGCTCGGTGAAGCCAGTCTTGAGGGCGAGGCGCCTGTGAGATCGCAAGGCGAGGCCGGCGCTTTCCTGCTCACGTCGAAAACACCCCAGGGCGACTTCGTGATGACGTTCACCCAGAAGGAATGCTTCGACGGCCTTGCCGAGACCGCGCGCCCCTGGAGCGTGACCGCCACCTGGAAAGGCGAAATCCTCAATGGCTGCGCAACGCCCAGCTAGCGTGCGCGCGGCGATTGACTTGGACAAGGCCGCGCGGCCACTGTCTGTCGTCTGCAGCCACCATAGGTGACTCCCATGCGTCTTGCCCTCGCCACGCTCGTTTGCGCGACCACGCTGCTGGCGGTTGCCTGCAGCAGCGGCGCGGCCGAGCCAGGTTCACCCGACTGGTGCAAGAATACGCCGCAGGACAAGCAGGTCGAAGATCCGACCGCTATGGCGAAATGCCTGGAACAGGCTGCTTCGTAGAGGCCTCAGGCACGCGGATGCGATTCCGCGTGCACTTTCATCAGGCGGGCTGCATCGACGCCGGTGTAGATCTGCGTCGTCGACAGGCTGGCATGGCCCAGCAGCGCCTGGATCGATCGCAGGTCGCCGCCATTCGCCAGAAGGTGCGTCGCGAACGAATGGCGCAGCGCATGGGGCGTCGCCGTTTCCGGCAGGCCCAAGCGATGGCGCAGCTTCTCCATCAGGCGCTGCACCATGCGCGGATTGAGCGGGCCGCCCTTTTCCCCACGAAAGATTTGCTCGTCCGGCGCTGACGGGTAGGGGCAAAGCCTGGCGTACTCATTCACCGCCTCGCGCACCGCGCGGATCAGCGGCACGATGCGAACCTTTCGCCCCTTGCCGAAGACGCGCAGCTGTTCGCCCGACGGCACATCCTTGCCAGTGAGGGCGAGTGCTTCCGACAGGCGAAGCCCCGCCCCATACAACAGCGACAGGATCGCGGCGTCGCGGGCGAGCACCCAGGCGGGCGCGTCGTCGCCATCGCCTTCACTGGCCATCTCGATGGTCTGCGGCGCGATCTTCTCCGGCAGCGGGCGGGGCAGGCGATGCGGTCGGCGCGGGCTCTCGAACATCATCGCTTTCGCATTGGCCGAATCGAGCCGGCGGTCGAGGAAGCGATAGAAGGCCCGCAGACTGGACGCGGCCCGCGCACGCGAGGAGGCGGCGAGATTGTCCTGGCTGCGGCGACGCGCGAGCCAGGCGACGACATCGTGACGGGTAAGGCTCTTCAGGTCGGACACGTGCGGTTCGCCGCCCAGATGTTCGACCAGGAATCCGATGAAATTGCCGATGTCGCGCTGGTACGCCTCGATTGTCATGGGTGATGCACGGCGCTCTGTCTCCAGCCAGATGGAGAATTCCTGCAGTGCTTCGCGGGCCGTGTGGGGCGTGCTCATGCCCGGCAAGGTGGCCCTGCGCCGTTAAGGCCGCGTTTCGGATGGCAGGCGGGCGGTTGAACATGCTGCGTTCACGGTCCATTCTCCCGCCATGCCGTCTCGACCACGAATCGTATCGGTGCTGTTGCCACAGCCCCTGCCGGAGCCGTTCGACTACGAACTGCCCGAATCCCTCGATGCGGGTCCCGGCAGCTTCGTGACCGTCCCGCTCGGCCCGCGCGAGATGACCGGCGTGATCTGGGCCGAGCGTGGCGCGCTGTCCAACCGGAAGCTGAAGCCGGTGCAGGACGTGATCGGCGCGCCCGGCCTTTCGGCCAACATGCGCAGCTTCATCGAGCGGGCGGCCAAATACATCTGCGCGCCATCCGGCATGGTTCTCGCCATGGCGATGCGATCACGCGAGGCGCTGGACGAGCCGCCGGTCGAAACGCTGGTTGTTCGAACAGGCGACACGCCGCCGCGCATGACGCCAGCCCGAGAACTGGTGATGGCCCACGCCACCGAGCCGATGTCAGGCGCAGAACTTGCGCGAAGGGCTGGCGTGTCCTCAGGCGTCGTGAAGGGGCTGCTGGAAGCCGGCGCGCTGATGCATATCGAGCGCTCGCTCGATCCGCCCTTTCCGCAGCCCGATCCCGCCCTCCCGGCCAAGCAACTCACCGGCGAGCAGGTTGAAACGTCGGCCTATCTCCGCAGCATGGTGCGCGAGAACACATTCCGTGCGGCGTTGCTCGATGGGGTCACCGGTTCCGGCAAGACGGAAGTCTACTTCGAGGCCATCGCCGAAGCGCTGCAGGACCCCGAGTCGCAAGTCCTCGTCCTCCTGCCCGAGATCGCACTGACGCAGGCCGTGACATCCCGCTTCGAGGATCGCTTCGGCGTCGCCCCGGCGGAATGGCATTCGGCGGCGGGATCATCGGCGCGGCGCAGGGTCTGGCGCGAAGTGGCGGCGGGCAGGGCGCGGATCGTCGTCGGCGCCCGCTCGGCGCTGTTCCTGCCGTTCGCGAAACTGCGCCTGATCATCGTCGATGAAGAACACGACCAGTCCTACAAACAGGATGACGGCGTCCTCTATCACGCTCGCGATCTCGCTGTTCTGCGGGCCTCAGTCGAGCAATGTGCAATCGTTCTCGCTTCCGCGACGCCCTCGCTCGAGACGCTGCACAATGCTCAGGTGGGAAAATACGTGCACCTTCGCCTGCACGCTCGCCCAGGCGTCGCGACCTTGCCCCAGATCGCTCTCGCCGACATGCGCGAGGAGCCGCCCGAGACCGGCCGCTGGATCGGGCCACAACTTGCCGGCGCCATTGAGCAGACGCTGGCGGCAAAGGAGCAGGCGCTCCTGTTCCTGAATCGCCGGGGCTACGCGCCATTGGTGATCTGTCGCGCATGTGGCGAGCGGCTGAAGGCGCCCGACACAGATTCATGGCTGGTCGAGCATCGCTATACCGGGCGGCTGGTCTGTCACCTGACTGGCTTCACGATGGAAAAGCCACTCGCCTGTCCGCATTGCGGCGCGCGCGGATCGCTCACCGGCGTTGGCCCCGGCGTCGAGCGGCTGGCGGAAGAGGTGCACACGCGCTTCCGTGGCGCCCGCGTCGAAATCCTGTCGTCGGACACGGTCGCATCGGCGGAGGACCTGCGCAGCCTGATCGCGCGCATGGAAACCGGCGCGATCGACATTCTCATCGGCACGCAGATCGTCGCCAAGGGCCACAATTTTCCGACGCTGACGCTGGTCGGCGTCGTCGACGCAGACGCCGGCCTGCGTGGCGGTGATCTCCGTGCGGGGGAGCGCACCTTCCAGCTGCTGCTGCAAGTCGCGGGCAGGGCGGGGCGGGCCGATAAGCCGGGCCGCGCCATCATCCAGACCTACGCGCCCGAAAGTCCCGCCATCGCGCTGCTGGCTGCCGGCGATCGCGACGCCTTCATCGCGCACGAGCTGGATCAACGCCGTCTTGTAGGCTTTCCGCCCTACGGCCGCCTCGGCGCCGTGATCCTCTCCGCGCCCAGCGCCGAGCAGGTCGATGATGCCGCCCGTATGCTGAGCGAAGGCCAGCCCAACGCCACCGGCATCGATGTCTGGGGCCCAGCGCCTGCGCCGATCACAATTCTGCGCGGGCGTCACCGCCGCCGCTTCCTCGTCCGCTCCGACCGCAATGTCGATCTCTCTGCTTTTCTTGCGGCGTGGAAGGAGCGCGTGAAACTGCCATCCGCCGTGCGCATGACGCTCGATGTGGAACCTTACAGCTTCATGTGAAAACAAAAGCGCAGGCCGCCGGGTGGCGGGCCTGCGCATGATGTTCTCGCCGACTGCCTGCTGACGCCCTGGCTGCGTGAGTTCACCCAGCGTTATCCGGTCGTGCATGTGGAGACAGTGATCACCGACCGCCAGATGGAGCTCTCCCGGGGACAAGCCGACATCGCGTTACGTGCGGCCACGCTCTCGGCGGGGCCGATGGGTGACGGCGTGGTGGTGCGCAGGCTCGCCACCGGCAAATAGGGCGTCTACTGCTCGAAGGCGTGCGGCAAGGAAAACGGCGTCCCCAGAAGTCCTGATGAGCTGGCGGCGCACCTGATCATAGCGGGATCCGGGGAGCTGGCGCGATTTGACCCGGCCTTCATGAAGCAGGCGCGGGCCAAGGGCGCCATGATCAGGCAGGCGTCGTCCTCCATCCTCAACATCGCCAGCGCCATCAGGAGCGGGCTCGGCTGTGGGCCCTTGCCTTGCGTGCTGGACGAACTCGATCCGGGCTTCGTGCTGTGTTTCACGTTCGACGAAGCGGACTACGCGCTCCTGCTGATAACGCGGGATGAGATGCGAAATCTGCCGCATGTGCGTGCGTTCAACGATTTCATCGCTTCGCGAACGGCCGATCTCGGGCATATGATCGAAGGGCGGACACTGAGCCGGTAAGGCCGTTGGATGTCCGCATTCGCTCAGGGAGGGCGCCATGGGATATCTGAGGCTTCGCCAGATCGCGCTTGTCGCCAAGGATCTTGCAATCGTCGAGAAGCAGATCGCCGACGTGCTCGGGCTGGAGATCTGCCATCGCGATCCCGGCGTCGGCAAGTATGGACTGCACAACGCGCTATTCGCGATGAGCGGGACATTTCTGGAAGTCGTGTCGCCCCTGACCGACGGCACGGCGGGCGGCCGCTATCTCGAGCGCCGCAAGGGCGATGGCGGATACATGTACATCGTCGACTGCGACGACCTCGAGCGCCGGCGCGAACATTTCGTTGCGATGGGCGTGCGGCTGGTGCAGGACCTCAAGTCTGGCGATGACGTGTCGACGTCGGAGGCGCTGCACCTGCATCCCAAGGACACCGGCGGTTGCCTGCTGTCCGTCGATCGCCACTCCGGCGGCGAGGACCTGATGGGCGGTTATCACTGGGCCGGCCCGCGTTGGCAGCAGCAAGACCGCTCGAAATCGGTGAAGGCGATAACCGGCGCTCGGATGCAATGCGAAGATCCTGCGGCGACGGCTGCGCTGTGGAGCAAGTTGCTGGAGCGGCCAGCCGAGCGAAGCGACGCAGGCGTCTGGACGATCGAGCTCGACAATGCCCGGGCGCGGTTCTCGGAGCTTGAAGATGACCGCGGCGAAGGACTCTCTGCCGTGCGGCTGGCGTGCCGGGATGCCAAGGCGATCCTCGCCAATGCGGACAAGGCCGGTGTGCGGATCGGCGAGGTTCCGACCGGGCCGTTTGTCGAGTTGTGCGGAACGCGGTTTGTGCTGGCCTAGAGCGTCCACACCCGCGCTGTCTTGACCGGGTGGTTTTCGATCTCGGTTGTTGTCTCGACCGCGTATTCAGCAACCTGCCGGAAGGCATCGCGCGGGAAGTATGTGCGGCCCGGGTCTCCGGCCAGTATGGTTGAGCCATTGGCGTGGGCGCGCTCGAGCATGGTGCGGAAGAGGCGGGCGGGGGTCTGCTCGTAGAACACGTCGGCTGCGAGGATAACATCGTAGTCGGGCGGATGGCCTTGCAGCAGGTCTCCGCCGGAATAGCTGATCGACACGCCGTTCAGTCCTGCGTTCAGTGCAACGGCCGCTTCGCACATCGGATCGATGTCGTTGGCGACGACCGCGGCTGCGCCCGCCAGAGCCGCAGCGATCCCGACGAGGCCGGAGCCGCATGCGATGTCGAGCACCAGCTTGCCGCGAACCATTTCCGGATTGTCGAGAACGTAGCGCGCGAGCGCCTGACCACCCGCCCACGGAAACGCCCAGAAGGGCGGGGCGACATTGGCTTCGGCAAGGTCCTTCTCGGTCGCTTCCCAGATCGGGGTCAGCTCATCAGCAATGTGCATGCGGATGGGCACGCCGGGCACGGCGGCGATCCGCGTGTTGGCGCGGATGAAGGCCTTTGCCCCTTCAAGCGTTCCGATTGACCGCTTGCCCTGCACGCCGTCCCTCTCCAGATTGCCCGGCCCTTTCGAGGCCGCTTCCATGCCTGACGCAAATTCTATCGACCGCCTTGCCGCAGCCGCCCGGGCGGCGCGCGCTGTCGCATACGCTCCCTACTCCAAGTTTTGTGTCGGCGCAGCCATACTGCTCGACAATGGTGTGATCGTACCCGGCGCCAATGTCGAGAACGCCAGTTATGGACTGACCTGCTGCGCCGAGCGCGTAGCCATGTTCGCCGTCCGGACGCAGCATGCGCAGGCCGGCATCGTTGCGCTGGCCGACAGCTGCGGCGCCGATGATTTCATGCATGCAGGCGATCATGTACGCATGCCCTGCGGCGCCTGCCGTCAGGTTATGGTGGAATTCATGGCGCCAGACACGCCGATTTGGATCGACGGCGTCGGCACGCACAAGCTATCAGACTTACTGCCGACGCCCTTCAAGCTCTGACGGATGATCCCCATGACCGACTTCACGATGTTCGACTACAAGGTGACCGATGGCGTCGCTGTCGCGACGTTCAACCGCCCCGACAAGATGAACACCTTCACCCCCGTGGTGATGCGCGAGATGATCGAACTTTTCGACAGGACGGATGCGGACGATGCAGTGCGCGCCGTGGTCGTGACCGGATCGGGCAGGGCGTTCTGCGCCGGCGCCGAACTGGGCATCGCAGGGGCGGACACGTTCAACTACAACAAGCGCGCCGCAGGCGACGAGATCATCACGAACGGGTTTCGCCGCGATGGCGGCGGGCGCGTGACGCTTCGTATCTATCGCAGCCTGAAGCCGGTGATCGCCGCGGTGAATGGCGCGGCCGTGGGCGTGGGCGCGACGATGCAGCTGCCGATGGATTTCAGGCTTGCGGCGACAGGCGCCAAGTTCGGCTTTGTGTTCGCACGCCGCGGGATCACACCGGAGGCTTGTTCGGCATGGTTCCTGCCGCGCCTCGTCGGCATGCAGACGGCGCTGGACTGGGTCTATTCTGGCCGGGTGTTCGACGCGCATGAGGCGAAGGAGTCTGGGCTGGTGCATTCGCTGCATGGTCCGGACGATCTGTTGCCGGCGGCGCTGGAGCTGGCGCATCGGGTCACCGAAAAGTCTGCGCCGGTCTCGATCGCTTTCTCGCGGCAGCTGATGTGGCGGATGATGGGCGCATCGCATCCGATGGAGGCGCACAAGCTGGACAGCCGCGGCATCCAGCTGCGCGGCCAGTCGACCGACGTGAAAGAGGGCATCGAGAGCTTCATGCAGAAGCGCGATCCCAACTTCCCCAATACCGTGTCGGCTGATTTCCCGGCGGACGTCTTTCCCCCTGAGCCCGAGTTCGAATAGGCCGCAGGCCCACGGGGGAACTCCGGACACGCGGGTTTCGTACTTCGGCTTTGAAGCCGATGAGAACCCCCCATGCCCTTTATCCCAGATCTGTCTGACCAGGCTGTTGTCTGGCGGCTGGCGGGATCAGGGCTGATTGCGGTCATTGCGCTGGCGGGGATCTTCTGGGTCGGGCGCATCCGCAAGCGGGCCTGTGAGAAGGCTTCTGCGGCGGCCGGCGGCCAGCCTCAGAAGAAGCCACTCGGCATGGCCCATTTCCTCCTGTCGCTCGCGGCGATTGGCGGCGCGGCGTGGGCGATCCTCCAAGTCTGGGGCGTCGACACGGCGACGCTGCTGGCGCCGGCTGGCGGCCTGCAATTGCGCGGCGTTATCCGTGTCGTGGTGATCATCGCCATCGCGGCGGCGGCGCTTGAGATTGTCAACCTGATCGCGCGGACATTGCTCGAGCGGGTCGCCAAGCGCAGTGCGGACCATCGCCGGCGCGCCGCAAAGCTGCGGACGGTGGCGCCCCTGATCAGCGGGCTGATCAATGCGATGATCATCCTGGTCGCCATCGCCATGGTGCTGGCTGAGGCGGGCATCCAGGTGGCGCCGCTGCTCGCCGGGGCGGGCGTTGCCGGTATCGCGATCGGCTTTGGCGCACAGAGCCTCGTCAAGGACCTGTTCACCGGCGCCTTCCTCGTGATCGAGGACATCGTCAGCCATGGCGATATCGTCGAGATCGGCGGGATGACCGGCAGGGTCGAGGCGATGACGCTGCGCACTATCCGCCTGCGCTCGTTCGACGGCACCCTGCACATCTTCCCCTATGGTGAGGCGCAGGTGATCCACAACAAGACCAGCAGCTTCTCGACCTTCGCGTTCGAGCTGCAGGTGTCCTACCTGTCGAGCATCGATGAGGCGCTTGCCGTGCTGAAACAGGTGGGGGAGGAGATCCATGCCGAGAAGGAGCTGTCGCGTTACATGATCGGGGCACTGGAACTCGTCGGCGTCGACAAGCTGTCCGACAATGGCGTGATCCTGAAGGGGCGCATCCGGACGATGGCGGGCGAGAATGCGCGGATCGGCAACGCCTTCCTGAAGCGCGTGAAGGAGAAGATGGACAAGGCGGGCGTGCTGATCTCGCATCGCCATCTTCCGGTGCCGCCTTACGAGACGATCAAGGACGTGGCGATCGAGCAGTCGCGCGATGGGAATAGCGCGTTGGCGACCCAACCGAACTGACGGTTACCGAGAGGTTTCCCGGACTGTCGGATCTGCCATTGCCCGCTTCATCGTAAAGCGCTGGTTTTCCGGCATTAAGGTCTGCCCGGGAGCTTTCGTTGAACAAGCAGCGCATCTGCGATCTTTCGATACTCGTGGTTGATGACCACGGCTTCATGCAGCAGGTGATGCGCCTCATGCTGAACGGCCTTGGCGTCCGGGAGGTCCGGCCTGCGCTCACGGTGGAGGAGGGGCTTCACCTGCTGTCCTGCCAGAACTTCGACATCGTCATCGCCGATTACCTCATGGGCACACGGAATGGCGCTGAGTTCACGCGTCTCGCGCGGTCCGAGCATTTCACCGGCGACCGCTATGTGCCCATCATCGCCTGCACGGCCGACACGACGCAGCGAACCGTGAAGGAACTGCGGGATGCCGGGGCCGACGAAAATGATCCGGACCAAGCTTAACGCCGTGACGCATGCGCGACGCAGCTTCGTGACGGCGCCGGACTTCTTCGGGCCGGACCGTCGCCGTCGTGTGCGCTACATGAGGCCCGTTGAAGATCGCCGCAAGGGCGATGCGGAGATGGTCTAGGTCACTTCCGCTCGACGACCTTGATGGTGTCGGTCGAATTGTCAGACGCGTACGGATAGCCCGCCGTGATGACGAAGCGCTTCACGCTGGAGGCTGCTTCGTGGCGATTTACCGCTTCGAGAATGTCGTCGAAGCTCTTCGGCTCTTCCGGTTCGACGTCGGCGCTGACGCCCCAGACGAGTGCGAGTTTTCGCGCTGTCGGCAGGCTCGGCGTGAGGGCGTGGATCGGCTGCTTCGGGCGCGTGGCCGAGACGCGCTGTGCGGATGAGCCCGAGCGCGTGAAGACGACGAGCGGACAATCCAGGTCGTCGGCCAGCCTTTGCGCCGCGCGGGCGCAGGCGTCGGCCGTCGAGGGCGCGGCGGTCCAGGGCGTGGCCTGGGCGGAGGGATTGGCGTCGCGGTCGGTTTCGATGGCGCGGATGATGCGG
>Ga0315902_10011953_pt1 | contig 11354 bp, 9 predicted proteins | sample LakEriMetagenome_9_FD_203523 | JGI IMG/M metagenome (GOLD analysis project Ga0315902, IMG submission 203523) | Freshwater fungal communities from buoy surface, Lake Erie, Ohio, United States - Buoy 12 MA117 | ecosystem: Environmental > Aquatic > Freshwater > Lake > Lake biofilm | place: USA...
GGGTAGTCTTGGTGTGGAACTCGCTTGATGCCTTTACCACGACATAGGCCGGACTGGTAATGAGGTCATGAGCCTTCAAAAGCCTGTAAACCGTGGCTTCTGACACGAAGTAACGCTGCTCGTCGGTGAACCGCACCGCCAGTTCACGTGGTGACAGCTCTGACTGTTCCAGGGCCAGATCGATGATCTGGTCATGGATTACCTTCGGGATACGGTTCCACACACGGCTAGGTGCAGATGGCTTATCCGCCAGCGCTTCAGTCCCGCCTTCCAGATAGCGGTCATACCAGCGGTAGAAGGTCCGGCGGGCAACGCCCAGCTTATCAAGTGTGATCTTTGTCGGCAGATGCGACTGCTCGACGATCCTGATGATCTCGAGCTTCTCAAGGGCGGGATATCTCATTCGTCGTCTCCCCCATCCGCTATCATGCTTTTTTTAAGCAACCGGTTCTCAAGGGTCAGATCAGCCACGCACTCCTTCAGGGCACGCGCTTCACGGCGCAGGTCCTGCACTTCACCACTGGTCGCTGCACGGGCAGTATCACCCGCCAGACGCCGCTTGCCAGCTTCCATGAACTCTTTGGACCAGACGTAATAAAGGCTCTGCGCGATGCCTTCCTTGCGGCACAGCTCGGCAATGCTGTCATCACCGCGCAAGCCCTCAAGCACGATCCTGATCTTGTCTTCGGCAGAAAAATGCCGACGGGTTGCACGCCGAATATCCTTCACGACACGTTCAGCAGAGGCCTTGGGTTGGCCAGAGTGTTTTGGTCTCATCTTCGTTCCTTCGTCACTACGATGAAACCAAAACACTCCTTAAATCACAACATCAAATCTGTGCCATTGGTGCTGACGGGGAACACGCGTGAGAGATCCGCGCATTCGTCGATATGTTGTGCGCTCCACTGAAGAGACTTCGCGCATCAAAGCAAAGCAGGTTGCCCGAGAAATCGCGTTCGATTTACTCGGCACAGAAAAGCGGGTCGAGCGGGAATACAGCTTCCGTTATTACGCATCACGTTTGATGGCGAAAGGAGAGCGGTTGGTCTCTAACGGTGAGCGCAACGCCAACTATAGACTGCCCGTGCGGCCATCCCTAGACATTGTCCCAAAAAACCTACAGTTTTGTGGTGCCATTATTGCCCGTTACAACGATAGGCCTTCGGACAGCCAGCAATGGAAACGCGAGAGCTTGCTATCCGTCCAGCGGCTACTGGGCGCCCGAAAATAGTAGGCCCCGAGGCGAACCTCGCGAAATTCACCCACCTTCGGCTCCACTCGCACTAGATTCCCCGATGCCAGGTCATGGTTGACCAGAAAACGATTTGCCAGCGCGACGCCTTGTCCTGCTCTCGCTGCTGCAAGCACTAGCTGTGCGTCCCCATATTGACTCATCTTTTGCTCCTCGCTCAGCTCGACCCCCTGCTCTTCCATCCAGGCCCGCCATTCCGAAGGCCCCGATTCTGCGATAAGCGGCATAGTTGCGAGATCCGCGGCGCTCTCAATATAGGGAGATAATTTTTCGGCGAGTTCGACCGAGGCGACTGGGAAAAACTGCGGACACACGAGGACAATCGACCGCACAGCCCGCGCTTTGGGGAGTTCCTCTCGGTTACTGACATAACGAATGTCGCCATCGATACTATTAGCCGACAGATCGGGCATGTCGCGCTTGGAATTGAGGATAATCCGAGGAAAGCTGAGCATAGCGGAATTTCGTGCAAGCCTTGGCGCGAGCCAGTTTGATGCAAGGCCTGGAGTGCAGGTTATCACGAGCTTGTCATTAGCCTCGCCACGAATTTCCCGAGTTGCACTTTCCAGCTCACGAAAAATGCTCGACAGCTTCGCATGGTATGTCTTGCCAGCATCAGTCAGCGTCGCGCTTTCACGATTAAAAAGAGCGGTTCCCAAATCACGTTCAAGGCCCGCCACATGGCGGCTAACAATCGCATGACTTAGATGCAAGGCACGCGCAGCACTGCGTATACCGCCAAAGCGGCCAACGGCTTCAAATGCACGCAAAGCGGCGAAAGGGGGAAGATGTTCAGACATGGTGACCTTTAGTTACCACTTGCGCTTGAGAAAGCAACTGCCCGGCCCACTTAACCTGTTCTATGCTGTTGGATCACCACTGATAGGTAAAAGCTCATGAAAAATGCAGATCTCCTCACTCGCCGCCAGAAGGCGATCCCACACGGTGTTGCGACCGCAGCACCAATCTTTATCGAGTACGCCGAAAACGCAATGATGCGTGACGTCGAAGGGCGCGAATATATCGATTTCGCAGGCGGAATCGCGGTGCTCAACGTCGGCCATCGCCACCCGCGAGTGATAAAAGCGGTGGAGAAGCAACTCGCGCGCTATACGCATACTGCATTTCAAGTAGCCGCATATGAGCCCTACATTGAACTGGCAGAGCGGCTCAACGCGCTTGCTCCCATCGATGGTGATGCAAAGACCATATTGTTCACCACAGGGGCAGACGCGACCGAAAATGCGGTAAAAGTCGCGCGCGCCTACACGGGGCGGCCCGGCATTATCGCCTTTGCCGGCGGCTTCCATGGACGCACGCTGTTGACATCGGCGATGACGGGCAAGGTCAACCCCTACAAGAAGGGGTTGGGGCCGTTTCCCAGTGAAATCTACCACCTACCTTTTCCCAGTGAAACGACCGGAGTGACGATCGAGGACACTGAGAAAGCACTCAATTTCCTGTTTGCCGCCGATCTGGAACCCGAACGAGTTGCTGCCTTCATTTTTGAACCCGTACAGGGCGAAGGAGGATTTCATTCGCCCGTGCCGTCGTTTTACGAATTGCTTGATTCCATGCGGCGCCAGCATGGCATCCAGATCATTGCCGACGAAGTTCAGACTGGCTTCGGTCGGACTGGAAAGATGTTCGGGATCGAGCATGCACCGATTCAGCCGGACCTGATAACCATCGCCAAGTCGCTTGCTGGTGGATTTCCGCTCTCCGGCTTGATCGGTCGTAGCGAATTGATGGATGCAATAGCTCCCGGCGGCCTAGGTGGCACCTACGGCGGCTCGCCGGTTGGAATTGCCGCTGCATTGGCCGTTCTAGACGTCATTGAAGAAGAAGGCCTGCTTGAGCGAGCAGTAGAGATCGGCAATATCATTCGCGACTGTATTGAAGGCCTTGCGCTGAGCAACGACACAGTCAATATTGCTGGTCTACGCGGCCCCGGAGCCATGATCGCGTTCGACATTTTGGATGACGAAGGCAAGCCAAATGCGGTAGGCGCCAAAGCAGTCTGTGCGCGGGCACTGGAACAAGGGCTAGTACTTTTAAGCTGCGGCCAGCACGGGCAGGCCATCCGCATCCTGGTGCCGTTGACGGTATCCAATGATACGCTGGATACGGGTTTGAAAATACTCGCAAAATCACTGTCCCTCAGTTCGGCAACCGGGCCTGAAGCAGCCTGATGGACAGCCTATCTTTAACCCGTTCAGACTTGCACCGGCAGAAAGCCTATATCGATGGCGCATGGGTCGAAGGATCGACGCGTATCGCGGTATTAAACCCCGCGACACATGAACAAATCGGGACGATCCCCAATCTTGGAGCACTAGAGACAGAAACTGCTGTTGCCGCTGCCGAAAGGGCACAGGTAGCTTGGAAATGCGAACTCGCTAAAGAGCGCGGACGAATATTGCGGCGCTGGTCTCAGTTGATGCTCGACAATGCCGAAGATCTAGCTGCCATTCTGACACAGGAGCAAGGCAAGCCCCTGAACGAAGCAAAAGGTGAGGTCGGATATGCCGCTGCCTTTCTTGAATGGTTCGCCGAGGAAGCACGACGGATCGATGGTGAGATCATCGCTCCACACCAGACTGACAAGCGGCTTTACGTGCACAAAGTGCCAGTCGGTGTGGTCGCCGCGATTACACCGTGGAACTTCCCACTGGCGATGATTACGCGTAAGGCAGGCCCCGCCCTCGCGGCAGGATGCTCCATGGTGCTCAAGCCGTCTGAACTCACACCCTATTCCGCGCTTGCACTCGCCGTCCTGGCAGAGGAAGCGGGAGTGCCAAAGGGTGTCTTCAACGTCGTAACCGGCGACGCCGCGCCGATAGGCGATGTGCTGACCGGCGATATCAGAGTGCGCAAATTCACTTTCACCGGCTCAACTGCGGTCGGTAAGATGCTCGCCGCGCGTTGCATGGATACGGTAAAGCGTGTCTCACTCGAATTGGGGGGCAACGCACCGTTCATCATATTCGACGATGCCGATCTGGATAAGGCTGTTGAAGGGGCGATGATCGCCAAATTCCGCAATACCGGACAGACCTGTGTTTGCGCCAACCGATTTTACGTTCAATCTGGAATATATGAAGAATTTGCCACCGCCTTGACGAACAGGGTCGAGGCCATGCGGGTTGGACCCGAAGTTCCGATTGGCGAGGCAGACTGCGGCCCATTGATCGACGCGAAAGCTGTCGAGAAAGTTAGCGCTCATGTGAGCGACTGTGTCGCTCGCGGTGGTCAATTGCTTGTGGGCGGAAACGCGATCAAGACGGCACCGGGTTTCTTCGAGCCGACAGTGATTTCAGAAGTTCCAGCAAATGCACTGCTTTGCCGCGAAGAAACATTTGGTCCGGTTGCCGGACTGGTGCGTTTTGACGATGAAGACGAGGCAATCGCATTGGCGAATTGCTCTCGTGCAGGTCTGGCCAGCTATTTTTTCACCCGTGACTACGGGCGTGTGCACCGCGTTTCTGAGGCACTCGACTACGGCATGGTCGGAGTTAACACGGGCATTATTTCGACCGAAGTTGCTCCATTTGGCGGCGTCAAAGAATCGGGCTTGGGCCGGGAGGGATCCCGTCACGGAATAGGAGATTACCTCGAAATAAAAATGGTTTGCGCCGCCATTTAGGTATTCATGAGACAAGAAATCCGGCCTGACCCTTCTTTGGGTCAGGCCGGATTTTCCTTTTCACCGCCCGGTATCCGAACTTAGCGGTCGAACTGCCCCCCGCATACATCGCGGTTCAGCTCGAGAAATTCTACCGATGCACCATCGACTTCCACAAAGGATACGATGATTCCAGAATCATCGCGGCCTGAGTGATAAATCACCTTCTCACCGACAATCGCCTGATCGATATCTTCAACTTCGAACGCGATGTGTGGGATAAATTTGATCACATCGGGGTTCTTGTTTCCCTCACCAAAGCGCAGCCACTCGACACCATAGGTGTTGAGCTTGCCAGGCAGGAAGGCCAGGTTGAGATGCGGCACTTTCGTTTCGCCTTCCCATTCTTCGTAACCCGGCATCCCGGTGTGATGATAGATAAGCTTCTTGCCGCCCTGCTGCACAGGGTTCGCCCATTTTTGGTCGGCAATCGAATGGTCGATTTGCATCAGGCGAACGGGCGCGTTGAGCATATTGACGAAGGCCGACCTCACCCCCGGCTCGATATCGGCAGGCGGGACGATTACGGTTTCACCATCCAGTGCTTCTTCTAGATTCTCAACTTCAAACGCTGGATGGGCGACAGTCTTGATCAGTTCCGGCACATCTGCATCGGCATCATAACGCGCCCAGGATATTCCATAGGCGTTTGCAGTGCCCGGAACGACATTGGCCTTGAGATGCGGCGCGTAGTCCTCATTCTCCTTTGGTTCGGCCGTCGGGATACTAAGGTGATGGAAAGTGTACTTTTCCTTATCCTTGAGCATAATTTTGGTCATCACGTTAACTCCAATTTCTCTAACTAATCTAATTCTTGGTGCTCAACAATCCCGAACCAGAACCGCATGCGCGATCCCGCAAAAAGCTGGCCATAGGATTGGCTGCCATGTCACGAGCCGACGGCCGCCCATTCTGCATCGCGCAATTCTACGCGGCGGATCTTTCCCGAAACAGTCTTGGGTAGTGCATTCACAAACTCGATTGCCCGAGGATATTTGTACGGTGCGGTCACTGCCTTCACATGATTTTGCAGCTGACTCACCAACGCGTCATCGCCGATGTGGCCTGGCGCCAGGATGATAAACGCCTTGACTACCTCCCCCCGAACCGGATCAGGGCTAGAAACAACTGCGGCTTCTGCCACTGCTGGGTGTTCGACCAAGGCGCTCTCAACCTCGAACGGGCCAATCCGATATCCAGCAGAGATGATCACGTCATCGGCCCGCCCAACGAACCAGTAATAGCCATCAGCGTCGCGCGTGGCCCTATCGCCTGTGAGATACCAGTCACCCACGAAGCTCGCCGCATTGGCGTTTTCATCACCACGATAGTGATCGAACAAGCCAAGAGGACGGACCGGTTTGATCCGAACAGCCAGATTGCCTTCCGTATCATCGCCCAAGGGGTTGCCCTTATCATCGACAATGCCCAGATCGACACCGGGCGTTGGCAACCCCATCGAACCTGCCTTCGCGGGAATGAAAGGGAAGCTGCCGCAAAGGATCACGGATTCGGTCTGGCCGTAACCATCCCTGATCGTCACGCCAGTGGCCCGGTGCCAGGTTGCGATAACCTCTGGATTGAGCGGTTCTCCGGCCCCCACACAATGGCGCAAACCAGCAAAACTATACTGCCCCAGATCCTGCTGCACCAACATGCGATAGACCGTCGGCGCCGCGCACATCGTGTCGATCGCATGCTGTTCCAGCAACTTCAGCGTACGAACCGGATCGAATACGCTAGCATGGTGAATGAACAGACATGCACCCTGATTGAACGGACCGAAATAGCTCGACCAAGCTGCCTTAGCCCAACCGGTGTCGGAGATATTCCAGTGCAGGTCCCCTTTTGACAGATCGAGCCAATACTGGCCTGTCACCTTGTGACCCAAGCCATAGCCTTGGCTATGCACCACCATCTTGGGATAACCCGTAGTGCCTGAGGTAAAATAGCACAGGGCATCCTCTGAAATCGACGTATCGACTGCATCGAAGCCTTCATCCGCCGCATTGCGCGCGGCATCATAGGACAGCCAGCCACTGCGGTCACAATCCACCACGGCCTTAAGCTTAAGTGACGAAACAGCATCACAAGCCGCGTCGACTCTATCCGCACAGGATTGCTCAGTGATTATCGCCACCGCCGAAGCGGCCTCCACCCGATAGGCAATATCCTTTGCCGAGAGCTGAGTGGTGGCCGGCGCAACGATAATGCCTGCACGCAAGCAAGCGGAGACAACTTCCCACCAGGCAAGTTGCCGCCCCAGCATCAACAGAACGACATCTCCGCGCAATATGCCATGTTGCGCCAACAGATTTGCCACCTGGCACGAACGACGCGCCAATTCGGCATAGGTGAAAATCTGTTCGCATCCGCCATCGTCGACCCAATGCAATGCCTTAAGATCGGGATCGCTTTGTGCCCATCGATCGATCACATCGCGAGCGAAGTTGAATTGTGCGGGCAGATCGGCCTGAAAGCCGTCTCGAATCTGCTGATATTCCTCAAGCTTACTCACGCTTGCCCCTCGCTCCAAATTAGTGATGCGTTGTTTCCGATTTGCGCCTTGCCCGCATCGATCACGCGCTGGTAAGATTGCAGCAGATGCGAAGGCGACGCCTCCATGATCTCGTAATATGTGCCGCTCAGGCCCGGAGTCTCGAAATAGGCAAGTCGCGCATTGCTCTGCTCAGCCCCTCCAGCAATTTCGGCGCTCAAGATCTCGGTGAAGCCGGATGCGATGAGCCTGTTCGCCTCCAGCTCGAAATCGGAAACGAAGACGCTCCAGTGGTTGAACACCATTTCGCGTGAAGCAATGTCAGGCACCTGAAACGGCGACGCAGTTCCGTCCCGCACACGGATTAACTCAATCACCAAATCACCTGACGCGCCCATCGCGATGTCAATGGGGATCGACACTTCCTGCCCGCGATAGCAGACATTGTGCATCTGGATATCCTCGTAGACGAAAAAGGGCCCCGCCCCGGTTGTTTCATTCAGCTTGCGCGCCGCCGCCTCAATATCATGTACCACATAGCCCATCTCGACGATGGCTCCCACGGCAATGTTTCCGCCTGCCTTGTTCACCACAACGGCCCGTCGCACCCATATTGCATGCCAACCCCAAGGCTAAACTGTCCAAGGCCTGCTGCCATGATTACCATCTCACAAAAGAAATCCTCAACCATATTGCGCTTGCTGCGATTCGATATTAGCACAACGCTGATGCATCAAGCTGCGCTAGATATCTGGCACCGCACGCAGGTTACAGCCATATCGAAAACGACGGCAAACTTATCATTTTAGTTCGTTCAACAGTGAATCTAATCCCCAAAAACCGGCCACGCAAATCGCGTGGTCAGAAATGATATTCGTTGAGACGCAGAGGCCATAGGCCAGAACCAGTTCTTCACGAAAATAGTCCGCATTCTGGTGATTGTGTGTCCGCAGGGCGAGAAAGCCTTCGTCGGCAGACGCATAGGTCAGGCGAAATTACGAAACACAAGGCAAAAAGGGTTTTAGCGATGGCACATTCGATTTTTGACCTCAGTGGTCGAGTGGCAATCGTGACCGGGGCCAGTTCCGGCATCGGTGCTCAGATTGCAGAGGATTTGGCGAGAGCTGGAGCAAGTGTGGCGCTGGTGGGCCGAAATCAGGATCGGCTGCAGGCGGTTGCAGAAAAGATCGCACGGTCTGGCGGAAGCGCCCACGCCATCGCTGCCGAGCTGACCGATTCAGACGGACAGAAAATGATCGTCGATGAAACTCTGTCGACCTTTGGCAGGATCGACGTTCTTGCATTGTCGGCAGGCATCTTCCTCCCAGCTTCCTTCGACGAGATGTCGACAGACAATATGCAGTCGCAGATGGAAGTTAACTACTCCGCGCCTGTGACACTCGCCCAGCGGGCGTTGCCGCATCTGGGGCGCGGCTCGTCGATCATCTTTGTCACATCGACCTGCGCGCGAATTGGGTTCTCTTTCACCGGAGCCTATGCGGCATCAAAGGGCGCGCTGGACGCAATGATGCGGGTGATGGCCGTTGAGCTGGCGCCACGCGGCATTGCCGTAAACGGAGTTTCGCCAGGCTGGACCGAAACCCCGATGAACGAGAGTATCCGGGAGGATAACTCGGTAGTCGAAGCAGCGATCGCGGCCACCCCGGCCGGACGCCTGGCTACCCCGTCCGACATTTCCCCGTGCGTGGTTTTCCTGGCTTCGAAAGCGGCAGGCTTTGTGCAGGGGCAAGTGATCGCCGCAGAAGGTGGCTACCCCAGCCTGCCTGACGTCATTCGCGGCGCAGATAATAACTAATTTGGAGATCATGCAGTGAGCGGTATGCGTTATGCCATTGATACGGGCGGCACTTTTACTGATCTGATCGTCGATGATGGCGAGGGTCGTTTGAGCTTTTTCAAGAGCCCCACCACGCCACAGGATCCGGTTGTCGGAGTGCTTGCGGTGCTACAGGTTGCAGCAGAGGCGAACGGACGCAGTCTGTCCGATTTTCTAAGCGATGGTGCTTCTCTGCTGCACGGCACCACCCGGGCGCTCAACGCAGTGCTCAGCCACAAGACTGCCAAGACTGCATTCATTACGACCATGGGGCATCCCGATGTCCTGCTTTTCCGCGAAGGTGGGCGCACTGATCCTTTCAACTTTACCCGCGATTTTCCCCAACCATATGTTCCGCGTGCGCTGACCTGGGAAGCGCCCGAGCGCATCGGGGCGGACGGTTCCGTGGTCAAGGAACTGGACGAGCAACGGATTGTCGAGATCGCTCAGGAGATAAGCGCGAAGAAGATCGAAGCTGTTTCGGTTTGTCTTCTGTGGTCCCCCATCAACCCGCAGCATGAGCTACGCATCGGCGAAATCTTGGCTGAACATCTGCCGGACATTCCCGTCACATTGTCGCATCAACTGGCACCAATGCTGCGCGAATATCGCCGCGCCTCGGCCGCGTGCATCGATGCGTCGCTCAAGCCCTTAATGACCGACTATCTCTCGCGATTAGAGGGCGAGCTCAAATCCGCAGGGTTTGGCGGTCGTCTGTTAATCGTGACATCAAATGGCGGGGTGCTCGATGCATCCGATGTCGCCAACGCGCCAATCCTGGCAATCAATTCAGGTCCGTCCATGGCTCCGGTTGCGGGCCTGTATTTTGCACAGCAGCACACCGGTTCCTCCACGGCGGTTGTCGCCGATACCGGCGGCACCAGCTATGACGTTTCGTTGGTGAGAGATGGCCACATCCCTCGCACCCGTGAAAGCTGGTTGGGCGACCGCTTCTATGGTCACATGACCGGCTTCCCCTCGGTTGACATCACCAGCATTGGCGCAGGCGGCGGCTCAATTGCATGGGTCGACGACGGCGGATTGCTTCGCATCGGGCCTGAAAGCGCAGGCGCCGATCCGGGTCCAGCTTGCTATAATCGCGGTGGCAGCAGGCCAACCGTAACCGACGCTTGCGTGGTACTTGGCTATATCGACCCAGACAATTTCCTGGGCGGCAAGATGAAGCTGGACCGCGAACTTTCACGCGCGGCAATCGAACGCAACGTGGCCAGCAAGCTTGGCATGTCAGTCTCGGAAACGGCCTGCGCCATCATCGAACTGGCAACGCAGGAAATGGTCCACGCCATTGAGGATGTGACCGTCAATCATGGCGTTGATCCCACCTCTGCCGTGCTGATCGCCGGAGGTGGTGCCGCCGGGTTGAACAGCGTTAAGATCGCAGACCGGTTGGGCGCCGCACAAGTGTTGTTCCCCCACACCGGGGCCGTGCTCAGCGCATCGGGTGCTTTGCTGGCGGATCTTTCGGCCAACTATTCCGAACCGGCTGTCACTGCGACAAATCACTTCGATTTCAGCAACGTGAACGCCTGTCTTGACCGGTTGAAGAACCGCTGCGCGGCGTTTGCCGCAGATGCCGGTGAAGGCGCGCTGGAGACCAATGTCCAATTGACCGTTGACGCACGTTATGTCGGCCAGGTCTGGGAAATCGAACTTGAACTGCCGTGCGACAGCTTCGCCGGCCCGAGCGATGTCGAGAAGCTTGTCCAGGCGTTCCACAAGCAGCACGAGAAACTCTTCGCGGTCATTGATCACGACGCCGATGTCGAACTGCTCAACTGGCACGCACGGGTCAGTTGCCGTCTGCACACGATACAGCCGCATCAAGCGGAGGAGCGTACTGATGGAGCTTCGGCGCAGCGCACACGCAAGGTTCAATTCTCAACCGATGGTGAAGTAGATGCTGCCATTATTCCAGTGGAAGCACTGAAGATCGGCGGCAAGGTTGCCGGCCCGGCCATTATCGAATCCAATTTCACCTCGGTCGTGATCGATCCCGGTGCCATCGCTGAACGCCTAAGCGATGGCGGACTTCTGGTCACAATCAAACGCCACCTCGCCAACG
>Ga0315902_10011955_pt1 | contig 11353 bp, 10 predicted proteins | sample LakEriMetagenome_9_FD_203523 | JGI IMG/M metagenome (GOLD analysis project Ga0315902, IMG submission 203523) | Freshwater fungal communities from buoy surface, Lake Erie, Ohio, United States - Buoy 12 MA117 | ecosystem: Environmental > Aquatic > Freshwater > Lake > Lake biofilm | place: USA...
TAAACACAAATTGCTCCAGCGCAGCATTCGATTGATCGAGATCTTCGCTTTTGCGGATAAGCTCTTGCGCGCGGTTGTAGCGGTCAATCGCATTTTCAACGCAAATAGCCAACTCGTTTGCATCCCAGGGTTTTGCTACATAACGATACACCTGGCCTTTGTTGATTGCGTCGATAACGGCTTCGATTTCGGCATATCCCGTTAAGAGTATTCGAACAGGATGTGGGAAGTCGGGGAGAATGGTTTCGAAAAATTCAACGCCGCTTACTTCAGGCATCTTCTGGTCGGAGAAAATGACGTGAATTTCGTTGTTGTTAAGTATGTCTACTGCCTCATGCGCACTCGTGGTTGTGAACACGTTGTATTGCCTGCGGAAGAGAGCTTGGAACGACACCAGATTTTGTTCTTCGTCGTCGAGATAAAGTATGCTGTAAGGTTTGCTCATAGTTGCGCCGCATTATGCTGCAGAGCGAGTTTCTTGCTTGCGGTTTCGGGGCAAATGTAGGATAAACTCGGTGCCATTACCCGGTTGCGAATTCACCTCAATTCGTCCATTATGCTCTTCAATTATACCCCTCGCTATGGCAAGTCCAAGGCCTGTTCCTTCGCCAACGGCTTTGGTGGTGAAGAAGGGTATAAATATTTTCTCAAGCTCCTGCGAGTCGATGCCGCATCCGTCGTCTTTAATGCGGACATGAACAAACTCGGTATCGAAGTCAGTGCTAATCCAGATGTTTCGTTGCTGAACAGTGCGCCCGGGAATGCGTGTGGCATGAATGGCATTGGAAATCAAATTCGCAATCACCTGATTGAGTTTGCCGGGATAGCAATCAATTTCGGGAATCTCCATGTTCAATTCTTTATGAACCGTAACCTGTCCTTTGGTTACACCTTTCATTACAACAATTGTCGAGTTGATGCATTCGTTAATGTTTGCAGCAATGAGCGAGTCTTTGTCGGTGCGTGCGAAAATGCGCAAGCCCTTGACGATTTCGGCAGTTCGTTTTGAGCCTTCTTCGATGCCGTGCATCAGCTGTTTAATTTCATTCCGCACAAAGGAAATATCAAGTTCATCACAACGCTTGCGAAGGTTTTCCAAATCGGATGCGGTTGCTTGATCGCCCAGCGCTCGATAGGCGTCGAGCATTTCGAGTACATCGGCAATGTCGCGTTGCAACGGACCCACATTGGATGTTACGAAGTTGATGGGGTTGTTGAGCTCATGCGCAATACCTGCGGTCATTTGACCAAGGCCGGCAAGCTTTTCAGACTCCACCAGTTGCTTTTGCGTGAGACGAAGGTGATCATATTGAGATTGTATGTAGTCCTTGGCTTCTTCCAACTGTGCAGTGCGTTGGTGGACTTTCGTTTCGAGTATTTCGTTTTGTGATTCAATGGCCTTTATGCGAAGCGCATCGGCCTCTTCTTTCTGTTTTCGCAACAAGTTAATCTTATCGGCCAATGCAAACGAAAGCAACACGCCTTCAATTGCTGATCCGAACGGGAGCGAATAAACCGACCAGAAGTTGTAGGGCAGTACACCGAAGTCCTTCATGGCGAAAATGGTACAGGCGATAATGAAGAATGTCCAGGCGAGCAGAAAGAATCCGGCTGAACGATTTCCCTTTCTGATGGCGCGAATGGATGCTACGATGAGCAAAATGGACGAGGCTGCGCAGAAGTTGATTACGTTGTAGCTTTCAATTCCATAGCCTGTAAAGCAAAGGGCCAGCGCAACGCAATAGAGAACAGCATAGCCTAACAGAATCTTATCAATTACAGGCGTATATTCTTTGAGTCGCAAGAAACTTCGTGAAAAGAAAATAGTCGTTATGCCGCTCACAGCACCCATGATGTGCACTCCGTTGCGTCCAAGCCACTCGTTGCCGTTCCATAGGTGTGTATTGCCGTAGCCAAAAAGAACAGCTTGTGTCAGTGCAATCGAAAGGATGTAAAAGGAGTATCCGGCGTAGCCTTTTTCACGCGTAGCCACCGCCAAAAAGAGGTTGTAGAAAAACAATACTGCAATGATGCCGAAGTACAGAAACATGATGGCGTCTTCCTTACCGGCCATGGTCAGAATCTGATTGCTATCGCCTAAATAGATGGGGGCAATCAATTGTTTACTCGATTTCAAGCGGAGCAAATAATGCCCTGCCTTTTCGGGAATGTCGATGGCGAAGCCCGAAGGTGTGCTGTAGTCAATACCATTTCCAACAGTGCTTCCCGTAGTTCCGATATGCGCCATGCCGTTGTTGATGTCGAACAACTCAATGGTTTCTATCGAACTGTTGTCGATATAGCAAAGCATGTTTTTTCCGGCGGGCACCGAAGTGACTTCAAATTTCACATACTGCCATTGGTTGCTGAGTCCAAGGTTAGGAGCGCCCGTGGGAGTGAACAGGAATTCGTTGCTATGAGCAATTGCTTCAGGTGCAAGGTCGGCATTGCCTGTATATACTAGGCAATTCTCCAGCAGGGATACGCCGGTTGAGTTGCTGCCGAGGGCCCCATAGAACGAGGCCAGCAAAGCGGCCATCCATGTTAACCGAATCGTAAATCGTGTCATTCCGTTTGTGTTGAATGACCGGTTATACGAGGATTAGAGAATTAGTTTCAAAAAACCGGTATTTCGTGTCCTTTTTTGAGTCGTAAGTCGTAATGGACCTCGATAGGACCGCGAGGAGATTCCTCGAAAAAGGAGCTCACTGGTTCTTTCATGAGTTGAAAGACTCGCTGGCGATTGAATTCCTCGGCGAATTCCATGGTGTGGATATTCGGATTTTTCAAGACAACCGAAATGAACTCCGGTGTAGGGTAGGGCAGGCGCCCTTGATTACCTACCTGATCCACTTCTATCAAACCATTGGTCTTGATCATTTTTTCGGTGTAGGGAGCGGCAAAACAAAAGAAGTTGTTGACGCCAACTTCTGCCATTACAGGAATGGCGGCGATGCATAACAGCGGCGTAAGTCCTTTGCCAAATACCTTTTTCGCACTCCACAAGCCGCACGCTTCAGCAGTTCCTTCCGGTAGAGTGGAGTGAATAGCCTCAATAATACGTGGGTCTTGTTCTTTGATAGACTCAATAATGGGTAAGCTTGCGTGGGGATGATTGAAACGATGAATGCGCAAACCGGCTACCACTTCGTTGTCGCTGTCCACAGCAACGAGCACGAAAACGTTGGGGTCTGTCATCCAAGAGGGTTGAGCAGAGTTTAGATTTTTGATGCCCAATTCAGTAAGCACACCTGTGTGTCCGTTGTGGAACAGGGTGCAAAAATCGGGATGCTCAACTGCCTGAAATGCCTCAATCCGGTATGCCCCCATCACATCATGCATGCTTGGCCTCGGATGTTTTTTGATAGATGGATGTAGACTGAAATTGCGCCACCATGTCCATACGGAATCGACCCGAAGGGATGTTGTCGCCAAGCAGTATCTGTCGAATGACCTTCGCCGCAAAGGCACCGCCCATGGCTACGTCGGTAGCAAGCTGTGGCCATGTTGTAATCGTTTTGCCTATTTCAGAAAGTGATTGCTGCGCGCGCAAACTAGCATGATGGGGTTCAATAACCTGCATAAGAAGTTGCATGCGCTCTTGCGGGGAGTTCAAATCCATCGGTTTACTTTCATCCATCAATCCATGAAAAATCGGCCTTACCGGTTCTAGGTCAAATCGCTCCACATCCAGCATGAGCGAATCGCTGGTGTCCATTACAACCGGTATTCCGCGCTCTCTGCAGGCTTGTCTCAACAAGATTTTCATTTCGAGACTGTCGCATTCGTCTACGACCAGATCGAGACCGTTGAGGAATTCATCCATGTTTTCGGCCGTGATTCCTTTGTCGTAGCAGCTCACTTCGATGAAGGGGTCTATCTCAGCGATTTCGCGCGCAACAATGGTCGTTTTCAATTCCCCCTGATGAATCATGCTACTGCGAATTCGATTCAAATTGGAAAGGTCGAGTGTGTCAAAATCGGCAACACGCAAACTGCCGCAAATGCGCTCCATTACCAGCGAGATGGCTACCGATTGTCCAACACTGAGACCAACTACTCCCACCTTGGCCGCTGAAAGCGTTAGCTGTTCCTCGCGGGTGATTTTATGGAGATTTCGAATGGTTCGCACCCGAATGAACTCTTCTTTGTTGAGGCAGTGCACCAGCATGCTGCGCCAAGGATAATACACCCAGCATCCGTTTTTTTCGTCGTCATGCGCATCGCAATGCTTAGATATTTCTGTGGTCAATTCCTCTTCTGAGAATGCCTTGGTTGGATTTTCAGCCTTCACCCATTCGCGCAACTGACTGCGGAATAAATCAATCACCTGCATGGTAGGTGATTGCTCGCGAATGTTATGCAACACCGCGCGTTCAAGCGGATTATCGCCTCTCAAAATGAGGGCTTGCCGAGGTGCTTGCTGAAAGAGTGGTGTCATGGTGCGCAGGTTTGTCTTCCCGAATTCGTACGGAATTCGACGTTTCGGAAAGTTACTCTGAACACAATGACCTTTTTCGCGTCAAACGGAGCACTGCTAACAGCTCCGTGTTCAAATCATACTCAGCTTTCGGTTACACCTGAATAAATGATTTTCAAGATGGATTCGGGTATGGGCAACAGACCGAGTGTGCGGGCTGCCTGTACAGCTTGTGCATCGCTCTCGAGAGCGCACAAATCGTTCGGCTTTCTAAACTCCCAAGCATTCAGTGTTTGTTCCATGCGCGGTCGAATGGTTTTGGCAAAGCAATCGGCAATGGATTGTTCTTCCAATGTACTCTCAATGCCTGCATATCTTGCTATCTGGTCATTCAAACGCGCTGCAATTGCTTTGTTGCGATCGGCAATGCTGCGCTCGTGCAGATAAACCAGGTATTGAACCGGAAACTGAATGAGGGCTGCGTTGAATAAATACAAGACAGCATTTAAATGGCCTTGTCGTTCAAAGTTGCTTATCCATGTCGGACGCACCTGCTCAAACTCGGAACGATCGTAAATGAGCCATTTGTCGATGTGCAGCGAAGGCATGCAAGCGCCATTCACTTCCTCATTAAAAAGGAAACAGAGTTTTTCAAGTGTGATAAACTCATGTTCACGATAGGCTGCCAGCGTGCTCTTTTGCGTGCGAACCCGAAAGCGAATGCGGAATTGATCATCGAGTGAATTCCATCGAAAGATTCGCGCTGCAACCATCGTTTGAGCCAAGCAGGCCCAGCGGAGCATGTGATAATGGTCGCGCGGATGAAAAATATGCGTGAACGAATCCTTCTGCATAAGCGAAGGAACATCGAAATCCTCCGGCTTGAGTCCCAGTAGATCAGCCAGCTTACTGTCCATTTCCCGATAGAAGCCGGTTTTTAAATCGAAAACAGCATAGAATTCATTCGGTCGAACCGGCATCGATTTGAATTGGGCAAGCACCTCTTCTAGATTCCGCTGATTCAGGTATGTGCCATTGTATTGCGGGGCGCGTGCAAAGAGCATATTCAAGTTGCGCGCGAGAAGAATTTCACGCAATGTGCCTAGGTCATCGACCAATTGACGGTAATCGGATTTTTGAATATCAAACTGACTAACGTTTAATAGTCTGGCATGTTCAATGGTGTCGCGAAACACTGCTTTCCAACTTGGGAAATACAATTTGGCTTTCGGCTTTTTACGCGTAAGGTTATAGCCCAAATCAATACCGGTAACGGCGTTAGGATACTGCATGGATTAGTAGGGTTTAGTTACCCAAGTGTAGAGGATATTTTATGAAAATGCATGGGTTGTGGAAATCTTCCATTTTGGTTGAAAAACTCCATTTTTATGGGCATAAACCACTATATGATTTTCTTTTCGAAAAAATCGAAATCCGCCAAACCAATTTCGCCAAATGGAAAATGTTTGCGGAAATAATTATCACCATGAACAAATACCCAAACATCAAATCCCTGCGCTTACTGAACAATTACAAACAGGAATACGTTGCCGATATATTGGGCATCAGTCAGCCGGAATACAGCAAGATTGAAGGTGGCATGCGACGCATCGATGCATTTATGATTACGGAACTTTGTAAATTGTATGATGTAAAGATGGATGAGTTGCTTCACAGAGATGTGATAAGACCCAACCATGCAATGGCGAGTGACTCGATGGGCGCAGCAGGATATGGCCAATTACCCGGAACGGATCTACTGGTTCGTTTAATGGACAACTATACCGTGTTGCTGGATAACTATGTAAAGCAGCAACAAACGACCGAGCGAATCATCAATCGCTTGTTCGAGCAACAAAGGGCTTGAGGTTTAGTCTGGTGTTTCCATCCTCGTTTAATTTGATGTTCATTGTAACCCTTCAATGCATGGTCGCGTTACAGCTATCTGAATCGCCACCTTAAACTGAAAGGCTATGAATCAATTTTTATACGAGCATTCAAATTTGGATGCGCTCGATGGTAAGCCACGAGTTCTATACATCGATGATGATGAATCTAATTTGGTTGCCTTTCGCGCCAATTTCAGAGGAAGCTTCGAAATCTACACTGCGGTCTCTCCTTTTGATGCCTACAATCTGATCGAGGACAAGTCCATTCAGATTGTCTTGGCCGATCATCAAATGCCAACCATCAGTGGTGTGGATTTCCTGGAAACAATCGCCCGCGATTATCCCGGCGTGCAGCGCATCCTCATCACGGGGCATTGCGATGTGAACCTGTTAGTCGATGCAATTAATAGAGGAAGAGTGGGAGGAGTTCTTTCCAAACCCTTCAGTGCACCCGATATGGCTGCTACGATTTCCGATGCATGGAGTCGCTTTCGGGAGATGTTCGAACAAGAAGTGGTTATGAAGCAACTTCGACGACAAAATCAACAATTTGAATTTTTATTGCGACAGCGCATGCTGTCATAATTCTCACGATACTGACTTATTGTTTTTTGTGTATTTTCTTGATTTCAATGAGACTGGCTTGCATGATTGCAGGCCATTTCATTTTTATAGCCAGCGCTTCTTTCGGAAATAAACCAGCATGCCGCAAACCAATACGAACATAAACCCAAGTACCATGAAGTATCCATTCTTGGAGCGGAGCTCGGGCATGTTGTCGAAGTTCATTCCATAAACTCCAACAATAAACGTGAGGGGAACAAAAATGGTCGTGATGATGGTTAGCACTTTCATCACCTGGTTCATTTTCATGCTCAAGTTGCTATGATATAAGTCGAGCAGGTTGACGATTGTTTCTCGATACGTGGCGAGGTTTTCCGATTCGAAAATAATGTGGTCGTACAAGTCGCGATAGTACTTGGCCATATCATCATCGAGCTCGCGAATCATGGTGTTGATAGCTTCCTTTAGCGGGTCGATGTTTCGTTTGAAATCAAGCAATTCTTTTCTCACGGCAAGAATGCTCTGCATGGTTCGTTCGTTGGGTTTTCGCAACACCATACTTTCAATGCGCTCCAAGTGCTTGGCAAATTGTTCGCTCACGATGATGTAGTTGTCGATCACCACATCCAGTATCATGTAGGCGAGGTAATACCCGTTTTTGCTGCGCACCTTGCCTTTTGCGGTGCGTATTCTCTCGCGTATGGAATTAAAACTATCGCCCGGTCTCTCCTGAAACATGAGGAGGTATTTCTCGGAAACAATCAGAGAGAGCTGTTCAATATTCAGCGCAGAAGTTCGCTGATCGAATTCAAGCATTTTAAGCGTTACGAATACATAGTCATCGAAAATTTCGATTTTCGGACGGCTGGTGCTGTTCATGATGTCTTCCAGCACGAGCATGTGAATGCCGAATTCCTTGCCGATGGCTTCGTTCAGCGCGGCATCATGAATTCCGTCTACATCAAACCAACTCACAGTTTCCGATGCAGCATAAGGTGAACACGAAGCAATATTGTCGATGTTCAGTTCGCGTACTTCGGTGTGGTCATAATCGATGAGCCTCACTTTAACGGGCGACTCATTGCGGTCTCCGACATGCATTAATACTTCCGGGCCTACTCCCGATTTTGCCGAGCGAGCTATTTCTTCGTTTCTGGGCGACATCTTCGATACGAGATTAAGAGGAAAAGTAGGTTGCTGCCTTAGATAATTGCCAAACATTCAACAGGCTTAGGCTCATAAACGATGTTAGATGGTTCCTTACCATTGCTCGATTATCGTCAATTTCCAATCGAAAATAAAACACATGAAAGTTCATCTAACAGCCATCGGTGGCAGCGCCATGCACAACATGGCAATCGCGTTGCACGAGAAGGGTATTACAGTAAGCGGCAGCGACGACGAGATATTCGAGCCCAGCAAATCGCGTTTGCAAAAACGCGGACTGCTTCCACAAGAGGAAGGATGGTTTCCGGAGAAAATAACCTCCGATTTGGAGGCGGTAATTGTGGGCATGCATGCTCGTAAAGACAATCCTGAATTGTTGCGCGCTCAAGAATTGGGGTTGCGTATTTTCTCTTATCCAGAGTATATCTACGAGCAAACGAAAAACAAAACCCGCGTTGTAATTGGCGGTAGTCATGGTAAAACAACCACCACTGCCATGATTTTGCACGTTGCCAAGGAATGCAACGTGGAATGTGATTTTTTGGTGGGAGCCCAATTGGAAGGGTTCGATTGCATGGTGAGGTTTTCGGAAACAGCACCCTTTGCAATCATCGAGGGCGACGAGTACCTTTCATCACCCACCGATTTACGTCCGAAGTTCCATTTGTACAATCCCGATATTGCTTTGTTGACAGGTATTGCATGGGACCATATCAACGTATTTCCAACGTTTGAAAACTACGTGCATCAATTCGAGATATTCCTGGATAAGATTGCTCCAGCCGGATCATTGGTTTACTGCTCGCTCGATGCCGAGGTGAAAAAGTTGAGTGAAGGTCATTCAGGCGGCTATACCAAAATTCCATACGCCGTTCATCCGCATACCGTGCGAAACGGAGTTACCTATTTGCTCACTCCGAATGGCGAAGTGCCATTGGTGATTTTTGGGGAACACAATCTCCAGAATCTTCAGGGAGCGCTCGAAGTGTGTCGCTTAATGGGAATCAACGATGACGATTTCTACCGCGCTATTTCCACATTCAAGGGCGCCGCTCGCCGTTTGGAACCGGTGAAGGAGACGGCCGATTCTGTAATCTATAAAGACTTTGCACATTCACCTTCCAAGTTGAAGGCGACGACTTCTGCATTTCAGGCACAGTTCCCCGGACGTCGGTTGGTGGCTTGCATGGAGCTGCACACATTTTCGAGTTTGAATGCAAATTTTCTGGGTGAATACAAGGATTCGATGAAGGCTGCCGATAAGGCTTATGTGTATTTCAATCCGCACACCATCGAGCATAAAAAACTGCCACCCATTTCGCCTCAGCAAGTGAAGGAAGCATTTGCATCTGACAACGTGGAGGTTTATACCGATTCGAACAAGTTGATGCAGGAGCTGAAATCACAAACGTGGCACGACGCCAATTTGCTGTTGATGACTTCGGGGAATTTTGATGGGGTAGATTTTGTGCAATTGGCCAACGAACTGATTCCGTCAACCTAGGCCCACATCGAGCAACATCATCACAAGAAATCCGCCGATGAAGCCCAGTGTGGCCACATCGGTAAACTTGTCCTGTTGTGTTTCGGGTATCACTTCTTCCACCACCACATAAATCATCGCGCCCGCTGCGAAAGCAAGTGCATAGGGGAGTATGGGTTGCAACTGCATCACCAATAATGCACCCGCTACACCGGCAATGGGTTCAACGATGGCGGAGAGTTGACCGTACCAAAAACTTTTGAATTTGCTGAGGCCCTGTCGACGAAGGGGCATCGACACAGCCAGTCCTTCCGGGAAGTTTTGCAAGCCAATACCAATGGCAAGTGCCACAGCTCCGCTAATCGAGGCCTCAGGTATGCCGGCAGCAACACCGCCAAACAAAACTCCGACGGCCAATCCTTCCGGAATGTTGTGCAATGTGATGGCCAGCACAAGCAGCATGGTACTGTGCCATTTCGTCTTCACGCCTTCGGCTCTCTCCTCAGGAAAGTTGATGTGCAGGTGAGGGAGGATTTTGTCGAGAGCAAACAAGAACAGCGCTCCCAGCGCAAATCCAACGGCCGCAGGAATTGCTTTCATAAAGCCATCACCGGGACTCATATCAATCGCTGGCGAGAGCAACGACCAAAAACTGGCGGCAATCATAACACCACCTGTAAATCCCAACATACCATCGAGTACCGAACGCCTCATGGTATTGAAGAAGAAAACAAGTCCGGCGCCCGCTGCGGTTACAAGCCATGTAAAGGTTGTGGCAATGAGCGCGCCTGTAACGGGATCTATCTTTTCGAAGAATTGAAGGATGCTCTCTTTCATGATGCTTGGAGGTGTGTAAAATTATTGCATTTGACTCTGTTTTTTACAATGCCTGTCATGATGTAGGTTTGCCGCATGTCAAAGAAATTGTATCTAGTGCGTCACGCCAAGTCGGATTGGTCAAACGGTGGAATCGACGATTTCGACCGACCACTCAATGAGCGAGGCACTCGCAATGCGCCTTTTATGGCTGATCAGTTCGCTGAAGCAGGTCATACCGTTGATTTTCTGCTCACCAGTCCGGCCAACCGAGCTATCACAACCGCCGGGTATTTTAAACGACGATTGGGGTTGAGCGAATCGCAGTGGGATACCAATCGGAAGATTTACGAAGCAAGCACCGAGCGTTTACTGGAGATTTTGCAGCATTTGGATGATCGCCACGATCGGGTGATGCTGGTTGGGCATAATCCGGGGCTGTCGTCGTTGGTGCAAGTGCTAACGGGTAGCTGGGTCGTAATGTCTACCTGCTCCATTGCTGAAATCGATATTCCGTATGATTCCTGGAGCATGCTAAGCGCTGATACGTGCAACTTGCTTAGTTTTGATTTTCCGAAACGGTATGTATAACATGAAAAACCTCAGCCAGAACTGGAAAATTATATTTACCATGGCGGCCATAGCGCTGCTTATTTCCATGCTTTGGTTGTTTCGAGTCATCATTGCGTACATCGTAATTGCAATTGTCATCTCATTTATTTGCGAGCCTATTTCGGATGGGCTTGCGAAAATCAAAGTGCGCAAGTGGCGTCTTCCTGACTGGGCCAAAGCAATGACGGCTCTTAGCAGTTTTCTCTTGGTATTGGCCTTGTTAATCGTGTTGTTTTCTCCGCTTGTTACCAGCGAAATACGCATCATCAGTGAAATAAACTCGGAGGAACTCTCTAAGCGCATTGACGAGCAAGTGCAGCGCTCGGGCTATGATATGTCGAAATACACAGCAGGCGGAAGCCCCACTCAATATGCTGTTCAGTATTTGCAACGCATCTTCAG
>Ga0315902_10011956_pt1 | contig 11353 bp, 5 predicted proteins | sample LakEriMetagenome_9_FD_203523 | JGI IMG/M metagenome (GOLD analysis project Ga0315902, IMG submission 203523) | Freshwater fungal communities from buoy surface, Lake Erie, Ohio, United States - Buoy 12 MA117 | ecosystem: Environmental > Aquatic > Freshwater > Lake > Lake biofilm | place: USA...
GGGCCGGCTGCGGTTCGACGGCACGCCCGCCGACCTGCGGCGCGGCGGCCACAGCCTCGACGAACGGTTCCACGAGTTGACCCGCTCCGCCTGACACGCCCCCCGGCCGCCGCCCGGGCCCGGGCGCGGTCACCCAGCCGCCTTGCCTTCCATCGCCATGCCCGCAGGATCGAAACCATGAAGTGGCACGTTCTGGACGCCGTTTTCCAGCGGAACTTCGTCGCCTATTTCTCCAATCCCACCGGCTACGTCTTCATCTGCGTGTTCGTGCTGCTCGGGTCGCTGGCCGCCTTCTGGCCGCCCGAGTTCTTCAACGCCAACCTGGCCAACCTCGACCAGCTCAACCGCTACCTGCCCTACATCCTCCTGGTCTTCGTGCCCGCGATCACGATGAGCATGTGGGCCGACGAGCGGCGGCAAGGAACCGACGAGCTGCTGCTCACCCTGCCCGCGAGCGACTGGGAGGTGGTGTTCGGCAAGTATTTGGCCGCCGTGGGCATCTTCACGGTGGCGCTGATGTTCTCCTGCGTCTGCAACCTGATCATCCTGCTGAGCTGGGGCTCGCCCGACGGCGGGCTGTTCCTGGCCAACTACCTCGGCTACTGGTTCCTGGGGCTGGCGATGCTGGCCATCGGGATGATGGCCAGCTTCCTGACGAGCAACCTCACGGTCGGCTTCATCCTCGGCCTCTTGTTCAACGCGCCGCTGGCGCTGGCCGACAAGGCCGGGGCCGTGATGGGCCCGGCCGCCGCGTCGCGGGTGCGGGCCTGGAGCCTGGCGGAAAACTTCACCGACTTCGGCCGCGGCGTGGTCAGCCTCTCGTCGGCGGCCTACTTCCTCGGTGTCGTGGCCGTCTGCCTGTACGTCGCCATGGTGCTGATCGGCCGCCGCTTGTGGAGCGGGCGGCGGGACGCGAGTCCGATGGGGCTGCACTACCTGGCCCGGACCCTCGGCCTGCTGGCCGGCGTGGCCGGGATCGTGCTCGCCTTCCGCGCGGCGGACGTGCGGGCCGACCTCTCCGCGGAGCGGATCAGCTCGCTGGCGCCCGACACCCGCAAGCTGCTGCGAAGCCTGGCCGCGGAGAAGGGCGGCCGGCGGATCGAAGTCAAGGCCTACGTCAGCCCGACGGTGCCCGAGGACTATGCCCAGACCCGCCTCAACCTCCTCAACACGCTCCGGCAGGTGGAGCGGCTGAGCGGCGGGCGGGTGCGGGTGGAGGTGATCCCCACGGAGCCCAGGACGGAGGAGGCGGCGCTGGCCGAGCGGCAATATGGCATCGAGCCGCAGCGGGTGATGGCGCGGGTTCGGGGCACCTACCGCAACGATCAGGAGATCTTCATGGCCTGCGCCTTCACCAGCGGCCTGGAGAAGGTGGTCGTGCCCTTCGTGGACAAGGGCACGCCCGTGGAGTACGAGATCGTGCGGTCGATCTGGACGGCGTCGCAACAGCAACAGAAGCGGCGGCGGATCGGCGTGCTGACGACGGATGCGGAGCTGTTCGGCGGGTTCGACATGATGAGCGCCGAGCAGCGGCCCCGGCAGCCGCTCGTTGACGAGCTCGAGAAGCAGTACGACGTCGTCCAGGTGGACGCCTCGGCCCCGATCACCGAGAAGTACGACGTGTTGCTGGCGGTGCAGCCCTCGTCGCTGGGGCCGGAGCAGATGGCCCACTTCGTGGCCGCCGTGCAGGCCGGCCAGCCGGTGGCGATCTTCGAGGATCCGCTGCCGGTGATGATGCCCGGCGTGCCCGGCACCGCGCAGCCGCGCCGCAGCCCGATGGGGCCGATGGCGATGTTCGGCGGCCCGCAGGGCCAGCCGAAGGGCGATCTCGGGACGCTCTGGGCCGCGCTGGGCGTGAGGCTCGGCGCCGGCGCCGGGCGGCCGGCGATGGGGGCGATGGGGCCCGCCCCGTACGTGGTCTGGCAGGGCTACAACCCGCACTCCCAGAAGGTGCCGCTGCCGGACGAGTTCGTGTTCATCGACGCGGCGTTGGGCCGTGCGGCCGGCGAGCAGGGGGCGGGCTTCGGCGACGATTCGCCGATCAGCCGCGGCCTGCAGGAGATGCTGTTCCCGTTCCCGGGTGGCATCGAGAAGACCGGGGGCGCGGAACTCACCGTCACGCCGCTGGTCCGCACGGGCAAGCGGTCGGGCACGATCGACGGGTCCGCCGTGGAGCAGGCGTTGCGGTCGCGCCAGCCCCAGATGCTGCGGGCCTTCGAGAAGCCGGGCGACGAGATGCTGTCGCTCGCCGTCGCCATCGAGCGCAGCCAGCCGGCGGCCAAGGATGGGTCCGCCGCGCCGCCGCCGATCAGGGCGGTCGTCGTGTCCGACATCGACCTGCTGTCGGGCGTGTTCTTCGAGCTGCGGAACCGGCGGGAGGAGGCTTTCAACTTCGACTTCGACAACGTCACCTTCGCGCTCAACGTACTCGATTGGCTCGCCGGGGACGAGACCTTCATGGAGATCCGCAAGCGCCGGCCGCGGCATCGCACGCTGGAGCGGATCGACGCCGCCGTGGCCAGCGCCCGTGAGGGCACCGAGGCGCAGCGGCTCGCCTTCAACGACAAGTTCGACGCCGCCGAGCGGGCGGCCAGCGACGCGATGCAGAAGGAACTGGCGAAGTTCGAGAATCGAATCAGGGAGCTCCAGGCGCAGGGCGACCCCGACTCGCAGCAGGCGACGCAGGCGATGCAGGCCATCCAGCAGCTGGCCAGCAGTCAGCGGCTCGCGCAGCGGAAGCTCGACACGACGGTCGAGCGGCTGCGGCGGGAGCGGGACGCCGGGATCGAGGAGGCGGAGCGGTCTCTGGAGACGACCATTCGCCGGGAGCAGGACCGGCAGAAGTGGCTGGCCGTCATCCTGCCGCCGATTCCGCCGCTCGTGGTGGCGTTTTTCGTGTTTTTCCGCCGCCGCGCGCTCGAGCGCGAGGGCGTGGCGAAGTCGCGGCTCAGGTAGGAGAAATGGCATGACGCGCGAATCCAAGCACGACCAGGCCCGCGCCGGCGGCGGTTCCCCGCCCGCCGGCCGCACGGCCGCCTTCCTCGCCGCCGGCGCCGGCCTGCTGCTGCTCGGCGGCTGGCTGAACCTGCGGCCCACGCTCCAGGAGCGGGCCGTCAAGGCCGGCGATGCCCGCGCGGAGGTGCTGTTTCCGGAGCTCGACGACGTGGACAAGGCGGCGAGCCTGGAGGTCATGTCGTTCGACGACGAGACGGCCACGCTGCGTTCCTTCAAGGTGGTGCGATCCGACGGGGTGTGGGTGCTGCCGTCGCACGACAACTATCCGGCCGACGCCCGGGAGCAGATGGCGGCCGCGGCCACGGAATTGATCGACCGCCCGGTGTTCGACGTCGTCACCGACTCGCCGGGCGACCACGCGGAGCTGGGCGTGATCGAGCCCGATCCCCAGAAGGTGAAGATCGGCGAGACCGGCGTGGGCCAGCTCGTGGAGATTCGCGACGCGGCCGGCAACAAGCTCGCGCGGCTGGTCGTCGGCAAGGCTGACAAGCCGACCGGGCCGCCGGGCGGCCGCACGCTGCGGTTCGTCCGCCGGGCCGGCCAGGACCGCGTCTACCGCGTCGAACTCGACACGTCGAAGTTCTCCACCAAGTTCGACGACTGGATCGAGAAGGATCTGCTCAAGCTTTCCCCCTGGGACGTGAAGCGGGTCGTGCTCGACGACTACGAGCTCCGGCCCGTGGCGACGGAAGGGCAGAAGCTGATGATCGCCACGGATCGCAAGGGCCGGATCGAACTCGCCTACGACGACAAGGACGCCGCCTGGTCGCTCGTCAGGCTGGAAAGCTTCGGGAAGGACGGCAAGCCGCGGGAGGAGCGGCTCGCCGCCGACGAGGAGGTCGCGTCCGCGAAGCTCAACGCCCTGCGGGACGCCGTGGGCAACCTCAAGATCATCGACGTCGCCCGCAAGCCGGCCGGCCTGGGCGCCGAACTGAAGGCGGAGGGCAAATTGTCGGACGAGGCGCGGCTCGCCCTGCAGCGCCGCGGGTTCGTCGCGTCCGACGCGGGCGACATCCTCTCGGCCGACGGCGAGACGATCATCGGCATGAAGGACGGCGTCGAATACGTGCTGCGGTTCGGCGCGGCGACGATGGGGTCCGGGGAGGCCCAGGGCGACGCGGATGCGGCCGACGCCGAGTCGGGGAAGGACGCGGACGAAGCGCCGGGCCGGTACGTGCTCGTCATGGCCCGCTTCGACGAGAGCTTGCTGGAGAAGCCGAAGCTCGACCCGGTGCCCGACGTGCCGGCGGACCAGCCGGCCGGCGACGCCGCCGATGGCGAAAAGCCGCCCGCGGACGCCGCCGGCGAGGATGCCGCCGCGAAGCTGAAGGCCGCCGACGAGGCCGAGGCCAAGGCGCAGGCGGCCCTCGAGGAGCGGCGGCAGGTGGAGCGGGAGAACCGCCGCCGCCAGGACGAGTATGACGACAAGGTGAAGGCCGCCCGGAAGCGGGTGGGGGAACTCAACGGCCGCTTCGCCGACTGGTATTACATCGTTTCGGGCAAGGAATACGCCAAGATTCATCTCGACCGGGCGGACGTGGTGCAGAAGAAGCCGGCCGAGGGGAAGAGCGACGAGAAGAGCGAGTAGGGCCGCGACCGCCACGGATGCCCGGCGGTGGCGTGGCCGACGGTGCGGGTGGTCGCGATACGATCGGAGCCTCGATGTCGGACATCCTCGCCTCGCCACGGCCCTCGCGGTTCGGTCGTGCCGTGGGCTTCCGACTGGCGGGGATCGGGTCGGCCGTTCCCGACCGCGTGGTGACCAACGCCGACCTGGCGCGGCTGGGCTGCGACCCGGAATGGATCGTGGCCCGCTCCGGGATCCACGAGCGGCGGCATGCGGCGGCCGACGAGGCCACCAGCGACCTGGCTGCGGCCGCCGGGCGGGCGGCCCTGGCCGACGCGCGGGCGGCCAGCGGCGCCGTGGATCTGCTCGTGCTCGGCACCTTCACTCCCGACTTCAGCATTCCCTCGACCGCCTGCGTGGTCCAGGAGCGGCTCGGCCTCGACGCGCCGGCGATGGACGTGACGGCCGCCTGCGCCGGCTTCGCCTACGCGCTGGTCACGGCGGCCAACTTCCTGGCGGCGGGGTCGAGCCGGCTGGCCCTCGTGATCGGCGCCGACACCAACTCGCGGGTGGTGGACCCGGAGGACGTGAAGACCTGGCCCCTGTTCGGCGACGGGGCGGGCGCGGTGGTGCTGGAGGCCGTGGAGCCCGACGCCTCCGGCCGCGAGCGGGGCCTGCTGGCGTTCTCGCTCGGCTCCGACGGCCGCGGCGCCGACCTGCTCGTCTGCCCGATGAGCGGATCCCGCCGGCCGGTCACGGCGGAGGGCGTCGCCCGGCGGGAGCAGTTCATGAAGATGGACGGCCGGGCCGTTTTCAAGTGGGCGATCCGCCTGGCCGAGGAGAACGTCCGCCAGGTGGTCGAGCGGTCGGGGTTGGCGCTGGAGCACGTGGACCTGTTCGTGCTCCATCAGGCGAACGCGCGGATCGTGGAAGGCGCCCGCGAGGCCCTTGGCATCCCGGCGGAGAAGGTGGCCATGAACCTCGACCGCTACGGCAACACTTCCAGCGGATCGATTCCGCTGGTGCTCGACGAGGCCTGGCGGAGCGGCCGGGTGGGGCCCGGCAGCACGGTGGTGGTGTGCGGCTTCGGCGGCGGCCTCGCGTGGGGCAGCGCCGTGTGGAGGCTGTGAGCCGATGACTGCGACGATCGTGGAGAAAAAACTCCCCGCCCGGCGGGACGTGCCGGTCGGCGACACCTGGGACCTGGCGAGCCTGTGCCGGTCGGATGCCGCATGGGAGGAGGCGCTCGCCGCCTGGGAGGAGCGGATCGCCCTGTTCGCCCCCTACGCCGGCACGCTCGGATCCGGGCCCGAGCGGCTCGCCGAGTGCCTGGCCCACGACCTGGCCTTCGATCGCGAGGGGGACCGGCTCGGCACCTACGCGAGCCTCCGGGCGAGCGAGGACCAGGCGGCGGCCGACGCCCAGCGGATGGTGGGCCGGTTCCAGCACGTGGCCACGCGGGCCGGCGAGGCGGCGAGCTTCATCCGGCCCGAGATCATGGCGATCGACCCCGGGAAACTGGCGGCGTGGATGGATCTGCCCGTGCTCGCGGCCTACCGCCTGCTGCTGGAGCGGATCGTCCGCACCCGGGCGCACACGCTCTCGGAGCCCGAGGAGAAGCTGCTCGCGATGCAGGGCACCTTCGCCGGCACGGCGGGCAAGGTGTTCCGCCAGCTCACCGACGCCGACCTGAAGTTCGGCAGCGTGATCAACGGCCAGGGCGAGCGGCTCGAGCTTTCCAACGCCACCTTCACCACGCTCCTCCACGACACGTCGCCGGAGGTCCGCCGCACGACCTTCGGGCAGTTCTACGCCCAGTACGAGGCGCATGCGAACACGCTGGCCGCCACGCTCTCGGGCTCCAACGAGCGGGACGTCTACGCCGCGCGGGTGCGGAACCACCCCAGCGCCGTCGAGGCGGCCCTGTTCGCCGACAACGTGCCGCTGGCGGTCTACGACCAGCTGATCGCGGCGGTCCGTGCCAACCTGCCGGCGGTGCACCGCTACTACGCCCTGCGGAAGCGGGTGCTGGGGCTCGACGCCATCCACCAGTACGACTGCTACGTGCCGCTGGTGCCGGAACTGGAGCAGCGGCACACCTGGGACGAGGCCGTGGCCGTGGTGCTGGAGTCGCTCCAGCCGCTGGGGAGCGACTACTGCGGGCGGCTCGAAAAGGGGCTCCGCGGCCGGTGGTGCGACCGCTACCCGAACGCCGGCAAGCGGTCGGGCGCCTTCAGCTCCGGCACCTACGACTCCGACCCCTACATCCTCATGAACTTCCAGCCGGAGGTCATCGAGCACGTGTTCACGCTCACGCACGAGGCGGGACACTCGATGCACACCCGGTATTCCGCGGAGGCCCAGCCCTACCAGTACTCGGGCTACACGATCTTCGTGGCCGAGGTGGCGAGCACCTTCAACGAGCAGTTGCTGACGCGGCTCCTGCTCGCGCGGGCCACGACGAAGAAGGAGCGGGCGGCGATCCTGGCCCGGGAGATCGACTCGATCCGCAACACGATCGTGCGGCAGACGATGTTCGCCGAGTTCGAGCGGAGGAGCCACGCCTCGGCCGAGGCCGGCGAGCCGCTGACGCTGGAGCGGATCCGGGCCATCTATCGGGAGCTGCTCGACGCCTACTTCGGCCCCGACTTCGCCATCGACAGCGAGCTGGAGCTCGAGTGCCTGCGGATCCCGCACTTCTACAACGCCTTCTACGTCTACAAGTACGCCACCGGCCTGGCCGCGGCGATCACGCTGGCGAAGAAGGTCGCCGAGCGGGAGCCGGCCGCCCTCGGCCGCTACCTCGGCTTCCTCGCGGGCGGCTCGTCGAAGTGGCCGCTCGACCTGCTCCGGGACGCGGGCGTGGATCTGGAGCAGCCGGAGCCCGTGGCCACGGCGCTGGCCCGGTTCGGCGAGCTGGTGGACGAGCTGGGCACGCTCCTGTAGTTCCTCCCCACCCCGAGTGAGTCGGACTCGTCCGCGGTCGAGAACCCGAAGGGGGACCGCACGGTGTGCTGGGAAGGGGCTGCCCGTGCCGTCGAGCCGGGCTGTGGGAGCAAGCGCAGGCATGGATGCCGAAGCGCAGCGGACAGGCAGAGTGCCGCGGCCGGGAGGGCCGCGGCGAACGTCCGGGCGAGACGGCACGGGCAGCCCCGGCCTGCCCGCCCAAGTCGCCCCGCATTGTCAGCCGCCGCGGACGAGCTCGACGAACGGCCTCACCATGGCGCCGGTGCCGCCGCCGTCGGTCCAGGGCTTCGGTTTTTCCGCGAACGCCGGCCCGGCGATGTCCACGTGCGTCCACGGAATGCCGCCCACGAACCGCTCCAGGAACTTGGCCGCCGTGATCGCGCCCCCCCAGCGGCCGTCGCCCACGTTCTTGATGTCGGCCACGTCGCTCTTGATGTGCTCGTCGTAGTCGGCGTACATCGGCATCTGCCAGACCGGCTCCCCCACGGCGCGGGCCGCGGCGGCCAGCCGGTCGCACCAGGCCTGGTCGTTGGTGAACAGGCCGGCCACGTCGTGGCCCAGGGCCACCATGCAGGCGCCGGTGAGCGTGGCCGCGTCCACGATCCGCTTCGGCTGGAGGCCGCGGACCACGTCGAGCACGTCGGCGAGCACGATTCGCCCCTCGGCGTCGGTGTTGTGCACCTCGATCGTCGTGCCGCTGCGGGCGGTGATCACGTCGCCGAGCTTGTAGGCCGCGGGGCCGGTCATGTTCTCCACCAGGCCGATCGCCGCGACCAGGTGCACCGGCAGCCGCAGCGCGGCGATCGTCGCCGCCGCGGCGAGCACCGCGGCGCCGCCGGCCATGTCGCACTTCATCGTCAGCATGCCCTCGCTCGGCTTGAGCGACAGGCCGCCGGAGTCGAAGGTCACGCCCTTGCCCACGAGCGCCACGTCGGGCGTCCCGCTCGTGCCGCCCGGGCCGCGGTAGCGGAGGAGCACGAGCCGCGGGGGGCGGGCGCTCCCGCGGCCGACGGCGAGGATGGCCCGGCAGCGCTCGGCGGCCAGCCGCTCCTCGTCCCAGATCTCGATCTCCATGCCGGTGCGGCCGGCCACGGCCGCCGCCTCGTCGGCGAACGACTGCGGATGGAGATCGTCGGGCGCCGTGTTCACGAGCCGGCGGGCGAGGTTCACGCCCTCGGCGATCGTGCCGCCGATGCGCACGGCCTCGGGCGCGGCGCCGACCCACACGGTGGTGCCGAAGGGCGTGCGGCGCCTGTCGGCGCGGTAGAGATCCTGGCCCACCATGCCGACCGCGGCGCCGGCCACGGCCTGCTCCAGCTGCCGCGGGCTCCAGGAATCGTCGGCCGCGAACGCCACCTTCGTCCGGGGGCGGGCGGCCAGGTGCCGCGCGGCGGTGGCCGCGGCCCGGTAGAGCACGCCGGCATCCACCTCCTCGCGCTTGCCGAGCCCGACGACGAGCAGCTGCCCGGCGGCCAGGCCGGACGCGGACAGGACGGGGACGCACTCGCAGCGCTTGCCGGCGAGCTCGCCGGCCGCGGCCAGGCGGCCGAGGAGGCCGCCGGTCGCCCGGTCGATGGCGGCCGCCGGTCCGCTGCCGAGCATGCCTTCGGCCAGGAATACGACGAGGGCGTCGGCGGTGATCTCCGCGGGCCGGGACGTCGCCTCGGCGACGATGCTGCCGGCCGCGTCGGCCGGGCGTGCGGGAGAGAACTCGGTGGCGGGGCGGGGCGGGGTGGGCATGCGGAACCTCCGGGGCGTGGGCTCAGGCCGAGGCCGGATGTTGTAGCGGCTTTTCGGCCGGCGGCGAGCCTGTCGCGGGCCGGCCGGATGCCAGCACGAGCAGCACCGGCAGGACCACGAGGTTGCCGACCAGGCCGCCGAGCAGGGTGAGGCAGGAGAGCCAGCCGAAGGAGACGGTGGGCACGAAGCCGCTGGTGGTGAGCGCCAGGAAGCCGACGACGAGCGCCAGCGTGGAGAAGACCATCGCCCGGCCCGCCGTCTGGTGGGCCGTCTCGAGCGCCGCGGCGGTCGCGGCCTCGTGGGCCAGGTGGCGGCGGTAGGCGGCGATGTAGTGGATCGAGCTGTCCACCGACAGGCCCATGGAAACCGCCGCGATCATCGCCGTGCCCATGTTGATCCGCAGGCCCGCCCAGCCCATGAGCCCGAGCACGACGAAGATCGGCAGGGCGTTGGGCACCAGGGCGATCGCCGCGATCACGGGGCTGCGGAACGCGACGGCGAGGAGGACGAAGATGCCGACGGTGGCGATCAGGAACGTGAGCCACTGGTCGGCGAGCATCCGGTCCACGAGCTTGGCCAGGAGCACGAAGAAGCCCGTGACCTCGCCGCCGGGCCGGCCGTCGGCCGCCGGGCACTCCTCGCCCACGATCCGCTGCACCTGGGCGATGATCGACCGCTTCGCCGCGGAAGGCTGCCGCTCGCGGGCCCGCAGCGTCATCCGCAGCCAGGTCGTGCCGTCGAGCGGATCGCGGCCCACCAGGGCCCGGCCCATGTGCGGCATCTGCTCGCGGAGCAGGTCCACGGCCCGGGCGACGATCCAGTTGCCCATGCGGGTGCTCTGCAGCTGCTCCAGCGGCACCGGCGACACCGCCGCCAGCACGTCGGCCAGGCTCATCACCTTCGTCAGCGCCGGCCGCGGGCCGCCGTCGTCGCCGGGCAGGGCGACCTCCGTCCGCAGCCGGTCGGCCAGCCGCACGAGCCGCGCGACCGTGGGCCCGTCGATCGGGTCGGCCGCGGGCACGAGCACGTCCCACACGCCCGCCCCGCCGAGCCGCGACTCGACCATGTCGTAGGAGGCGACGACGGGGCTCGACCGGCGGAAGTTGCGGGTGAAGTCGGTCTCCACCTCCAGCCAGCGCATGCCGGCGACGGCGGCGACGATCACCGCCGTCGCCCCCGCGAGGATCGGCCCCGGATGCCGCACGATCCGGCGGACGAGGCCGTCGAGCCCGAGCTCGAGCACGCCCTCGCCCCAGGCCCGCCGCGGATCGGCGTCGTAACGGCCGGCGAGCGCCAGCCAGGGGACCGCGAGCCCGGCCGCGACGAGCACCATCACCGCCCCGATCGAGGTCATGACGCCGAAGTCGTGAACCGGGCCCACCTGGCTGAAGACCAGCGCCCCGAAGCCGATGACGTCGGTGGCGATCGCGCCCAGGATCGGCCAGAAGAGGACGGCGACCGCGGCGCGGAGCGCCTCCGGCGGCGCGAGGCCCAGCTCGCGCTGGCGGCGAAACTCGACGATCACGTGCGTGACGGTGGCGATCCCGACCACCGTCACCATCGCGGAGAGCATCGTCGAGACCATCGTCAATTTGAGGCCCACCACCGCCAGCACGCCACGGGTCGTCCACAAGGCCAGGAGCACGACGGCCAACGGCACGAGCACCCAGCGCAGGCTGCGGAACGACACGAGCAGCACCAGGCCGGCGAGCAGGCCGCTGGCGGTGCCCAGCAGGTTGCCGTCGCGCTCGAGCATCGCGAAGCCGTCGCGGAGCATCACCGGCTCGCCCGCGACCGTGCCGGCCGGCAGTTCCGCCATGATGGCCCGCAGGCGGTCGATCGTCTCGGCCCGCGAGACCGCCTGCTGCCGGGCCGTCACCAGATGCGTCGCGGGCGGCTCGAGCACGCAGACCACGCCGGCGGTGCGGTGGTCGGGGCCGACCGCGTAGCCCTCGAGCAGCCGCACGAACTTCCGCGCCGTGGGGCTGGAGTCGAGATCGATGATCCGCTCGCCCAGGGGCGTGCTCGCGAGGCTCGACGCGGAGGCGATGCCCGGCATGGCGG
>Ga0315902_10011957_pt1 | contig 11353 bp, 9 predicted proteins | sample LakEriMetagenome_9_FD_203523 | JGI IMG/M metagenome (GOLD analysis project Ga0315902, IMG submission 203523) | Freshwater fungal communities from buoy surface, Lake Erie, Ohio, United States - Buoy 12 MA117 | ecosystem: Environmental > Aquatic > Freshwater > Lake > Lake biofilm | place: USA...
TGATGGCAAACTTTATTTCAATTTTGGCAACAGTGGTGTCACCTTGAAGGATAAAAACGGCAAGGTGGTGTTGGACCAGGATGGCGATGAGATCGGTCCGGCTAAATACAAGCAAGGCATGGTCTTCCGCTGTAATCCCGATGGCTCTCATGTGGAATGCTTGGGAGATAATTTCAGAAATCCTTTTGAAGTGGCGGTCGACAGCTATGGTACCTTGTGGCAAAGCGACAACGATGATGACGGTAACAAGGGAACCCGCATCAACTATGTGATGCCCTATGGCAATTATGGATATACCGATGAGGTCACCGGAGCAGGTTGGTCAGCCAACCGCACCAACATCGAAGATTCCATTCCCTACAGGCACTGGCATCTCAATGATCCCGGTTCAGTACCCAATGTTTTGCAAACCGGTGCCGGGTCACCTACAGGCATATTGGTGTATGAAGGGAAACTTTTACCCGAAGCTTTTCAGCACCAGCCGATCCATAGCGATGCAGGACCCAATGTTGTTCGGGCTTATCCCATAGAAAAAAACGGAGCTGGCTACAAGGCTTCCATCATCAATATCTTAAAAGGAGATTTGGATCGTTGGTTCAGACCTGCTGATGTGTGTGTAGCACCGGATGGATCGCTGATTGTGGCGGACTGGTATGATCCCGGAGTGGGCGGACACCAGGCCGGAGACCAGGTGAAGGGAAGGATCTATCGCATTGCACCCAAAGGCAACAATCGATATGTCATGCCTTCCATCGATCTGAAAACCATCAAGGGTTCTATTGATGCTTTGAAGAATCCCAATCTGGCCATCCGCTTTCATGCGGTACAAGCCTTGCAGGGATTGGGGAAAGAAGCCGTCCCTTCATTGGAAACCCTGTGGAAGAAAGACGCAGATCCAGCCATGCGCGCCAGGGCCTTTTGGATGCTCATGCAAATACCAACAGCCGATCATGATCGTTATATCAAACAATCCATCAAACAGGATGATCCGCAACTGAAAATGCTGTCATTGCGCGCTGCAAAATATTTGGGACTTGATCCGAATCCCATCATCAGGGCTTTGAAGAATGATCCGGATCCGCAGGTTAGAAGAGAGTGCATCATTGCGCTACATCATAACAAGTCAGCAGATGCTGCTGCGTTGTGGGCAGATCTTGCCCTGCAACATGATGGCAATGACAGGTGGTACCTGGAAGCTTTGGGCATTGGAGCAGATGCACAATGGGATTCCTATTTCAAGGCTTATTTGCAAAAGGTGAAAGATCCTTTGGCGACAGCCGGAGGCAGGGATATCATTTGGAGGGCAAGAACCCAGACAGCAGCACCTTATCTCGCAACCCTGGCCATGGAAGATCGTTTTGCTTTGAAAGAGAGGCTTCGCTATTTCAGGGCTTTTGATTTTAACCAGGGACCAGAAGCGACCCAATCACTGTTGGAGATCATCACTAAAAACAATGGCAATGATAGGATGGTCGACCGACTGGCCCTCAATTCCCTGAGCGATGCTGCTGTGAAAAATTCTGCTGAGGCTATGAAGGCGCTGAAGCAGGTGGTGAGAGATGTCTATGGAACCCGAGATTATATTGACCTGGTCAATCGATACGAGTTGGCAGAAGAGAAAGGGCCGTTGGTGGAACTGGCGGTTTCCAAAACCAGCAATGATATTTCAAGAGGAGCAGTGAGGACTTTGTTGGCCTATAAGGAAGCTGCAAAAATTCTGGAAGTCATGAGGGGCGCTGATACAAGCAGGGCCAAGGCCATGATGATGGCCCTGTCCGGTGTAGGATCAACCGTTTCTGTGAACATGTTGCAAGAGTATGCCATGGATGAAAAGAATGAATTCATCCTGCGCAAATTTGCTGCCTCCAGGATCGGCAGAAGTGGGGAAGGAGAGAAAAGGGTGTTGAGCATCTTAAAGAATGGCATGGTACCGGAAGAACTGATCCCTGATGTAGTGGCCAGTGTAAGCGGAGCCTGGCAAAAAGCGGTTCGGATCGAAGCAGCATCCTATCTCCCAAAGAAGAAGGAAGAAGTAGTACAGGTAAAAAAACAGTCAACCATCGATGCCTTGATTGGAGTGAAGTCGATTGCATCCAATGGTAAGGTCGTCTTTCAGTCGAACTGCGCCGTTTGTCACAAAGTGGGTAAGGAAGGCTATGATTTTGGGCCTGCGCTGACCGCCATCGGTGCCAAATATGATAAAGCGGGCATGTGGAAGGCAATTGTCCAGCCTTCAGAAGGAATCAGCTTTGGGTTTGAAGGATGGAATGTCTACATGCAGGATGGCACGGTTTATAGTGGCGTCATCAGCAGCAGGACAAAAACGGATATCGAATTGAAAATGCCGGGTGGCATTGTACAAAAGATCAAGACAGCGTCGGTCAAGTCCATGGAGCAAATGAAGAGTTCGATGATGCCGGATGGACTAATGGAAAATATGAGTGTCCAGGAGATGGCCGATCTGATGGCTTATCTGGAGCAGTTGAAAAAATAAAAAACGCAAGTGCATATGGATGAGAAGATCATATCATGGGGGATCATTGGTTGTGGCAGTGTGACAGAACTGAAAAGCGGACCTGCTTTTAACAAGGTGCCGCAATCCAGACTTCATGCTGTGATGCGCCGTGATGCGGCAAAGGTTGAAGATTATGCAAAGCGGCATGGAGTACCCGTATGGTATGCCAATGCCGAAAAATTATTGGATGATCCCCAAGTCAATGCGATCTATATTGCTACGCCACCCTTGTTCCATGAAGACTATGCACTGGCAGCCTTGGAAAGGGGTAAGTTTGTTTATGTAGAAAAGCCTGTAGCCCTCAATGTTGCTGCCTGCAAGCGCATCCGTGAGGTGGTCTATAAAACCAATGGCAAACTGGTGGTCGCCCATTACAGAAGAGGTCTTCCTATGTTCAACAAAATCAAAGATTTGGTGGAAAAGGGAATGGTCGGTAAAATCAAATCCATCCGCCTCAACATGTGCCAGCCCTTGCATCCATCGGTGGTTGCCGAAAGCGAGGACAACTGGCGGATCAATCCGGCCATCAGTGGTGGTGGTTATTTCTATGATTTGGCTCCCCATCAACTGGACATCATCCAATACATTTTTGGTGTTCCCCTTCATTGGAAAGGTGTATCTGCCAATCAGTCGAAGCAGCATGCAGCCGAAGATGCCGTGGCGGGCGTTATGCTGTTCAAAGACGATATTGTTTTTACTGGGCACTGGAATTTTAATGCTCCGGCTATTCTGAAAGACGACAGTTGTCAGATTATTGGAGAGAAAGGTTATCTCCAGTTTCCATTTTTTGGCAATGAAGTAAGGGTGGTAACAGACGAAAAGGTTGATCTCTTGTCATTCACCCATCCTGAAAACATCCAGCACCCCATGATCGGAAATATGGTAAATTATTTTCTGGAGAAGGGAAAGAATCCCTGTTCCATTGACGAGGCCATCTGCAGTTTACAGGTGATGGAAGATTTTGTTTATTCATCCTGATTGCCCATTCTATTGTCCAATTGAATGAGATGAACTTTACCAAGGTTCAGCTGTTTAATTTTATTTCCAACAAATCACAACCAATGAGATTTATTTTCTTTTTTCTTTTGATCTCCTCAAATCTTCATGCCCAGATAGATCCGCAAAAAGTTACCATTGCCCGTGATCAATATGGGGTGCCGCATATTTTTGCCAAGACCGATCCTGAAGTTTCTTACGGTTTGGCCTGGGCACATGCAGAAGATGATTTTGAAAGCCTGCAAAAGGTTGCCCTTCCTTCCAAAGGATTAATGGGACGGGTATATGGCAAAGATGCTGTGGGAGGAGATTATGCTTTTGCCTTGTTCAGGTGCAGGGAAATCACAGAAGAAAAATGGACCACTCTTTCACCAGAGTTTATCAGATTGATCGAAGGCTATGTTCAGGGCTTGAATGATTATGCCCAAAAACATCCTGAAGAGGTATTGCACAAAGATCTTTTTCCGATCTCTTTGAAAGATTATATCGCCTCGTCCGTGCTCGCACTTACTGTTTTCAATGGGGGCGATAAGGCCCTTGCTGCTATTTTCTCCAACAAGGTGGATCCCCTGATCGACTTCGATAAAATGGGGTCCAATGCCATCGCCATTCATCCTTCTAAGACGCGAACAGGCGAAGCTTTTCTGGCCATCAATGCACACCAGCCCAATGAAGGTCCGGAAGCGTTTTATGAAGCGCATGTAAACAGTGAAGAGAACTGGAATGCGTTGGGTGGATTGCTTGCCGGCGGTCCCTGCATCCTGCATGGTGTCAATGAAAATCTGGGATGGGCACATACAGTAAATCTATGCGACCGTATGGATATCTATCAACTGCAAATGAATCCCAAGAATGCCGATCAGTATTTGTATGACGGGCAATGGGTGGATCTTGAAAAAAAGAAGATCAAACTGCTGATCAAAGGGGTTCCGATCCCCATTAGCAGGGATCTGCTCTGGAGCAAGTATGGAGCCACCATGAAAAATGATCAGGGGGTATTTGCCATCCGTTTAGGAGCAAACATGGAGATCAGGGCTTTGGAGCAATGGTATCGGATGAACAAGGCAAAGAACTATACTGAATTCTACAATGCCATCGGTCTGCAGGGTCTTTCGATGTTCAACATCATGTATGCGGATAAGCGGGATACGATCTTTTACATCAACAATGCCCTGATGCCGGTACGCAATCCCTCACCTGAATTCAACTGGAAGAAAACCCTTCCAGGGAACACATCGAAAACCTTGTGGACAAGCTTTCAAAAAATTGGTGAATTGCCACAGTATGTCAATCCCAAGAGCGGATATCTTTTCAATACCAACCATTCCTCCTTTCTGGCAACAGCGCAGGAGGATAATCTTCGTCCCGGCTCTTTTCCTGTGCAAAGCGGTTGGGAAACCAATCAGAACAATCGGAGTGTAAGGGTGATGCAGATGATGCCTCAAGGGAAGATCGATTATGCTAGTTTCAAACAGATCAAATTCAACAGACAGCTCCCACAGCCCATGCAATATATGTACGGAGTGGATACATTTTTTCTGATGAGAAGGGAGGACTATCCGCAATATGATTCGCTTTTGCAAGTGCTGCAAACATGGGACAGAAGGGGTGATGCAGAAAGCAAGGGAGCTGCGATATTTTTATTGATCTATGAAAACGTTGCCAAAGCCATGCGTGGTAAAGACCCCCAACAGCTTACCAGAGTAGAATGTGAAAATACTTTGCAGTCTGTTCAGGAGTACATGAGAAAAAATTTCGGAACGTTGGATCTTAGGTTGGGTGATATCCAAAAACTGGTCAGGGGCGACAAAGAATTTCCGGCACCCGGTTTGCCCGATTTGCTGGCTCCTGAGTGGGGTGTTGCCTGGAAGGATGGCAAACGCAGGATAACCGGAGGAGATGCCTATGTGGCCATGGTACGTTTTCCTAAAACCGGATTACCCATCATTGAAACGGTAAATACCTATGGTGCTTCTTCCAAAAAAGGGAGTCCGCATTTTGATGACCAGGTACCTCTTTTTTTGAAGCAGGAACTCAAACCCATGACACTTGACAAGGCAAAAGTGATGGCAGAAGCGAAGAGGATCTACCATCCCGGAGAGTGATTATTTCGCCCCAATCATTACACCAAATCTTCCGTATACTTTTTCTTTGATGTTTTTGTGCCATACCCGGGACACTTCTGCATCCAGTTGAAGTGCTTGTATACAACCTGCTTCCATAAAATGTTTGGCAAAGGATCTTTCAGAAGATTCCATGCAGGCAAAATAAACTTTTCCCTCTTTTGTGATCCCAACACCGTTTCTCATTACAGTTCTCTCTTTGATGGAGAGTCTGGGATTTATTTTCCCATTGATGACCAACATGGGTGATGATTGCAGTGCATAGGTTATGTCTGAAGTTTTCAGGTTGGGTTTCAGAAGTTCAACAAAGGCCTGACCTGATTGAATATAAAATACTCCGTCGCCTTGTGAAGCAGGCAAGCGTTTATAATTTTCTTCAATTTGAACAGATCTGTATTGCTTTCCTTTTTCAATATATAGACCAATCGGCTCATGGCGAGAATTGAATTTTCCACCGTTTGTCAGAAATACCAATTCCGGGTTCAGCTTTCTTACATTGTCAAATGTCAACAACGGATGCTGTTCAGCATCGAGCCAGTACATTGAAATTTTATTTGGATCGAAGAACTGTCCATAAGAAGATGAGCACAGCATGACCAGTGAAAAGGTGATAACGGACAGGATGGTGAATCTCATTTGGCAAAGTTCAAGCATAAATTGACATAAATTGCTTGTATGAATAAAAAAGATCTGTTATTCGAGCTGCGGAATGAAACGTATGCAACCCTGAGGCCTTCCGGAGTTCACGGTATTGGTGTATTTGCCATTTGTGATATTCCAAAGGGAACCAACAATATTTTTTCGAAGGATAGATCTGAGTGGCATAGGATACAGAAAAAAGAAGTGGATACCCTTCCCAAGCATGCAAAGCAATTGGTAGAGAATCATTGTCTATATGACGATGATCATTATTTTATTCCGGAATATGGTTTCAAGCTTTTTGATATGGTTGTCTTTTTAAACCATTCAGATCAGCCGAATCTGCGTTCCATCAATGATGGCGAGTATTTTGAAGCCCTGAGGGATATCCATTCCGGAGAGGAGTTGTTCATTGATTATGGTACAATTGTAGAAGATGATTAGCATCATAAATAGTATACACTTTGATCATTGATGGGATGTTTGGTCACCTTTAGTTTTGGTGCTTGTAAAACAAAAACAATCACCATGAAAAAATTACTGCTCTCGACTCTACTGATTACAACTGTTCTATTCTCTAATGCCCAGATCAGCCAAAATAACTGGATGCTTGGTGGCTCATTTGCTTATAGCTCAAGTGAGGTGATGGACTTCACTACCAAGACCACCTTATTTTCCCCGAATGTGGGCTACTTTTTTGCAGACAGGTTTGCAGGAGGCATCAAAGGAAATTTGTCGGCATTAAAAATGGAAGATGAGGATGTTATGTCGTCATCCCTGTTTGGACCTTATGTGAGATATTATTTACTCAAAAATGATTCTGATTTCAACCTGCATTTTGATGGCAGTTACATGTTTGGAGCTACAAAAGCTGCAGGTGAAACCTTTAATCAGAATGGGTATGAATTGGCCGTAACACCCATGGTATTTTTAAACAAACATACGGCACTGGAGTTGAGGGTCTCCTATGGATCTATAAAAACCGAAGATGAAACTGAAAGAGCCAATACTTTCGGTATGGGGGTTGGATTCCAGATCCATCTGGGGGGAGGAAGCACAAAAAAATAACAGATTACCCTTTTTGCAACGCAAAAGCAGCGGCACCAATGGCACCAGCGAGGTCATGGTGCGCTGCTTTTTTTATTTCAACTTTGTTTCCTCCGGTTCTCCATTCATATTGTTCCATGAATTGTTCCAGTGGAAGGAACAAGGCATCTCCTGCTTCCGCAATACCTCCGCCAATCACTACAACTTCCGGAGAAAGGATATTGGTAAGGGAAGAAATACCGATGGCCAATTGACGCACAGATCGCAACCAAATTTCTTTTGCCCATGCATTGCCGTTTTCAGCAGCAGCGATGAGTTCATGTGTGGAGCTGAATTTCCCTTCGGTTCTTTTCAGGATGGTACAATTACCAATGCAATCCTCCAGACTGCCCGGGATACCTGTTATGTCAGCCTCTCCAAGATGATCGATAACCATATGTCCCAGATGACCAGCTTTGTTGAAGGCACCCTGATAGGGTTGACCGTTGATCAAAATCGCTCCTCCAACACCTGTACCAAGCGTTAGCATGATGGCATGTTTTGTATTTCGGCAAACTCCAAACCTTGCTTCAGCCATCAAGGCAGCAACAGCATCGTTGAGAACGTGTACGTTCCTTTTTAAATGATCGCGCCAGCTGAAATTTTCCAAACCTTTCATTCTGCCAGGCATAAAGGCAATGCACTGGTTGTTTTCATCAGGTATGCCGGGGGCAGATATACCAATTGGGCAGTCGTATTGGTTGATTTTTTGACTGATGTTATCAATGGCTTCTGCAATCGTGTTTTTCCATTGTGCATCTTCTCCATCTTTGGTTTCAGCAAAATGTTGATGCTTTACATTACCATTTTCATCAATGAAAACAGCTTTTATCTTGGTCCCACCCAAATCAATGCCAATCGCATTCATGAACAATAATTTTCAATTGAATTCAAGGTAACCATAACGTTCATAATCATGAAAGTTTGTTCTGATCGGGGTCAACTCCCAGCGGGTTGATCCATTGTCATAGTCTATTCGGTAAAAATTGGCGCGCCATTTCATTCCTTTAGCTGGAGGGACATTTTGTAAAGGCACCAGCAATGAATAGGGAATGAAAAATTCAGCGGTCCACCCTTCCACCTTGTCTCCAACTTTTTGGATGCTGGTAGCATGGTTTGTTTTTCGTTTTCCCTCATAATGCCAGGGCCTCCAACCATAGAATTTCCCTTTGAAATTAGGCACGATGATGGGTAATTCATGGTTGTAAGGCGATAATTCATATTCAAAATAGATAGGGGATGTTTCATCTGTCCAGAAAAAACACTCCACTACATCCTCGTTATAAATATCTGCAAAATCTTCCCGAAGGGTAGAGGTGATGGTATTGTCCTCCAGAACATAAAGACAATAAATACCGCTATCGGAATAGAGGAACTTTAGTTGAGTAGTATAATTTGCCTTCCCTTTGGTTTTTTTTATGTCCAGGAAATCCGCCTGTCTCCACTCTTTAGCATCCCCTTTTCCATTGATGATAAAATCTGTTGTCTTGTTGATTTTCCAGGTTGGAAGGTCGACAGTTTGTGAAAACCCTTGCAGAGTGGTATAAAAAAGCAAGAGACAGGTAAGTATCCTCATCATTAATTTTTAGACAACATGGGGAACAATCTTCTGATGTCTGCTTCGGTTGGCTGTGTACCATATTCGCAAATTTCAAATGCCTCGGCAAACTTTGCTTTGGAGGCTTTTTCCTCGCCATACCACTTGCTGAGGGAACTTCGTACATCGGTCCGCATAGGACCACTGTACCTGGATAACAACCATTTGAACCTGGCTTCCTTTCCTTCCGGTACTTCATTTTCATAGTGACCGATCCAGGGCATCCACTCGTAGAATTGAGATACGTGCGCATCAAGTGCTGAGATCTTTTTTTCAAATACGGAGCTGATATCTATGGCGATGTCAGGACGAAAAGGATTGGGCCTTTGGAAATTATCGATCGTATAAAGAAAAACAGGATTTTTTCTAAGTGGGGGAACATCATAGGCAATATTGGGCACAGCCACCATATAGGCAGCATCTTGAACAAGAACCCCGGTATAACGGTGATCAGGGTGGTAATCATTGGGTCTTGGAGCGATCACCACATCAGCATTCCATTCCCGGATCTTTCTTATTATTTGAAGCCGCACTTCCAGGTTGGGCATCAACATTCCATCATGGTTGTCCAAGACATCATATTTCACACCCAAGCGCTTTGCCACTTCCTGTGTTTCCGCATATCGTCTTTCGGCCAAGGCTTTGCCCTGTATTTTATGGTGTCCTGCATCGCCATTGGTCACGGCAACAAATTTTACAGCATGCCCCATGCTTGCTAAAAGAGCCGCAGTCCCTCCTGCATCACTATCGCAGTCGTCTGGATGGGCACCAATCACGATGATCCTTGATTTTTCCTGGGCCATAGTATATTGCCCGTATAAAGAGAGGAATAAGGCAAGTAAAAGGGACAATTTCTTTTTCATAAAAGCAAACTTTGATTGAATTTACTGAAAAACTGTTAAGCTTGGTATCAATTGTGGTTTGTAGAGACTTTTCTCTGTTTCCAACTTGATTTTGGAGGCTCAATCATTTTGGCTAACTTGATTATCTGCAAATGCTAGGTTTATTCGACATAGAAAATGAAATCAACAGCCAGGAAAAGGATACCATTCTTGTCAGGAAAGGGAATCAGATCCATTTGGTTTTGTTATATCTCACCGGGGCTTATGGTATATTGTACGCATTGGTGAACTGGTACCAGGGATATGATCTGCAGGCCATCATCAATTTTGTTTCGGTGGGGTTTACAGCACTTGCTTTTTTTTTAAATCATCGGAAGTTTTACCTGCCTTCAAAGATTTTGAATCTGATCCAGTTGATCATTGTCATTTCATTGATGTTCTATTTTTCTGCAGGATTTGGCTCACACGAAGCGGATAGCATACTTGTTTTTTTTATTCCGGTAAGCTTGGGTACTTTGATTGTTTTTCAGGGACGGGAAAGGAAATATGGGTATGCATTGGCAGTCATGATTTTTATATTGATGGTAGTACTGATGACCATCGACAAGCATTATGAATCCGAATCAAAAATCATATATCATGAGGGTGTGAGCAGTGAACTGATCTTAAATTTAACTGGGGCAACCCTGGCTACTTTCCTTGAAGTTTCCTTTATTCTTATACTCAGTAATAAGATTGATGAAAAACTACTCAAGACCAACAAAGAGCTGGATAGTTTTGTATACAGCGTTTCACATGATCTCAGATCTCCTTTGCTATCAGTGAGAGGATTGTTGCAGTTATCAATGGACGCTGCTCAAAAGGACGAGCTCGTCGAAAAATATCTTTTGATGGCTAACAAGAGCATCGATCATTTGGATGAAACCATTAGAGAAATTTTGGCATATTCCAGAAATACACGTGTGGGTATCGGGACAGAAATATTTGATGTATCAGACATTATCGATCAAATCTACCAGGATCTTGAACATTCAACTGATAAAAAAATTCAGTTCAAAAAGGAGATCAATGGCTCTTCATTGCTTTGTTCAGATAAGGTAAGGGTGAATACAGTATTAAGAAACCTGATCGGTAATGCTGTGAAATACAGCAAAGATCGTTCTGAAGGATCCTATGTACAAACCATTATTGAGTCTTCCGAAAATCAGATGATCATCAAGGTAAAAGACAATGGAGAAGGTATTTCACGTGAAAACCTCTTCAAGGTATTTGATATGTTTTACAGAGCAACAACAACGAGTCAAGGAACTGGACTGGGACTATACATTTGCAAGGAAATATTACTCAAATTGCATGGTAAGATCGAGGCTCAGTCTGAAATTGACCAGGGCACAACAATGATGGTCACCATACCGAATATCAAAAAATGACGATAAATAATTTTATTAAGAGAATTGGCAAAAGCCTTTATCCAACAATTTCCAAGGGGCCGGATAGCATACTTGTGAAAAAAGGAGATCAGATACACGTTTTTCTGATCTATCTGGCAGGTTTT
>Ga0315902_10011961_pt1 | contig 11352 bp, 8 predicted proteins | sample LakEriMetagenome_9_FD_203523 | JGI IMG/M metagenome (GOLD analysis project Ga0315902, IMG submission 203523) | Freshwater fungal communities from buoy surface, Lake Erie, Ohio, United States - Buoy 12 MA117 | ecosystem: Environmental > Aquatic > Freshwater > Lake > Lake biofilm | place: USA...
CGGTCGCTTTCGCCGCGAGCAGGCGCGAGAAGGCGTCTGCGTCGGCCGGTGGCTCACCCATCAGCCGGTGGGCCATCTCGGCCTGATCGATGCCCGCGATCTCTGCGAGGGCCCGGGCCACGAGCGTACGCGACACGCCCACCCGAAGGCCGCCGGTGAGGAGTTTGTGCCAGACGATCCGCTCGCGGGGGGCGAGCCGCCGCCAGACCGCCGTCACCACCTCCCGCGTGCGGGCGTCATCGGCGCCGCGGAGGTCGTGGATCGTCGTTCGCATGAGCTCGGCGAGTCCCGGATCGGTCGTCCCCTCGCCGTCGGCCTCCGGCTCGGGCAGCACGAGCGCCAGCGTCTCGGCGAGGTCGCCGACGTGGGCGTAGCACTCCTCGACGAGCCACGGCGGATATCCCGTGACGTCGGCTGCCCATTCGCGGAGCTGGCTCGTGGACACGCTTCGCAGCTGCCGGGCGCCCGACAGGACGGCGAGGGCGGCAGCCGCATCGGCCGCGGGCGCGGCGGCGAAGTAATCGCGGATGGCCGCGACTTTTTCGCTGGTGCTCGTCGTGGCGTCGAGCCGCCAGTAAAGATCGGTGAAGGCCTTCATGCGTGATCCCGATCAAATTCGGTCTTCGTGCTCGAGTGCCTGGTGTGTGCAAGCCGAAGGGCGTAAGCCCTCGGGCGACACGCGCTGGACTTCAGGCTCATCCAGGGATTACCCCACGCCTTACGGCGTTGGGCTTGGACGAGGATGCACCTGAGCTGCGCGAGGGTCATGATGGATCCATGTCGGCCGCGACGGCGTCGTCGGGCGTGGCCTCGCCCGCGAACCGCGTGGGCAGCACAGCGGCGTCCAGGCCCTTCGTCTCGCGGAGGTATCGCGAGAGGGCTTCGCTGAACCCGTGGGTGGCAAGGACTCGCCGGGCGCCGGACGCCTCGACCGCCGCCAGCAGGCCGGGAAAGTCGGCGTGGTCCGAGACGGCAAACCCCTTGTCGAACCCGCGGCGCCGCCGGACGCCGCGGAGCGTCATCCAGCCGGATGCCATCGCCACGCTCGACTCGCCGAAGAGGTTCAGCCACGAGCTGCCGAGCACGCTTGGCGGCGCGATCACCAGCGCCCGACCATTGCCCACGCGGCGGGCCCGCGGCGGCACCCGATCGATCGGCGGGAGCCTCACGCCGCTGGCCCGATAGGCCTCGACGAGCTTCATCACCGCGCCATGAGCCACGATCGGGCCGATCGATGGATCGACCATCGCCGCCAGACGCTGCGCCTTGCCCAGTGCGTAGGCGAGGATCACGCTGGTCTGGCCGGCGTCGCGGTTGGTCCGCCACCACTCGTTGATCTCGGCCGCGATCACCTCCGGGCTCTGCCAGCGGTAGACCGGGAGGCCGAAGGTCGATTCCGTCACGAACACGTCGCAGGGCACGTGCTCGAACGACGCACACGTCGGGTCGCGGTGGAGCTTGTAGTCGCCGGTGACGACCCAGGTGGTGCCGCCGTGCTCGATCCGCACCTGCGCGGAGCCGAGAAGGTGGCCCGCCGGATGGAGCGACACGGTCACGCCGTTGATCGACACGGTCTCACCACGGCGGAGCGTGTCGATCGGCGCGGCGCCGCCGATCCGTGAGCGGAGCACGAGCTTCCCTTCGGCGGCGCAGAGATACCGGTCGCAGCCGGCGCGGGCGTGGTCGGCATGGGCATGGGTGATGATGGCCCGCGGCACCCGTCGCCAGGGATCGACGTAGAAGTCGCCTCGCTCGCAGTAGAGCCCCGACTCGGTGACTTCCAGAAGATCTCGCACGCCACCTCCGCTGCAGTCCCCGGGGCACGGTGAACTCCCGCGATCGTACCCCGCCGAGCAGACGGCACGAAAGCCGCCGCGCGGTTCGCGGAACGCGTAGAATGACGGCCACTCCCAGGATGCCCTTCATGCCGGCCACTGCCGCCGTCGTCCGCATTCGCCCGACGCTGCGCCGCCTCGGCACGCTCGATCCCCGTGAGGTCTACCGCGGGCAGGTGTTTCACGATCGCCTGCTCTGGGAGGGGCACAGCGCCGGCGATGTCTCGACGTATCGCATCGACGTCCATGCGGCCGACGGCACCCGACTCGCCTCGGCGGCCGTGCCGCACACGCTTGAGTTTCTGCACCCGTTCGGGCCGCGGACGGTCATCGTGGTCGGCAAGCACTACAGCCATCGCGGCGGCTGGCGGACCTACCACAGCATCGTGCGATGCGTCGCCGCAGCCGGTCGGCCGCCGCGGCTGACGGTGAAGACCCGCAGGATGCCGAAGCGGCTGCAGGTCGAGCAGTTCGGCGGCGGCCCCGATGCGATGTACTTCAACGAGCCGGGCTCGCGGAAGGTTGTCCGCTGGAACGGCTGGTGGAGCCGGCCGCTCGAGCCAGACATCCACTTTCCCGGCACGATGATCCGTTGCGGCCGGCACCTGTTCGTCCTCGAGCGCCACGACTATCGACCTGGTCACGAGACGATCGCCCGAATCGATCTCGTCACCCAGGCGATCGAGAGGACGTTTCCGACGTCGCGGCAGCGGATCACCGCGCTGGTGGACGTGCCTGGCTCCCCGTGGATCGCCGCGACGGAGGCCTGGGCCGATCAGGTCCTGCTCATCGACCGCGAGGCCAACCGGTTGGCCGCCACGCTTCCCGTACCCGGCATGCCCGTGGAGTTGGCCATGTTCGATCGGCGACTCGTCGTGCTTGCCGCGGAGTCACGAACTCTCATGTTCTTCGATCTCGCCTCCGCCGGCCTGCCGCTCGTGGCCGAATGGGATCTCTCGGGGATTGGCCCGGGGTTCGAACATCCCCGAGCCATGCACGTCGACCCGGAATCGGGCAGCGTCTTCATCCGCTTCGCCTTCCATCCGCTCCTGGAGGGCAGCGTTGCGGGCGTCACGCTGGCGGTCGATCCCGACCGCAGCCAAAAAGCCCCGAGCGGCAGCGAGGGGATCCGGCGTGGCGAACCTGCGTGCCCACTTCCGACCGGCGAAAGGTCGGCGAGATGGTGGTGGAAACGGATCACCCTCAGACCGAATGCCGCCCGTCATTACCGCCGAGGTTGATCGGGCTGTCGATGATGTTGCCGACGATGCCGCGGATGATGTTTGTGCCATCCTCCGTCCGGAGTTGGTCGTACCACGCCCGCGTCGCGGCCGGGTCGAAGGCGTGCGTCTCCTGGCACCGCTTGCGGGCACGGAGCACGAGGTCGGCCGCCCGCTGCGAGCGAATCTGCTGGTAGCGAACGAGGCTGTCCTCGATGCTGATCGTGTTGGTCGCCAGCGTGATCGTGAGGGCGAAGGTGTCTTCCAGGGCCGAGCAGGCGCCCTGGCCGATGTCGGGCGACGTGGTGTGCGCCGCGTCGCCAAGAAGCGCGACCCGGCCCCGAACCCACGTGTGGAACGGATCGATGTCCCAGATCTCGACGCGGTTGAGCGAGACGCGTGGATCGATCGCGTCGAGGAGCGCCCGCACCCCCGGCGCCCAGCCGCCGAACGCCGCCTCGAGCGGCTGCTTCCCCTCCGCCCGGTCGTAGGGCACACCGGCCGGCTGCGGGATGTCGACGAAGAAGTAGAAGCGGTCGCCCGCGATCGGCATCACGGAGCACCGCTTGCCCTCGGCCACGTACGTCGTCCACTGGTTCGCCGGGCCGATCGTCTCGTCGATCGGGATCAGGCCGTTGAAGTTGGTGTAGCCCGCGTACGTCCGCTCGATCCGCGGGCCGCCCCCGGCCGCCCCGGTGACGTAGTCGCGGGCGATCGAGCGGGCCCCATCGGCGGCGATGAGCATGTCGGCGGTGTCGGTCGAGCCGTCCGCGAAGGTGGCGGTCACGGTGGTGCCATCGTCGGCGATCCCGGCGAGTCGCATGTCGAGGCGGATGCCGTCGATCCCAAACCGCTCCATCAAGAGCGCCTGCAGATCGGCGCGGGCCATGGGGTAGGGCCGCGTGCCTGTCTGCGTGGTGACCGCCGCGAGGCTGAACTGGCAGAGCGTGTCGCCGGTGTGGCCGTCGAGATAGGCCATGTCGTCCATCCGGCCGCCAAGCGCCGCCACCTCCGCGGCGAGCCCGAGCCAGTTGAGCACCTTGATGCCGTTGGACCACACCGAGAGGGCGGCCCCGACCGGCTTGTTCTCCTGCATCTGGTCGTAGATCACGACCTCGTGGCCGAGTCGCTTCAGCGCGATGCCGGCACTCGCTCCACCGATGCCCGCCCCGACGACGATGATCTTCATGGCGGTGCGACGGTCCGGGGAGCGACTATCGATAGGCCTGGCTGCCCACCGCGGGAAAGCGGTAGCCGCCGAAGCCGAGCGGCGCGTAGGTGGGCCAGTCGCCCGGCACCACGCCCGGGGGCGTGCCGTACATCTTCCAGGTGGGCGTTCGTGGGTTCGTCGGCGGCACGAAGTACTTGGGCCGGCTCCCGTGGCCGGTGACGTAGGGCGAGACACCCGGGGCGTAGGGGGCCTGGTTCTGCGGCGTGCCCAGCGACATCGGCGAGCGGGGACCGCTGAACCATCGCCGGCCCGCGGCGGTGGCGGGCGACACGATCGCCACGGCGGTGACGGCCACGAGGACGATGATCAGCGAGTGACGACGCACGGCAGGCATCCGGAAGGAGAGCGGCACCTTCGAGAGTATCGGTTTCTGAGGCCGCGTGCCTTGGCGGAGTTGGCGGTGGCGCGACCGGCAGCGGTCGCGCGGGTTGTAGCGACGCGGGAGCATGGTCCGCTCGGAGCTGCCCGTGCGATCAGGAAGCCCAATCGCGTCAGCGATGGGGATACTCTGGCGACGCTGTGCGCCGCTCGGGGCTGCCCGTGCCCGTCGCCCCGGCCGCTCGCTCCGGGCTCCGGCCCTCCGCTCGCTCGATGCTGACTTCGCTTCGCCATCCTGGCTGCGCTCGTCAGCAACGCCGGCTCGAGGGCACGGGCAGCCCCTCACTGATCACCGTGTTGTGAAAGCCGACTGGCCGTGAGGCCGCGGGCTACCGGCATGAGCGTCAGCGATTGGGACACGGGGTCGCGCACCGCGACGCCCTGTTTGGCAGCAGAGCGTGAACCCCTCGCTCGCGCTCGGGGCTTCCTGTCGGGTTGCACCCACAAAGCCCCGAGCGGGAGCGAGGGGATGTGGGCTGGCGGCACGAGCGGGCTGGCGGCACGAGCGCCGCCGTCGCCCGGAGCGTCGGCATCGTGCGCGGCTCGAACGCTCCCGCTCACGCCTTCGGGATCGCTGCACGAGTGTCGGCCGTCGGCCCGGCCCAGCGGACGTCAACCTTCATGCCGAAGACCTTCTCGAAGAGGTCGGTCCGTCGCTCGGCGCCCCAGATGTCGACCTGCGGCTCCTGGTCGGCCACCACGTCGAGCACGGCCCGGCCGTCATCCACCCTTGCCACCACGTCGCGGACCTGCTGAGAGCGGCTGCGGTCGAGCCCACCGGCGATCCGCAGGATGGCAGCCAGCCGCTGCACCCGCCGCTGGTCGTCGGCCGCCAGCCGCGAGAGGTTTTCGTGCTTCTTCTTCGGCAGGGCCCCGCGATGGTAGCGGGCCACGTTGGCGATCAGCTCCAGGTCGTGCGGCCGCAGGCCGGGCAGGCGGCTGTTGCGGATCAGGTGGTAACTGTGCTTGTGGTGCTGGTCGTAGTTGATGACGTAGCCGACGTCCTGAAGCCGCGCGGCGCATTCCAGCAGCAGCCGGTCGCCCGCCGGCAGGTCGAGCGGCGTCGCGAGTTGCTCGAAGATCCGGCCCGCGAGCGCCGCCACCGTGCGGCCGTGCTCGACCTCACCGGAGCAGGCAGCGGCGAGCCGTTCGATCGCCGCCTCGCGGAGGGCGGGCTCGTCGACGCTGCCGCTGCCGACCGCCGCCTCCTCGATCATCTCCCGCAGCAGGCCGTCGCGCACTCCGCGGGTGTGGATCGCGAGCGTGTTGACGTGAAACCGCTTGAGCAACGCGTCGATGATCGACAGGCCCGCCACGATGATGTCGGCGCGGTCGGGTGTCATCCCCGGCATGCTCCGTCGCGCCCGCAGCGGCATCTTCCGCAGCCGGTCGAGGAGGTGGCGAACCTCCGCGTGCGACACCGTGTAGCCGGCGACCGGCATGTTCGACTCCCGCCGCGTCGCCATCACGAGTTCGGCCAGGGTGGTGAAGGTGCCGCCGCAGCCGACCAGCAGATGTGGGGCGAAGAGCGGCTTGGTGGTCCGCTTCTTGAGGACCGCCGCGATCTCCTCGTCGAGCCGCTCGAGAGCCCTACCCGCTTCGGGCGCGTCGCAGCAGTCGCCGAGGCCGAACTGCTCGGTGAGCCGCACCGCGCCCAGCGGCGTCGAGAAGATCGACTCGATCAGGCTGCCCGTGGCGAACACGATCTCCGTGCTGCCACCGCCGATGTCGGCGACGATCGTGTTGCGGCCCGAGAGATCGAAGGCGTGCTGCACGCTCGTGAAGGCGAGCCGCGCCTCCCGCTCGCCCGAGATCACCTCGACCTCCAGGCCCACCTCCTCGCGGACGCGGCGGCAGAATTCAGGGCCGTTCCGCGCCTCGCGGACGGCGCACGTGGCGATCGTCCGCAGGCGGGTCACCTGGTAGCCCGTGGCGATCTCCTTGAAGGTGCGGAGGGCGGCGACGGTGCGGTCCATCGACTCCTCGTCGAGTCTGCCCTCGGCCTGGGCGCTGCGACCGAGCCGGGTCGGCTCCCGCTCCTCGTCGAGGATGCGGTAGGTGCCGCCGCGGAGGGCTTCGGCGACGAGCAGGCGGACCGAGTTGGAGCCGATGTCGATCGCCCCGAGCCGACATGCCAAGTCGGCCGAAAGGTAGATCTGCCGTTCGTCGGTGATGGGCGGTGCGTCGGGCACGAGTCCGCAGTCTCGGGGTCGACCCAATCATACCCTCGTCGCGGTACACTACCGCCGGTGCCTTCCGCCGAGCCGCTCCGGTCATTCCCGTCGCCGTGCCCTCCATCGCCGAACCGACCGTCTTCCCGCAGGCCGCCGGGACGTGCGCGCCGTGTGCCGTGGCTGTCGGAAACTTTGACGGCGTGCACCTCGGCCACGCAGTGATCGTCCGCCGGCTCCGCGAGGCGGCAGGCCGGCACGGCGTGCCGGCGGTGGTGCTGACCTTCGACCCGCATCCGGCCAGCATCCTGCGGCCGGAGCAGGCGCCGCGTCCGCTCACCACGCCAGCGCGGCGGGCCGAGCTTCTGCAGTCGCTCGGCGTCGATGCGGTCTTCGTGCAACCGGCCACCGCCGCGCTGATGGCCCTCGAGGCCGAGGCCTTCTATGCCGATTTTCTGTTGAAGAAGTTCGCGGCTCGAGCCGTGGTCGAGGGGCAGGACTTCCGGTTCGGCGCGCAGCGGCGGGGCGACGTGCCGATGCTCGCCACGCTCTGTCGGCAGGATGGCATGGAGCTCGACGTGGTGCCGCCGGTCGTCGTCGACGGCGAGCCGGTGTCGAGTTCGCGGATTCGGGCTCTCGTGGCCGCGGGTGGTCTCGCCGCGGCGCGACGGCTGCTGACGTCGCCCTATCGACTCACGGGCGAGGTCGTGGTGGGCGCCCGCCGCGGTGCCACCATCGGCTTCCCCACGGCGAACCTCGCGAGGATCGCCACGCTCCTGCCGGCCCTCGGTGTCTACGCCGCGGTCGCCCGCATCGACGGCGTTGCGATTCCGGCCGCCGTGCACGTCGGCCCGAATGTCACCTTTGGCGAGACGAGCGTTTCGGTCGAGGCCCACCTGATCGGCTTCGCGGGCGACCTTTACGGGAGGGTTCTCGACGTTGACTTCCTCGACCGCGTCCGTGACACTCGTCACTTCGCGTCGGTCGACGACCTCAGGGCACAGTTGGCCGACGACGTGGCGGCCGCTGGACGGATCGTCGCCGCCTCCTCCTCTCCCGGAACGACATGATGCGACTCGACTGGTCCGCGCTCCTCGACGTGCTCCGGGGCTGCTCGAAGGTGGTGCTCACGAGCCACGTGCGTCCCGACTGCGACGCGCTCGGCAGCGAACTCGGCATGGCCGGGATCCTGGAGTCGATCGGCAAGCACGTGCGGATCGTCAACGCCCAGGCGACGCCGGCGAACCTGAAGTGGATCGACCCCGACGGCAGGATCGAGTCGCTCGCCGAGAAAGTGCGGCCCGCCGACCTGGCCGACCGGGATCTCTTCATCGTGCTCGACACGAGCGCCTGGGCGCAGCTCGGGGCGATGGGGGACGTGGCCAAGACGATGCGAGACCGCGTGCTCGTGGTCGATCATCACGTCAGCGAAGACGACCTCTCCGACCGCTGGTTCAAGGACACGGCGGCCGAGGCGACCGCCCGGATCGTCTACGAGATCGGGCTGCGGCTCCGCGTGCCGCTCACCGAGCGGATCGCCACGCCTCTCTACGCCGGCCTCTCGACCGACACCGGCGGTTTCCGGTTTCCGAGCGTAAGCGGCGAGACGTTTCGGATCGCAGGCCGGCTGGTCGACGCCGGGGCGAACCCCACGGCGATCTACCGCGAACTCTTCGAGCAGGACACGCTGGCCCGGCTCCACCTCGTGGGACGGACGATTGCCGGCGCCGTCACCTCGCATGATGGCCGGGTGATCGTCTCCACCGTGCGTCAACAGGACATCAAGGAGGTGAAGGCGCAGCCTGCCGACACCGAAGACCTCGTCAACCTCACGCTGGCGGTGAAGGGAACGGAAGTGGCGGTGATCCTCATCGAGCAGCCCGACGGCCGGATCAAGGTGAGCTTCCGCAGTCGTGGCCGGCTCGACTGCAACTTGCTTGCGGCCCGCTTCGGCGGCGGTGGCCACAAGGCGGCGGCCGGCACCATCGTCGATGGTCCCTTCGACGCCGCACACGAGCGGGTCGTGGCCGCCGTGGACGAAGCCTGGCTCACGCTGCAGGCGGTGCCTGCCTGAACGCCCCTCACCGGCGAAGGAGCAGTCAACCATGGCGCGGCCGCACCTGAGCGATCGATCCAGCGCGTCCATGCACCGCGGCGTGATCCGCGATGCCGACCACGCCGAGTCGCGCCGCGACGTGCTCACGAAGGTGCTGGCGATGGCCTGTGGCGGCCTGGCCACGCTTCCGCCGGTGGTGGCCGGCCTCTGGGCGTTTCTCGACCCGTTGCGGTGGGCCGGCGGCAAGGCCGCGTTTCTGCCGGTCGCCGATCTCGCCGCGATCCCCGACGACGGCGTGCCGCGGCAGTTTCCCGTGATCGCCGACCGAGTCGACGCCTGGACGGGATTCGCCGCCGAGCCGGTGGGGGCCGTCTATCTCAGCCGCCCGCAGGGTTCCCGCGAGGTGCGGGCCCTCTCCGCCACCTGTCCGCATGCCGGCTGCTTCATCGATCTCGAGAAGGCGACGCGGTGCTTCCGCTGCCCGTGCCACAACAGTTCATTCACGCTCGACGGCGGCATCGTCAATCCGAGCCCCAGCCCCCGCGCGATGGACGAGTTGGAGTGCCGCGTGGGGGGCAACGGCCAGGTGGAGGTGAAGTGGCAGAGGTTCCGCGCCGGCGTTGCGGCGAAGGTGGTGCAGGGATGAGCCGCCTCGCCGCCCGTGCCGGCGCCGCGGAGCCCTCGCCACGAGGGGTCTTCGGCAGGCTGGCCGACTTCCTCGACGACCGCACGGGTTACCGCGCCTTGGTCCACGAGGCCCTTTACGAGCGCGTGCCCGGCGGCGCCCGCTGGCGGTATGTCTGGGGCAGCACGCTGGTGTTTGCCTTCATGACGCAGGTGATCACGGGGCTGTTTCTCTGGGCCAGCTACTCGCCCAGCGCCCAGACGGCGTGGGAGAGCGTCTACTACATCCAGCACGAGATGTCGGGCGGATGGCTGCTCCGCGGCATCCATCACTTCATGGCCCAGGCGATGGTGGTGCTGCTCGCCCTGCATCTTCTCCAAGTGGTGATTGACGGCGCCTACAAGGCGCCCCGCGAGGTCAACTTCTGGCTCGGGCTCGTGCTGATGATGCTCGTGCTGGGCATGGCGCTCACCGGCTACCTGCTCCCCTGGGACCAAAAGGGCTACTGGGCCACGATCGTCGCCACGAACCTCGCAGGCATCGTGCCCTTCGTCGGCCCGTCGCTCCAGCAGCTCGTGATCGGCGGGCCCGAATACGGCCATCACACGCTGACGCGGTTCTTCGCGCTCCATGCCGGCTTCCTACCCGCCACGCTCGTGCTGTTCCTGGTCGTCCACCTCGCCCTGTTCCGCAAGCACGGCCTCCACGCGAAGCAGCCGATCACGAAGCCCGACGCGATGTTCTGGCCCGACCAGGTGCTCAAGGATGCCGTGGCGATGCTCGCCGTGATGGCGGTGGTGCTCGGCGTGATCCTGGTGCCGGCCCTGCGGGCGATGCTCGCCGGCGAGGCGGTTCATCCGGGGCATCTCGGGGCCGAACTGGGCGCTCCGGCCGACCCCTCGCTGCCCTACGCCGCCGCGCGGCCCGAGTGGTACTTCCTGTTTCTCTTCCAGTTCCTGAAGGTCTTCGAGGGCTGGGGGGCGACGGGCGAGTTCGTGGGCGCGATTCTCGTGCCGGGGCTGATCATGACGGTGATGGCCCTGATGCCGATCCTGGGCAACTGGCGGCTCGGCCACCGGTTCAACGTGGCCTTCACACTGGCGATCCTCGCCGGAGTCGGCCTGCTCACGGCGATGGCTCTCAACGAGGACTACGCCGCTCTCTGGGTGAATCGTGCCTCGCTCGCCGACGCGGAAGAGCTCCACGACCAGACCGACGGCGATGCCGCGAAGCTCCTGGATGCACTTGGCGGTGATCGCACCAAGGTGGCCGCCATCGAACGGCAGTGGAAGACGCTCGAAAAGGTCCGCCGTTCGCAGGCCTATCTCGACGCCGTCAGGCAGGCAAAGGCCGACGCCGCGCGGGCGGTGGAACTCGCCGGCCGGCCGGAGCGGATTCCGCCCGCCGGCATGCTCGAACTCGTCCGGCGCGATCCGCAGAGCCAGGGGCCGCGGCTCTTCGCCCAACACTGTGCCAGCTGCCACGCCTACGTCGATCCGCTCGCTCCGGACGCCGAGGCGGTGATCGCGAAGTCGTCGGCCGCCAACCTCCACGGCTTCGGCTCCGCCGACTGGATGCGGGGTCTGCTCGATCCCGCGGAGGTGGCCGGGCCGGCCTACTTCGGCAACACCGCCCACAAGGACGGCGACATGGTGTCGTTCGTCCGCGACGATCTCACCGACGAGGCCGCCTGGCCGAAGGCCGACATCGACGCGGTGGTGGCGGCGATGGCCGCGGAGGCCGGGCGTCCCGTGCCCGCCGCGATCGCAGAGTTCGTGGAACAGGGCCGCGAACTCGTCGCTGCGAGCGATCGTTGCGGCGGGTGCCACGCCTTCC
>Ga0315902_10011962_pt1 | contig 11352 bp, 6 predicted proteins | sample LakEriMetagenome_9_FD_203523 | JGI IMG/M metagenome (GOLD analysis project Ga0315902, IMG submission 203523) | Freshwater fungal communities from buoy surface, Lake Erie, Ohio, United States - Buoy 12 MA117 | ecosystem: Environmental > Aquatic > Freshwater > Lake > Lake biofilm | place: USA...
GCTGGTGCAAGTGTCTGCCACTGTGAGCATCAGCGCAGACGAGATCAGCTTCGGCGGATTGGTCCGGGAGCTCGCCATCGGCACGGGTTACGTTGCCAATGTGTCGTCTGGCGTGAGCGTGACTGTGGCGGGGGCTACCGCAGCCACTGTTCACGGTGGAGCAGGTGCCGATACGATAACGGGCAGCACGGGTAACGACGTGTTCCGCGGCGGTGCCGGCAATGACACGCTCAATGGTGGTGCTGGTCTTGGGGAAAAGGTTGTCATCACGCTGGCTGGTGGTTCTGCTGTTCTTGATGGCGCTGGACCTGAGGTACTGACCATCACAGGTGACGGTGGCAACACCCTGACAATCCAAGCGGATGACGGAGTTGTTGTTGCGGTTACTGACTTGGAGCTCGTTACGGGTACGGCTGACGGGGACCAAATCGGTGCGCTGATTGCTTCACAGACTACCGCTTTCTTGGCGGCTCAACTGGGTTATGCAGCTGGCTCGATTCAGTCGGTTGCGTACAACTCCACCAACAATGAGTTGACGATCCAGTTCACGGAGGCTGCCGGTAACGTAACGAACGTTACGACGGGTGTTACTGCGGGCAGCACTATGAGCGCTCCGGTGGCTGTGACTCCAGGCATCACCAACGGTTCTGACACTTTCGTGTTCGGCGCTACGGCAGCTGCCAACGGCGCTGACACCATCAACAACTACTCCAACGGAGCGTTGATTGGTGGCGGTGACGTTCTGAACTTCTCAGCATTCCTGGGCGGTGCAGCAACTCTGGCCGATTTGAACGGTGGTGCGGCCGGCAGTGCTGCTGACTTCGCAACGGGTGGTGCTCTGACGAACGGGCAGGTTGGTGTGTTCTTCAACAAGGCAACCCTGTCTGCCACCGATGTGCAACTGGCGGCTGCTGCAGGCAAGATCTCTTTGGCCGATAACGCCAAGGCGGTTGTGCTGGTGACAGCTGATGTGGATGGTGTGGCTGATGCAACCGTCAATGCCTACCAGGTCTACTACATCCAGGACACGAACACCGGTGCTGGACAGACCTACTCGGTCACACTGGTCGGTACGCTCAACAGCACCACGGAACTGAACGCAGTGGATTTCACTGCTCCCAACCTCCCCTGATGCTTTTGGCAGGCTGCGGCAGCACGTTCAGCTTGCCGCAACAAAAACGGGCCCTTCGGGGCCCGTTTTTTTTGGTGGATGCTCAAGCTTCAGTCTGAATAAGGAGGAATGAAAGCGAAAGAACTGAACTGTGGATCAGATAAAAACGATTACAGAAGCGGAAGCAACGCTGTCAACATGCGGATCAGCCTCCGTAAGGTATGTAGACCAGACCCTCGAGGCCCAGACCGACCAAGTCCACATTGGCTTGGTTACGTTCATGAAGGCAAGCAAGCCACCCTAACTCAGCAGGGGTGTAGGTGCCGGCATCCAGAAGACTCTTGAAGTATTGAAACTCAGTCGCCGCCGGATCTGAACCAAAAACATTGCGGTAGAGCAACTGCACCACGGCCCCATGGCTGAAAGTCGCGCCCAAGCGTGCTTTCAGCGCCAAGTCCACCACCGCCTGGGGACTTTGGCCTGAATCCAACGCCCACAGGCCGACACCCAGGTAATCGTCGAAAAGTGCATCACTCTTCGCGTACATACGGAAGACAGCTCCCAATATCAAGGCCGCCGTACCCGCGTGACCTTCAATGTCTAGAGCCAAGTGAACATCGCCTCCAAACACGACGCGCTCAATATCCACAAGGTTGTCTATGCCAGCGGACCCGCTGAGGTCTTCAACCACCCACCCCCGGTCAACTTGCTCAATCACATGTTGGCCAGCGGCACCCAGGTAGACGGCCGTATCTATGCCCGCGCCACCCAGGATCAAATCATCTCCCCCACCACCCGTAAACCTCTCTGACGCACTTGTACCGCGCAGGGTTTCGGCTGCAATGGTGCCGAAAGTTCCAAGTGTTTCAACGCGTTGAAACACGCGAATCGTGTAGCCGCCCGTACCGAGCTCGTAATCCGAAGCTGAAACGAAATAGGTGCCCGATACCGAGGGAGAAAAGGTAAGCCTTGCGTTTAGACCCCCACCACTGTCATCGTCAATGTCAAGAATTCGGCCCTCACGGTCATAAAGTGATAAGAAGGGGTCGTCCAAACCGGTTGGACCATTGCGCCGCAAATCAAAGGTGTATGAACGGCCAGCCACCAGGTCAACCCCGAAAGTGTCAATGTCGGTCGGTGCACCAATCTGCGCTTGCCGTGCCACGGCGCCCATCGTCAAACGGGCCAGCGTGGCAATGGAGCCTTGATGATCGTCAGCAGGAACTTGCACCTGCAGGCGATAGCCTCCCGTGGCCTCTGCATAGTCAAAAGCAGCCAAGTAGTGCGTGCCGCCCTGGCTGGGGGTGAAGTAAAACATCGCAGCGGTGGATCCACCACTGTCGTCATCGAAGTGCAACAACTCAGCCTCAGGCCGAGGCCCGTACAAAGAGAGAAAGGGGTCGACTTGACTGCCGGCGGCGGCACTCATCTCAAACCTGTAAGTGGTGCCCGCCACGAGCTCGACCATGAACAGATCGCCATCAGACGCGCTGTCGATGCGCCCACTGACCACAGGGCCACCCGGAAACACACGACCGGAGGTGCTAAAGCCCAGAGGATAGTCGTCGGCTTGAGGGGCCGACGCGGTGGTGAAGTTCCAAGCACTCGTACCTGACAGGCCGGCGAAGCGATTCCCCGGCACGTCGCGAAAAGCGTCAGCGTCGATATTGACGACGTAGTAAGTCGTGGCTGTGAGATCCGAAGACAGATTAATGGTGACAGTTGACCCCACAATGCGGACTTGACTCGTGTCGGACGCGCTGATCTCTCTGGCTACCGTGCCTATGCGGGTCAGCAATCTGATGCTGCCACTGCCCGGGACCACGTTCTCTGAGAATGTCAGCACCAGATCGGATGAAGGGGGCACGGCCCCAGAGTCGTCAGCGGGAGTAAATGAAAGCAGCGAAGGGGCTGAGTTGTCAGTCGTCGAGGCACTGAGGTTGTATGCACCCAAGCCGGCACCCCAATCCATAGCGGCGAGGTAGTAGGTTCCACTCGTCGGCGCAGTGAAGATCAGGCGAGCATTACCCCCTACGCCGCTGTCGTCATCGCTGGCCAGCAAGCGCAGGTCAGGCGCAAGCCCGTAGATTGAGAGGACTGGGTCTGCTAAACCACCCAGAGCACGGCTGAGCTCGAATACATACGCCCGACCAGCCACCAGATCGACCTTAAAGGCGTCAATGTCGTCGACGGTTTCGATCACGCCGCGCACAGGACCCGCACCCACCACCACGCGACCAGTCGTGCTTGCAGAGAAAGGGTAATCGTCACTCACCGGAGCTTGAGTGGTGAAGTTCCATGCCGTGGAATCCGTCAGCCCAGCCCAGGCGTTGCCAGCCAGGTCCAGAATGGCCCTTGACTCCACTGTGACCGTCAAACGGGTAGAACTCGGCAGGCCGCCCGCAGGCGTAATGTTGACGGTGGAGCCGTTGAACTGAACCTGTGATGAATCGGCCACACTGATGGTTCGAACAGCAATTCCACTGTTGTCCCTGAGAGTGATGTTGCCGCTACCACGCGTCACAGCCTCATCGAAAACCAACATGAGCCCTGCCGAGCCGGCGACGCCAGTGCTCTCGTCATCGGGTGTGAAGTCCAGCAGTCGGGGCGCTGTGGTGTCCACAGCAGCCACGCTGAAATTCCAGGCCGTAGGGCCGACGATTCCTGCGAATGCGTTGCCTGAGCGGTCTGTCAGTGCGCCAGAGCTGACCTGCACGCTGTAGCTGCCCGGAGACAAAGGGGCCGGGGGACTGATCAAAACCCTGGAGCCGTCAATATTCACACGCGTGGTGTCATTGATGGCGAACTGAAAGACGACGTTACCCCCACCGCTCAGGATGCTTACCGAGCCCGAGGTGGCAGCTTTGATGGGCTCACTGAATTCAAGGACCAGCCGGGTACCTGGGGCGACATTCACCGAATCGTCGGACGGACTGAGAGAGACGACCCAAGGCGCCAGCGAATCAGCGCCCGTCAGTTGCCCAATGGAGCGCTCGCCGTCAGTGAAAACAAAGCGCTCGATATCGTTTATCCGCGTGCTGGCTCCTGACGCGGTCAGAACGATAGTGGACCCAATCACACTCACTGAATAAGCGCCGAAGGCAAGCCCAAGCACCAAGGTGTCTGTACCACCGCCCCCATCAACACTGTCATTGCCGCTACCGGGCCAAAGGATGTCGTCACCCCCCCGGCCAAACAACTCATCATTGCCCGCACCTCCCTCAAGCCGGTTGGCGGCGTCGTTGCCAATCAGGACGTCACTACCGGCACCCCCGGTCGCGTTCTCGATGACAGCACCGTAGGCGATGGCAATGTTGTTGGTCATCGAGTTTGCCGAGGAATAGGCCCCCGGACGCAGGTCGATGAGGCTGGATGTCGACCAACCCGAAAGGTCCAGCGTGTCATTTCCGTCGCTGTCAAACAGAGTCACGATGGGGTTGGCGTTCAAGCGAAAGTCAAGAATTTGGCCAAGACTGCCAACGACATTGCTGTTGAAACCGTAGACCGTGTCTCCTGGTCGCGTGTTGGTTGAAGCGCCGTACATCGCTTGGATAGCCAGTACGTCGTTGACCATAGGGGTCTGCGGCTTGTGAACCAGGCCACTGTTATCTGTCCAGTCAGCCAGAAAGACGTTGGGCGAATACTGCGCAGCCGCGCCACGAGGCCCGAAGTAAGACATCACCGAAAGCACGACGCTGTCTTGGTAAGAAGACGGGCTCCAATTGCCTTCGCCGTTGTAGTCACCCATGTGCTCCAGGCCGAGAGCGTGACCAATTTCGTGAATGAAGGTCAGAAACCCATACTCACCAACGGTGGGGTTCACAAGAAGCTGATTGCCCACGTTGAACCAAGTACTGCCGACTTGCGGAAAGTAAGCATGGGCAAAGCCGATACCGGTACTTGTGTAGCCAAACTCAATCGACGTCTGCCCGGGCGTACCTGGCACGATGTTCTGAGGAACAAGGTCGTCCCAGAGTTGCAGCGCAAGCACCACGATCGCCTGTTGCTGCGATCCAATGGGCCTAAAACCTTGCTGCTCGTCGGTACCGTAAAGACCGGAAGCAAGCGTTGGGAACGAGTAGGTGATGTTGGCCGACGTCCAACGATGTGGCGTCACCAGTTGTGCAATCACCTGTTCAAGAGTCCATTGAGTCGCTGCCATCGTCCTATCCCTTTGCGGCTCCTAAAGGAGCCATGTTGTGCATGGATGATGCCGCATCGCTTTTCAGACAGCTAGCCCAAATTCTGAGGAAGACATAAATGTGGTGTTCGCCGCCTTCAACCTGGTGTTAGCCTCCAGACCATGCGCTGGATACTGATCTTTGCCTTCGCAGTTGTGTACGCCGCCATGCCCCTTGCCGTCCAAGCGGCAGATCCGGAGCGAGGAGCACGTCTTTATGCCACCGCTCCAGCCCCTGGGTTGCTGGCCTGTGCTGATTGCCACAGCGAGGATCCAACGGTTGAAAACTTCGGCAACATATGGTCGGGGCGCAATGGTTTGCAGCTGTTGCAGCGCGCCGTGCAAAACAACACGGGTGGCATGGGCTACTTTCTCGGCTACATGGGCGCAGCGGAGTTGTCCGACATCGCTGCCTACTTGGGAAACACTCCGCGACGGGTTACCTTTGAACCCGTGGCCCCCGGTGCGGCAGCGGGTACACGACAGGTTTCTATCCGCTCGAGCTTGAAGCTGGGAATGGAAAACCTCCAGTTGACAGTGGAGGGTTCCGCCTTTGAGTTGGTGTCCACCACTTGTGCGGACGGCCTCCCACGGTTTTCTTCCTGTTTGGCGGAGCTACGCTTCCGCCCGCCAAGTGCAGGTTCATATACCGGAGCGCTGGTCATTTCCCACAGGGGTACGCCAACGCCCGTTCGGGTTGTTCTGGAAGGAGCAGGCAAGTCGGCACCAACCGCAATGGCACGGGTCCAGCCTGCTGAACTGGACTTTCCTGCTCTGGCACCTGCTAGACGCAACGTGTGGGTAATCAATGAAAGCGCGGATGCCCTGCGCTTGGGTGAATTTGTGATCGAGGGTGATGGTTCCCAGGGCTACACGGTGGTAGGGGGATCATGCGCGCCCGGTTTGCTGCTTAGACAGGGTCAACGCTGCGTCATTGCGATGCAGAGAGAGCCGGTCGCTATCGAGCAGGCACAGGCTAGGCTGCGCATCCAACACGATGCAGAGGGAGGTGTTGCTATCGTTTCGCTTCGCTCAGCTGATGCGGTTCGTACCTCTACATCGCCTTGGAAGGTGACGCCACGCGCATTGCGCTTTGGGACGACGCCTGCTGGCGGCACCTCTGCCATGCAGTTGATCCAATGGACGGCGCTGGAGCAAGGGCCTGCGCCCAGGTTCTCCTTAACCGACAGCACATTTCAGATCGCAGCATCGAACTGCGATCCTATGCGCACCTTGCGGGCTGGGCAGCATTGCCTCTTAGGCCTCCGGTTCATGCCGGGGCGCGTCGGTGCGTTCAGCGGCGCGCTGCACGCACTTGATGCTCAGGGCGAGGTGGTGGCTCGGGTTTCGCTATCAGGCCAGGGGCTTCTGGAGGACGACTTACTGCAAGGCAAGCTATCTCTAGACGCTTCCAGTCCGTTCTTGCACAACCCGGTTCAATTCACTTCTGAGGCACAACAGGTGTTGTGGTCTGACGCTGATCAACTGCAGTTTGGCCTGGTGGTAGTGGGCGCTCGCTCTGGCAACAAGCCCTTACGCTTGGCAAACCGAGGCACCACAGCGGTGAATTGGCAGTTGGTGACTGTGGTTGGTAACCACTCAGCAGATTTCCTGCTGGAGAACGGCTGCACAAAAAGTGGGCAACTTGCACCGGGAGCGGAGTGTGAACTGTCGGTCCAGCTGGTCCCAGGTGCTCTGGGACTGCGGCAGGCTACCTTGGCTGTTTGGACCGATGCACACAAAGCACCCTTGCTTGTAACCCTTCAAGGGCATGGAGTGGCAAGTACTTTGTCAACGCTACGGGTTGACGCGCTAGCGCTTGACTTCGGAACAGTCCCCGTCGGATCCAGGCCCATCACTCGGCGAGTGCGTTGGCAGCAGCTGGGTGGTCCGGCGGCATCCGTACCTCGCTTCGATGTTGAGGGTGATTTTCAGATTGTGTCAGTTGATCAGGCCTGCCTGGTCGCAACACCAAAGGAAGCTTGGTGTACTGTAAATCTGGGGTTTGCCCCTGTTCGCGAAGGACAGGCACACGGCAAGTTGAAGATAGCAGGAAATGGCAACGAAGCTGCTACAGCAGTCGCACTTACTGGCCGTGGAGCATTGATTGCGCCTTTGCTGACGGTCACGGAAGGAGCTTCGTCTGCTGTTTCCAGTATCGACGTGGGTCAAGCCGCCCCATGGTCAAGCTGGCGAATCATCAATCGTGGCTCTGCCACCAGTGAGCCCTTACGCTGGGTGATCGACGGCGCTGACGCCTCGGATTTTCAGGTCGATACGATGAAAAGTACTTGTCATTTGGGGCTCGCTCTTCAGCCCGGTCAAGGCTGTGATGTCTCCGCTCTGTTTCGACCGCGTGCTCCGGGAACACGGGTTGCCAGGTGGGTGCTTGGTGAAGGTGACCTCGCTGAGGCGGTCCTGCTGCAGGGGCGGGCTTTCGGCCCTGCACTGCCTAGCTTGGTAGCGTCCCCCGGGCGTCTAGTGTTTCAGTCGCGCCCAGGTTCTCCCCCACAGTCACAAGACCTGCTTTTCACTGCCGAAGGGCCAACCGTTGCAACTGGCCGAATCGACGCTGAACAAGCTAGCGCGTTCATGTTTACTGTTGACCCGGCAAGTCCGTGCGCCCAGGAGCCCATGACGATGCTGCCGAGTGAGGCTTGTGCATGGAGTGTGAATTGGAATGGGGCGGCTAGCGGATTGCAAGGCGGACGCTTACAGATTGAAATCGATCAATACTCCATGGCCGCGCCAACGCAGGTGTTCGTGACTGTGGCCGAAGATCCTGCGCTCAGACTCAATCAAGGCGCTGCTGCCGGCGCATTCCAGTGGACGTGGGCTGCTGGATTGGCGCTTGCTGCAGCAGTTCTTGCATTCACAAGTTTTTGCTGGCGTGGATCCACAATACGCAGATGAAATGTAAGTTGACTCACGAAACTGACTTATCTCGGCGCAATCTCCTGCGAAGCGGACCAGCGGGGCTGTTGAGCTTGCTGCTCAACTCTTCGTCGAGAGCTGGCCATGCCATTTCTGGAGCAGTTGGCCTTGCGACCGCGAGTGCGTCGGGCGCTTCGTACTCTTCACGCTCGGTACTCTCACGGGTGATGCCGGAACTTTCGCTCCTGGCATCTGATGGTCGCCCAGTGATGGAAGCTGCAGGTCGGTGGCGGGCGATCTACATTGATTTTTGGGCATCATGGTGTGGCCCGTGCAAGCTTTCATTCCCCTGGATGAACGATATGCATGAAGAGCTTGCACCGCTCGGATTGCGGATCGTTGGGATCAGCTTAGATCGTCGCGAGTCAGATGCACTCCGCTTCGTCGAGCAGGTTCCGACTCGGTTTCCTATCGCCATGGATCCGCAAGCCGCTGCTGCAAAGCAGTTTGAAGTCAAGGCGATGCCTTCGGCCTATCTTTTGCGCCCGAACCGAGAACTTCTTTATGAGCACCGCGGCTTTCGTCTGGAAGATCGTCCGATGCTGGAGCGTAAATTGCGATCTGCTCTTATGTAACCTTCGACTAAAAACTGAAAAGCGTGTGAACCGTTTATGTTTCGTTCAAGTCTGCACGTCGGAATCAAACAAGCATTGTTTTATTTCATAAAGCCAGAATGGCTGTCGAGATCAGTTTCTGGTGCCATGATCTTTATTGTGGCAGTTATCACACCTGGGTGCTCACTGACACCGCCCAAACCTTGGGAAAAGGACATTCTCGCCCGCCCTGAGATGGCGATGGAGGTTGACCTGCTTGAGCAACGATTCTTGACTCACATCTACACGAGCAAGGAGAACGCCTCTAGGGGGCAAGGATTGGGCGGGGGTGGCTGTGGCTGCAATTGATGCAAATCATCGGGATGACATTGCAGTCAATATCCATTCACAGACTTATGAAGCAGAAAGACACGCTCCTGGCCTTGAATCTGCTATTAGTTCAAATTGGGGAATAATCGTTGCCGTGGCGCTCGCTGTTCCAGGAACAGTGGCTGCACAGACAGGAGCAGATCAGGGTGGACCGCTGATTGCATTCAAGTGGCTATCCTATAAAGACCAGCAACCAGGGCTGCGCCGCATTGCCGTTGAATCTCCCTCTGTTCGACTCAGGCTGCCCCTGGAAGACAAGTGGAGTATAGACGCACAAATCACCAGCGATCGTGTCTCCGGCGCCTCTCCTCGATGGCACAGCAGTGTTTCGAGTGCCTCGGTCATGAGTGATGAGCGTAGGGCCTTTGACGTTAGCGTCACTCGATATGAGGACGGCAAAGAATGGAAAGTTGGGATGGCCTCATCAAAAGAGAACGACTTTCTATCCCGAGCTGTTTCTGCCCAGAAGCTGTGGCATTCTGATGACCGGAACCGTTCCTGGAGTTTGGGAGTGGCCTTCACACGCGACCGCATAGGATCCAGCGACGATGCTTCGCTTGATGAACGTCGAAGTACATTTGAAATCTCAGCCGGACTGACGCAGGCAGTATCGGCTAAGGATCTCGTTCAAATTGGGGTGACTGTGGCAGACGGGCGCGGCTTCTACAGCGACCCTTACAAGCGAATCGACATACGACCTTCTACACGACGGCAAATCATCGCCACCACACGATGGAACCATCACGTCGAGTCATTGGCTTTGACCGTACGAACCTCTTGGAGAGGGTATCACGATAGTTTTGGAGTGCGTTCGCATACTATAGGTGTCGAACCGATAATCGCCATCGGAACCAGAACGTCGATCACGCCCTCATTGAGGCTGTACAGTCAAACGGCAGCAAAGTTCTATTTCGATCCGGTATATTCTTTTGTGGGTGCCCCTTTTCCTCCTGGCTACTTTGAATCGCCCATGCGAACTGCCTCTGCAGATCACCGATTGGCAGCATTTGGGGCTGTTACGCTCGGGCTTAAGGTGACACGTCAATTGGGAAATGGATGGGTGGCAGATGTCCGGGCTGACCACTACGAACAGAGGCACGGCTGGAGCCTTGGAAGTGCAGGCTCGCCAGGACTAGCGCCTTTATATGCGAGATTTTATCAGTTGGGGTTGGCTCGACAGTTTTAGGATCGAACGCGACGAGGAAGCTTCGATGATAAGCGCCACAATACAAGGCTCCACGCGTGCAGCTAAGTCTGACTGGCCGGAGATAATTTATGAGTTTAATGCCATGGGGGGGCCGTGTGCGCTGCGAATTACTGGAGCGGAAACGCATATCCTAGATTATGCTGCGAGAAAGGCTGTGGAAGAGGTCCGTCGGATCGAGCAAAAATATTCGCGATATTTGCCAGAGAGTTGGGTTTCACGAGTCAATAACGAAGCTGGCACGGGAAAGCTGCTGGAAGTAGATGAAGAAACTTCATATCTTTTGGACTTTGCCGACAATCTGCATAGACATAGTGACGGCTGCTTTGATATAACTAGTGGAGTATTGAGTAGAGCCTGGAATTTTCGCAAGGGACTGATCCCTTCCCGCGAACAAATTAATGCTCTCCTCCCATTGGTCAACTGGAAAATGGTGTGCAGGCAACAAGGTCTGATAGCTTTAATCAGAAAGGGTATGGAAATTGACTTTGGTGGGATAGGTAAGGAGTATGCTGCTGACCGAGCATGCGCATGCCTCAGAAATGAGGGGGTTTCGCACGGGTACATCAACTTAGCCGGGGATATCAGCCTAGTCGGTCCACAACCAGATGGAGCTGGGTGGATCTTGGGGATACGCGATCCAAGACGCGATAACGCGATGATGAAGGTGATGGAACTAGGTGAGGGGGCCTTGGCCACAAGTGGCAACTACGAGCGGTACGTTGACTGTTCGGGCATCCGTTACGGTCACGTACTCGATGCGCGTACCGGCTGGCCAGTTAACAACTGGCAGAGCATCAGTGTAGTGGGCCCAAGTTGTACCGCTGCAGGTGCCGTCTGCACGCTAGCGATGATGGCCGGCGATGCAACACTACCGTTCCTCAGAGATCAAGGCCTTCCTTTTGTGGCGCTTGACTCACAGGGCGCTGTCTTCGAATCAGTGCTAGAAGCTGCTTGAAGTGAGCAAATACATACATCCTTCTCCTCTCTCTTCGTGAAA
>Ga0315902_10011963_pt1 | contig 11352 bp, 22 predicted proteins | sample LakEriMetagenome_9_FD_203523 | JGI IMG/M metagenome (GOLD analysis project Ga0315902, IMG submission 203523) | Freshwater fungal communities from buoy surface, Lake Erie, Ohio, United States - Buoy 12 MA117 | ecosystem: Environmental > Aquatic > Freshwater > Lake > Lake biofilm | place: USA...
CTCATCAAAGAGGCGTTAGAAATTGCCATCAGTAATTGGGAGTACGACGGAGAATACAACAAAGTAAGCGAGGCAGTAACACTAATCAAGGAGGCAGAAGGAAATGAATAAAGAATACTATCAAGCAAAGGCAGACCTATGTCAGAAGTTAGCAGTCGAGGCTATGACAGAGGGAGACAGCAAGACAGCAGGAGATAACCTGATCCGTATGGTCAATGCCTTGAATCAACTCAACCTAATCAACTATCAAGAGGAGAAGAACAATGGCTAAGTATAAGTTCAAGTATGTATATGAACGCTGGTATGACCTAGAGATAGAGGCAGAGAGCGAGGAGAAGGCAAGAGAAATGTTTGAGAACGCGGATTTCAAGGGAGAACCGCGTCTTGTTGGAGGACAGACACAACCCGACTATGAAGTGGAGGCAAGCGTATGAAACTAACAGAGGAGGACTTTGAGAACTTATGGGATACCTCAATGGAATGGCAGGGTGTAGGGTGGGAGGCGCAAGACGGACGCTTTGATCCACCTGTATCTTTCAAGTGGGCGAGGGCATATTGGTTTGAGTTAGCCTACGCTAACCTGATAATGGCTAAAGACTTTCTCGATAGCAAAGGGGAAGCCTACGAGATTACCGCAGACCAAGCAGGAGGCTGGGTCTTACTAACGAACTATGAACCGAAAGGGGTATTGGTATGAAACTAATCAATTTCTATGAGGTAATGAACTACAAGGGTGACATTGAATGGGGAGGGGCGAGAGCGAGTGAGGCTATCAAGTGGTTTCGTAAGGGCTTCAACAACTCTATCTTCGTATCAGTATGGAATGAGGAGGACATTGAAGAGCCCGTCCTCGTCACCGATAAGATAGAAGTGACGAACCTATTGCTCTCCCTGCTGGTGAGTGAGAGGGAGGAATACCAACCCAAGCCCAAGAAAGAGTGGGCGCGATGATATTCTTAGGCGTAATCCTAGTAACTATCCTTGCCTACCTGCTCATAGTGTGGGAGGATAGGCTCAATGAATCAGATCGTTAGGCGCAAAGAGTCAGCCGAGAGGCGAGCCGTGCGAGTCCGTAACTACCAGAGGGCGAGGGCGAGAGCGTTTGTGCGCCTACGCAAGGCATACCCCGACCAATACAGAGAGTTTCTGGAACAGGAGAAGGCTAAAGATGAGGCTAATGGAAAGGCGTGGCTGGATATTGCTGGCACTACCGCTAATGACTTTAGTGTTTCTCTTTCTACACACCGACAAGACCTACCACCTAGATCCACGCAAACCAACGGAGATGAGCAGGACGAAGGCAACGTGGGAGGAGAAGAATGAGAACAGAAAACTGGCGAAGCAATACGCGTGGGTTGCGTTTGGTTGGAGAGGACGAGAGTGGCTCTGCCTCCACGATTTATGGACCCGTGAGAGCAGGTTTGACCACTTCGCACAGAACCCACGATCAAGTGCTTTCGGAATTGCTCAACTCCTTGGAGAGAGAAGTCGAGAGCCTGAACTCCAAATACTGCGAGGCTTACGTTACATTGACATCCGCTTTGGATCTCCTTGTCAGGCTTGGAGATATCATCAGAGAGCAGGGCATTACTGATGCCACACAAGACTAAGGAAGCGCGTAATGCTTGGCATAGAAAATGGCGAAAGGCTAACGCTGAACACGTCAAGAAGTGGAACAAAGATAACTATGCCAAGAACCCACGCCGTCAGATATCAGCGACCATAAAGTATAAGTATGGGATTACATACGAGGACTATGAGCGTATGCTCGCAGAGCAGGGCGGTTGTTGTGCTATCTGTGGAAGTCCAGACTCAGGAGGGCGAGGAAGATTTCACATAGACCACGATCATTCCTGTTGTCCAACTCAAAAGACTTGTGGCAAATGTGTAAGAGGTTTATTGTGTCACTTATGTAACACAAGGCTTCATCTTATTGAAGAAGGTTGGGCTAGTAAAGCGATAGATTATTTACAAAGATGGGTGTAAGATAGAGAACTACTAACTCGTTCCTTATCCTTTCGAGTCAGTAGTATAGAAGCCCTTGCCCTTGAACGTTATGGCAGGGGCTTCATACTTTCTATTGACAGTTGAACCGCATTGAGGGCAGTCATAATCTACCTCAACATCGTGAATGGATCTGAGAATGAGGATGACGTTGCCACAGGCAGGGCATTCGTATTCGTACTTCATACTTCTAGTAACTCCACAGGTACGCGCCAGCCGTCAATAGAAGGATCGGCAAACTGCTCTATCATATATTCGTCAGCCTGAAACTTGCCATAGATTTCAATAAGTGAGAAATATTCATCATCAAGTACCTTCGCACCTACAACTGTACGTCCAGCGTCCTTCTTCCAAAATGGGATAGCACTCTGCGTTCTGATAGTGCGTACCTCAAGGTCACCCACGTCAGAGATATTCTTGCGAGCCTTATGTAATTCATTAGGATACCAAGGCATATTCCAAGCGAGGTTGTAGTGGCGAGCGACCGCCCACTCTGCTACGTTCGCTCTGATATTGGCGAGGATCTCAGGTTCTAACTTACCGAACCTCTTACCAGCAGCGTAGTTTGGTCTATCTTCTGACCCGAACTTGACTAGCCAACGTTCAACAGCGACGAGAGTACAGACTCTCACCTCTGCTTGGGAAAGTTGTATGACTATTGCCAAGGGCTTTCGCCTCCTATATGGTTTTGTAGTTTGCGTAGTGCTTGGTTGCACTTACGATCAACAGTAGAGATAGCACACTCTAGGTACTCAGAGATGAGTTGAAGAGTGAGGTTGTCGTGGAATCGAAGGCGAAGTATCTCTTGGTCTGCCTTCTCTAATTTCTCATAGGCTTTCTTGATATCTACCAGCGTAGCCAATAGGTTGCCACCTTCAGCAGGGGCAGAGGGCTTACGAGGTGTGCCATCATTGATAAGGATTTGGCTCTGCTCTAGTGAGGTGTTGTTGATAGCGCTCTTGATAACGAAAGGTAATAGTTGAGAGATAGTAACTGTGTCATAGTACGCCTCATCGTTGAGATGATAGCCAGACCTAGCGGCCTTCTCCTTACGAGCATAGCGCTCTAGATGTCTGCGTATCTGCCACGCTACCTTCTTCTCGTTCCACTTGCGCTGAACTTCAGACTCATCAGAGAGCATCTGGTTGAAGTGGTCAGCGCGTGAGAGAACAAAAGCCCACGCCTCTTGTAACAAGTCAGCCTTCTCTGTGTGCGTTCTGAACCTGCGGTGGATACTAGCAACCACCGAAGGAACTAGATCATCGAGTGATGGGTGTAGTTGATTGGTCATTGGCTCTCTTATTCATCTCTTCTACGTATCGGTCAGCCTTCTCACGTTTCTTTCTAGCAATTTCTTTACGGCGTTGGTCTGCTTTGTACCACGAATACTTCTCAGTAGCCACGACGCTTATCCTTTAGTTCAAGTAATAGTATGGCTAGCAACGGTCCAATGCCAAAGCCAACAAGCAAACTAAGTAATATCACTAACAATGTATTCTCAGTCATTGGGTAACTCAGGCCAAGTCTTATCAAGTACCATCATTGCGATAGCAGAATAGTTGAGCAGATCTAAGAAGGAATCTCTGAGGCTTTCGTTGCTGGGAGATACGTCGCTATCAATGAGGTTATTGATGCGAGCCACTTTGTCCCACATACGCACGCGGAGTCCGTTGAGTGGGCCACCTGGAGAGTGAGCGATGTTCTTCGGGCCGTAATCGTGATGCTTGCGGATGAGCAGATTTCCTGCGGTATCAAGTATTCGCCAGACATCTCTGATGAACTCGTCATTTATTTTCTTACGGGCATCGGCTGACAGGTTATCGTCCCAGCCTTGTAGTCTATCGAAAGTATTATCATCCCCATATCCATCAATAATTTTGCTGCCTCTTGGAGAGACTGGTTCTTGTTCACTCACTTCACTCCTCCTAATAGATTTGCTAGTTCTTCTGGACCACGTTGTAGGTACATCTCATTGATGTCCATACCTAAAGGTAAGTTTACTATCACAGAGTTCACAACCTCGGACGCAACGCGCTTAGAGAACTCTGCTCCTGGATTACTTCCATCTTCTTTCACATCGTTATCGCCTACTACATAGACAGTATCAAAGCCAGTCAGTAACTTGGCATAGTGTGGTTTCCACGCAGCAACACCAGGAACTCCCACTGCTGGGATACCTAGAACTCCTGAGACGATCACACAATCCAACTCACCTTCGCATACCACGATATGAGATGAGTCAATAGTTACATCACTGACGTTATACAGGTGCAACTTCTGCCCTGTGGGTTGCCCATACTTAGGCTTGCCATCATCTATTCTTCTAAACTTTACACTGGTTGCTATCCCCAAAGCCGTGATGTAGGGAATGGATAACCAACCCTCACACTGGTCGTGACCAGCAGCAGGATCAACTACTGTGCCAAGCATAAACTGCTCGGCTACCTGCTTAGATACTCCACGTCCTTCGAGATACCTTAGCGTTGCCTCGTCTATGTTTTGACTGTAACGTGTGACCGCTTCCAGTAACAATTTCGACTGCTCGTTTGACTGCATCCTTGAACTCCAGATTCTCCTTCTCCATCACCACATTGACAGAGTTGCCACCCTTGCCACACGTATGACACCAATACAGATTGTCGTACGTATTCATTACTGCGCTACGCCTAGAGTCATCGTGAATACAACACTTGACACTAGCGCTCTTGCCTTCTCTTACTTCCCCACCATAATAAGAAACGATGACTGCTACGGGGATTGAGTCTGCATCAACGGAGCCTTTGCCCCTTTTCGGACGAACCACCCTGGTCCAGTCTTGTGCTGGCATCCGCAATCTCCTTTACATAGGTCGTGCAACTCTTCAGACTTGTCGTAGTTGCCTTGCGAATTGAATGAAGCACCTACCTTACAATCGTTACAGATCATTCTTCTTCCTTTACTTCTTCTTTTTTTTCTACCTCAGTTGGTTCTTCTGGTAGTTGTACATCTTCTACTTTCCAAATGTTGCTACTTGTTATCTGTCCATTAGGTACTGGCATTACTTACTCCTGTCTTCTAACCATTGGTCTAGGTCTTGGATAACCCAAGCCCTCTCAATTCCGTGTTGTCTGCGTTTGACTATAACGAAGGCAGGAGGAGTCGCAACCATCCCCCGTGCCTTCGCATAGTTCTTTGCTTCTACCTGTGCTTCGTCCCAGAAGGCAGGAAGATTCATTGACTTGCGGTTCTTACACTCCAGAATATAGGTCTGACCTGCGATTATGGTAACGATGTCACCTTCATCATTGGCCCCAGCCTTGGCAAGTCTTTCAGCAAAGTGACCAAGAGAGCGTAGATACTTCATCACATCAGTCTCAAACTTCGATCCCTTTTGTTTGTTGTAACTACTCACCGTGTCACCTGTAAGTTGTCGTGGAGGTATGCCCTGCCTTGCGAGTCAGCATCACCAATCTGACACGCACCAAAGTTTGTAAATAATGTTGCCCACCGTGAAGCGTCGGCGTAGTGGGGACCAAACCGATTCTTCACGGCAGCAACCCGAAGCATTCCTTGGGAGGGGTCGTAACCAAGGGTCAGAATGACGGCAGGTAATTGACTTACCTTTCCGTGTATGGCACGACGAGGAGGCGGCATCGTGGGAGATCCATATTCACTCTGTTCTGATACGTGATGAAGCACTAGCACACAGGCTTCGGTCTTGCGTGCCATATCGTGTAACTCCATCATAATTGCACGTAGTCCAGCCCATTCATTATCTGTCTCGGCTGCTACATTCATTAGGTTATCTATCACTATAAGTTCAGGAGCGATTCCATACAGTTCGATATATGCCTTTATCTCCATCTCGATGTCATCGAGTGAAGGGCTTGAGTCGAATACCCACTGTATGTTATTCATTCCTGCTAAGTAATCCTTGTAGTAACGTGGGTTAGCCATAAGGTTTGTTTCAACTGTCACTTGTGAATGACCTGACAGATGAGCAGCAGTTCTAATCATCACTGTTGTGGTGTCAGTATCTGCTGAAAAGAAAAGTGTTGGGATGTTTGCTTTGATGGCATAGACAAGAGCGAACATAGACTTACCTGCATTGGGTGCTGCTGCAACCATACAGACTTGTCCACGTCTGAACCTGACCTTGATCTCTGATGTATCAAACGCCTTCCAGATATTGGGTAGAGGTGTAGCCTTGACGTTCGTTGATTGCCACGCACGTGAAAGCCTAAGCACTCTTATCCTCTCTCTCTTCTGGTGGTAGAACTATCCCTAGTTTTCTTCTAATTAGTTTACGCTGATGGGCTGTAAGTCCTCCCCACATACCATAGCGTTCTTTGTTGATTCCCCATTCAGCGCATTCAGTTCGGTGACGACAGTTTCCACAGATAGTTTTAGCGAGATTGACACCTTCGTATTTTCCGTTACCAGATAAATCTTCTGGGTACCAGTATTCGCCACCGACTTCCGCACAGAGAGGACTTTCGTACTCTCGTGGGTCACGCACTGTTTTATCGAACCCAGATTGCGTCGCACTTGTCTGGCGTGCCTTTAGGTGAAGCACACATCCAAGCCTTCCAAGGGCCTTTCGCTCCGTTGCCAGTTCTGAATTGCATCTGACCGTGCTTACACTCAGGTGTCTGTCCTTCGACAACCTGTGGTCGTGGTGGATTTACTCTATCATCCAGTCTGTTTACTGCTGGCGCAGTATTGTGAACGGCAACAGGCGCAGCATTGCCTCGAAAAGAATCAGCAGTTGATGTAATCAGTGCAGATACCATTGATAGATCTGTTAGACCTGTCTCTAGTTCACGCACATCTGATGCGTAAAGATTGATAAGAGTTCCATCCGCCAACTTATAGTTGATCTGGAACTTTGTTGATTCACTTGCAGCCATATTACTTACCTCCAGTATGTTTGATTGAAAGGCGAAGACTTTCCTTGCCTTCGATTGTAGGAACAAAGCCAAGAAGTTCTTTGACTGTTTCCTTGTCTACCTGTTTAGCACCAGCAACAGAGGACCAGCGAACTTCAACCCCTGTATCAGTGACACCGACTACTCCAGCCAGCGCGTCCTTCAACGCATCCTTCTGTGCAGTCAATTCTTTTATTTGATTATCTAGTTGTAGATATGTCAGCGCTTTGGATGACGCATCCTTATCTTCTATCAACGGTAATTCAGTTTTTGTACGTTCTTTTTTTAGACCAACGCATCCCATCTCACCAGATGAGTCATAGTATTTACAATAGAACTTACAGTAACTCTCATCTTTTTCTGGTTCAGGTGGTGTCTGTGATTCCTTGACACCAGCCAACCAGTTGAGGGCTTCAAGCGCGATGGAAGAATCGTACTTCTCAGAGTGGACCTTTACATCGCGCTCGTCACCGTCTCGTGGTATTGCCACTAGATGCACATTGTGGACCTTCCCCAATCCACTTTGTTCTATTAGGTATCCGTAAGTATGTACCTGCCAGCGTTGCTGGAGGCTTGGAAAATAGGCAAGATTCTTAGCCTTGACAGTCTTCCAATCAACTACATCTCCAGAGCCTGGGATGTAGAGATCTACGTGTGCTTTCATACCGTTATATTCTACGGTCTGCTCAATGACAACATCTTTGTTATCTGCTAGTGCTTTCTCAATAGCACCGTGAATGGCTGTACCCATAATGGCAGCCAACTTCATCTCGTTCTCATTAGTCTCTGGCTGGTTGTTCAACTTGTACCAAACCTTACGACGGCAACCGCCTAGTTCTGATGGACCAACCTGTACCTGAGTGGAACGTGGGCGCTTGTTTTCTTTCTCGTGTAGCGCCTTGATAAGTAATTCTTTTGGATCAATCATTATTGCCATCCCCGATTCTCCCACCGAGTAATTGTGATGTTGAAGAATAGCAGATTTATTTGCAAGATTCTAGCCAGTAATTCTGTAGGAACATAGTTATATTCGTGGTAATAATCAATGCCAATTCCCCAGTTATAGAAGTGATGTCCATTGATATACACTGTCCAGCACGACCAGTCTTTTCTCATCAGTACTCCCTTAGTTGAGTAACCAACTGTATGGGTGGGCAAGAATTGATGTCAAGCATACAAGCGATTTCAACGGAACGTCGGGCGTGTTGCTCTACATTACCCACAGATAGACGAGATACGCGATCATAGAGATAACCCATAGCGAACTGCCCACCACTACCAATTCCATAAATGTTTTGATCGGACTGTATGAACGATAAGTCCGTCGCAATATGGAAGAGGTTGCCATTAAACGAAACAAGGTAGTCGAATCCTGCTTCTTTTTCTTTGGTCGCGTCATAGGGTTCATATCCATTCTCTTTGAATGCCGCGAGTATTGACGGCAAGACTTTCGTTCCCATCCATTGGATAGGCTCTGCCCCTTTGTAGGTGGGCGGTTTCCAGTTATAGGCAAGGATATCACCAGGTCTAGTATCACCTGTGATTCCTAGTAGGTACTTACCCGCGTGAATAATCTTGGGCGTGGATGTACTAATAGTGCGAAGATTGTCTTCGGTTATCTGGGAATCTGCAGCAAAGACTGTACGGTCTTCTAGTTGGATACCTATGAGTGTGGTCACTGGATTATGGTAGTGGAGATATACGGCGTGTCGCGCAAGCGACACTCTGATGGATGATTACAATATGAGCCGAAGGCGAATAAACGGCACCTGACGGTGCCGAGGCCGAAGGCCGAGAGGCGACCGACCTTAGGAGGGAGCCGTGCAGAGAATGTGGTTCCGTCTACTCAGGCTGCTGAAATATAAGCAGAGCCTACCACCTATCGTCGCTGCTGACCTTCGCACTCTAGGTCCTGTCCACGCCTGTTCTTGTGGCTGTACTATCTTCAGCGTCTTTGCTCAGTTCGATGACTATGACATCTCCTGGTGGGCTTTAGATGCTTCCTGTGCCAACTGTGGCAATCTAGTACGGATCCCCTGCCCTGTGGATAAAGAAGAGAACAGTATTTAGGCAACAAAAAAGAGGCCCCATCCCGTTAGGGACAGGGCCTTTCTCGCAGCGTTCTCTACAAACTACTTACGTCCGAACTCCTTGGCTGATGGATCTAGCCACTTGAGTACTGGTCCAAGGAATCCAGCAAGTGCTGCTGTTCCAAGAACTTTCACATCAGTCTCTCCTGCTAGGTAGAGTGCAATAGCAGCGGATGCTGCAGCACGGAACCAAGTCAGGGCTACTTGCTTGAATTGTTCTTTCATTTCTTGCCTTTCTTATGGACAGGACAATGGACACAGGTACATTCGCCCACCTGCTTCTTAGGTTTTGCAACCTTAGAGTAGGCAACGCGAGCAGCGTCAACTGTCTTGTACGTTGGTTTTTCCAACCAAGGGAACCAAGGACTAGTGTCCTTCTTATGCTCTTCCTTGATGGAAATATGTAGATGCTTGACGTGTTTATTTGATCCTTCGTAAACGCGGTCACCGCGTTCCTTAGACCAGATACGTCCATTGAATATCAGGTATGAGACTCGCTTATCCTTCTTGAGTTTCTCATAGATGTCACCACAATCAATCCCCTTGTGCGGGTCGTGAGTAAGGTCTACTGCTAGCCCTGTGTTGTGGTCAGAGTTAGGGTTTGCCTTGATGTGAGCCTTGCTTGGAAGGAGTCCATCCGATGCCTTCTTCCGCTTGGGAGCAAGAGCAGTTGCCTGCCTGAGAACGGCAAGAGCGGCAGGTGTTGCACTCTTTGCAAGTGGTTTCATTGGTCACTTCCTTAGCGCTTCTTTGACTAAATCGGTTAGTAAATCTACTTTTTCTTCCATAGCGTTCACCTTGTCCTTCAAAGATGACCCACCATTGGGCTTAAGTTCATAGAGGTAATGCTTTACAAGCCACCTCACAAGGCCTAGAAAGGCTGTTACGAGGGTTGTTATGGCTACGGCTAGGCCTGCCCATTCGGTAGGGGTCATTGATGGCTCCTATACGGATCTAACAGTGCAGATTAACAATCCTCCAAAACCAGAGAATCGTTTATCTGAAGGTGTACGGTTGATGAAATCAAGTTCTTCTATGATTCCAATGAACGACTCTCCTGTACGGAAGTCGTCAATTCTGATGGTATCTCCATTGCTTTCAATGGATTCAAGTTCTTGCATACGGTCCCAGGCTCTACCTTCGTAGCCCACCTCTACGCCAAACTTATCTGACTCTCTGTCAAAGCAGGCTAATGGGTATTGGATTAGTCGCTGACGGGGTACCGATGGCAAGGACTTCAACTGGTATCCAGTAAACAAAGGACCTTTAGATGTATCAGTTGTAGAACGAGTCAAGGTAAACGAGAAGCCTAGATACTCTTGCGGTAGCGCTGGGTAAGAGATGGTTACCTCTGGTACATCCTGACCTTGCGAGAAAGAACCAATGGAGTATTCGGTATTAACAGAGTCAATCGATTTAATAGCAAGACCACCGTTGGTGGTATCAAATCTAGCCTGCAAGAGTTTGAATATCTTGCCTTCTAATGTGTTGTACCTGACGAAACCTGTTTGTAGGTAGCCTTCAAATACGAGTCTTCCGTCATTGTCTTCATCAGTTTCAATGTAGACATAGCCATTTGTTGTACTGTGATTAGTGGTAAATGCAAGTCGGTTAGTGCCATTGACAAAAGCACAGGCTGTTGTATAGCGACCAGTAACTCTGCTACCTACGGTCTCTGGATAGTAGTAGGTATCCCAAGCGTAAGGAAATACCAGCGGAGCAATCTGTGTGCCAAGGTCAATACGAGTAGTACCAGGTGAACCATCTACGTTAGTAGCACACCAGACATACTTATCACGAGCAGCAAAGTCATAGACTGGTTGCTCTGATTCAAAGACTAGTGGTCCATAGGCTAGAGATCCATCATCAGATACCGCCGCTACTCGAAGACCTTTAGATGTACCAATCATCATATAACCAAGATAGTAATAAATCTTGTAGATAAGTTCACCAGAAGGCATCTCAGCAGCGGTAATAGCGCTGGTCAGGGTAGGCATAGCACCAGCAGTAGTCAGTGTGAACTTCTGGATATTGGACTGGCTACCTGAGTAACCAGCACAATAGATAGCAGCGCCAGATGATGTAACGCTGGCATATACAAAGTTGTCTACTGGATGAGTATAGACAGCGGTAGGTAGGGCAGTTGCTGTTGTTGAGATTTCAAATACTTTGTTATTGATACAAGCAACGATACGCTCTTTAGTAAACTCTAAAACAGCGTTGTTGACCAAGATGGCTGTGGTCTTGAACATTTCTGTAGGAGATACTGTTGCATCGTCATTGAGTAACTTCTTGTACATAGCAGTCTTGTCAGTACCAGAGTCATCAATCAAAGCAAGCCAGTAGGCATA
>Ga0315902_10011976_pt1 | contig 11340 bp, 8 predicted proteins | sample LakEriMetagenome_9_FD_203523 | JGI IMG/M metagenome (GOLD analysis project Ga0315902, IMG submission 203523) | Freshwater fungal communities from buoy surface, Lake Erie, Ohio, United States - Buoy 12 MA117 | ecosystem: Environmental > Aquatic > Freshwater > Lake > Lake biofilm | place: USA...
CAAGATGAGAGATGAAGGAAAAACGATTGTGATTGTGATGCATACCGAAGTGAGTGATTTAGATTGGTGCGACCAGATTATCGAGGACTTGTCGTAGATCAGTCCACGTCTTTGCAAAACTAGGATGCAAGGTCAGTAACGTGACTTCATCTACTGGCACCCACCGCATCTCTTGGCTCTCATCATTGGGGGAGTCGGCCGAGATTAGAAGATCAGCAGCTGCAAGTACGGTGTCATATCGCCAATCACCGTGATCGTCGCTAAAGAGTGCCAAAGGCGTTAAGTGCTCTGGATTGATCCCTGTCTCTTCGTGTGCTTCTCGTAGAGCTGCTTCATTAACACTTTCATGTGAATCTTTAGCTCCGCCTGGAATACCCCATGTATTACCGTTATGAACCCACGGTGCGCGATGTTGTAGAAATATCTCGCGTCCACCTGCGGTGTTTTCGCGAAAGATCAAGATTCCTGCGGCACCAAATTTTCCCCAGTGCTTACTTCCGCATTGGCATTGGATCCATCCATCTCCATCGCGGGCTGCCATGCGCCTAGATTGCCATATCCATCCACAGAGCGCTCAACTAGCATCAAACTAGTCGCAATCGACTTCTACCTTGCCCCACATGAAAATCACTCAGCTCGCATTCGTTTCTATTCTCATCACCACCGCAACAATTAGCGCTCCATCGGCTCTGGCCGAAGAGTGCCAGGTCAGCGCATGTGTAGATGTTTACACGCAAGATGGCAAGATCATCATCGAAGGTCGCAAAGGCGGCACAACGGCAGTAACGCCACCACCAACAGCCAAAGCGATTCCGAAGAAGGTCGCACCGAAAAAAGTCGTCCCACCAGTTAAGAAAAAGGTCGCCCCACCTAAGCCGAAGGTGACAAAGAAAGCTGTCCCACAAAAGAGCACGCCAACTCCTCAGCCACCAGTTGCGCAAACGGCATCACTTAATGATCGCCTCATTAAAGCCTTACCTACTGCAGGAATTGCCTACCAACCAGAGTACGAACCACTTGTCGATGTTCCGGTATTTATGTGGACTGATCTACCGACCTCGTTTATGACACAGGTCAAGATTGTTGGAGAGATTGTTGATGTTGCCCTTCGTCCAAGTTTTACATGGTCTTTTGGTGATGGGACTTTTCTTTCGACAACAGATGTGGGCGGGCCATTTCCTGATGGAAAGATCAAGCACACATACTCAAATCCAGGTACTTATCTGATCACTCTGATCAGTACATGGAATGGCACATACACACATAACGCACAGACTCGCGCAATTACCGGCACGGTCAAGACAACCTCGATTGTCACCATCACAGTTGTTAACTCCCCAACACGCTTTAAGAATTGAGAAGTGATGACAACACTAACTAGCCCCCATGACCTTCTCGCAGCAATTCCATTTCTGATTGGCTACCACCCAATCGATTCACTCGTTTTAGTATCGATTAAAGAGGACTCAGTGGGAATGGCCATGCGCATCGATTACCCGATTGATGAGAGCGAGGTTGCCTTTGATCTCTGCGCCAGACATATCAGCGCTGAAGATGCTGAAGGTGCGCTCATCGTTGCGTATCAGCCGCAAGGTAGGAGCGATGGTGACAAAGTGCTGGCGCAGACAACTGCGGCACTTTCACGAGCTGGGATTGCTATCTATGAATCAATTCTCATTGCAGATGGTTCATATCGTTCGGTTCTCTGTCATGACACCACATGTTGCCCACCAGAGGGTCGCCCTATTCCACCACTTGACTCAACTCGGATTGCTGCAGAGAGTGTTGTTGCAGGACACCCCATGCCCTTCGCAACACTTGCAGATTTAGGGGCATCGGTGCGATCAAATCTCTTGGCGCAGGAAGAGCAATGGTTAGAGCGAGTTCAGAAGTCTTATGTAGATTCGGTCGATATCGATCTCAATAATCTGCAGCGAGATGGTGCCACTGCAGTCATAGACCTTGCAAATGATTTCATCGCAACTGGCATCTCTACTGATCAAGATCTGATTGCACATGTTCTGGGTCGCTTAAGTGAAATTCAGGTTCGCGATTTTGCCTTAGGAAGTCATGACATCGATAGTGCAGATGGATATCGCAGAATGTGGATGCACTTACTGCGCTCTGCACCGCCAGGTTTTGTTGCTCCAGTGGCTTGTCTTGCAGCAGCCGTCGCCTACGAATTTGGTGACGGCGCGCTAGCCCGTGCGGCACTTGATCGAGCCTTTACCGATACCCCAACGTATTCATTGGCTCTTCTGCTGCAACGCGTATTTAGCGCTGGCTGGCCGCCACAATCCTTTGCGCAGATGCGGAGTGAGCTCCATCCCAAAGTCTGTGCTGCAATCTTTGGCTAGTGCACTAATTGAGCTAGTTGCACCACCCCGCGGTGGGTTAAGATATGCCTAGGTCACGAGTTCTAGATCGGTTCTGCGCAAGCAATAACCATAGCCCCGGCTTACTAGACGGCAACCCTCCACCGCGGTGGGGTGCTCCCGGGTGACGACCAGGCACAGTCTGATCTGTGCAAGTGCGTGAAGGAATTCTCATGAGTGCTCTACCGATTAAACAAGTTCTCACCAGTGATGTCACTGGCGCGTGGCTTGAGAGTTACGACCCTGGCGATCGCAAATTTATCAAAATCGGTTTTCTCCTTTTGGAAAACGGCCAGACGCTTTCGGATGTCACCATCGCTTATCAAACATGGGGAACTCTTAATGCCGCCGGTGATAATGCAATTCTGATTCAGCACGCTATGACTGGTTGGTCAGATGTTCCTGGTTGGTGGCCCAACATGGTCGGACCAGGACTTGCCTTCGATACCGATAAATACTTCATTGTCTGTCCCAACGTCATTGGTGGTTGCCAAGGAAGTACTGGCCCATCGAGTATTGCTCCAGATGGAAAGCGTTACGGATCTCGCTTTCCAGCCATCACAATCCGCGACATGGTGGCAGCTGAGATTGCATTCTCTGATGCAATTGGAATTAAGAAATACAAGTTGGCTGTTGGCCCATCACTGGGTGGAATGCGTTCGCTTGAGTGGGCGGTCACTCATCCAGATCGCGTGGAATCTATCTGCACTATTGGATCATCCGCAGTTGCAACTGGTGATCAAATTGGAACCGCATCTATTCAAATTCGCGCCATCAAAAGCGATCCGTACTTCAATAACGGTGACTACTACGAGCAAGATCGTGGCCCGATTGCAGGTATGGGAATAGCCCGCAGAATCGCCCACCTGACTTATCGAACCGAGTCCGAGATGGACGTGCGCTTTGGCCGCGAGCTTCAGGGCGATGAGACTGGCCGCTTTGCCGTTGAGTCCTACCTCGATCATCAGGCCGAGAAGCTAGCTAAGCGCTTTGATGCCAATACCTACATTGCACTGACCGAGGCGATGAATTCCCACGACATTGGCATCAACCGTGGAGGAGTGGTTGAGGCTTTACGCGCAATTACCATTCCAGTTCTGGTGGTTTCCATCGATACGGACCGCCTATTCCCACCTCGACTTCAGGTTGAGATCGCGGACCTAGTTCCAAAGGCGAAAAAGTTGGTAACTATCTCTTCAGATTTTGGCCACGACGGCTTTTTGGTCGAATCTGAGGCAATGTCGGCGGCAATTCACGGTATAATATAGACATCACTTCGATCGGCTTTAAGAAAAGAATTTCTTAAAGATCGCATCAAAAACCAAAGGACAATTGTGGCTGTATTTAGTGCGCTCAAAAACAAGGCAAAGAAGGCCGTTGCGAAAAAAGCACCTGCCAAAAAAGCTCCAGCAAAGAAAGCGGTTGCGAAAAAAGCACCTGCTAAGAAAGTTGCAGCTAAGAAAGCACCTGCCAAGAAGGCTCCTGCCAAGAAAGCTCCGGCAAAGAAGGTCGTTGCTAAGAAGGCCCCTGCCAAAATTGAGCTGAAGAAAGTCCTTGACGCTAAAGATGTACGGCTGATTGCTGATGCAAAAGCTGCCGTATCTCGTCAAAAAGAAGTTCTTGCTGAACTTGAATCCCGTGGAGTCACATCCCTCGGTCGTATTCCTAAGAAGGCTGATAAAGATTTAGTTGATGAAGCACGCGCGCTCGCAATTTCAGTTCCTGAAATCACTGAAGTACTTCGCAAGAAGGGTCTAGGAAGCCCTAGTCGAATCTTGAAGAAGGCTGAATGGGATCTCATTAAGCCTAAAGAAGTTGCGGCACCTGCTGCAGCAAAGACCACCGCAGATGGTAAGAAGGTCGTTACCAATATTGATGGCGAAGAAGTTGAACTTGAAGAAGTTGAACTTGAAGATGTTGAGACTCTCGTTGCAGATGTTCTTGAGATCGTAGAAGCCGAAGAAGGTGCAAAGGCTTCCGAGACTCGCACAGTTAATTTGGCAGAAGATTCCAAATCTGAAGACGGCTCATTCATCCTGCAAGATTCTGATGCAGAAGAAGATGAGAGCGAAAAGACAGAACGTGCAAAGCATAAGAAGGATCTTGCCAACGTAAATATTGTCCTTGATGCAATTAGTGCCAAGAGAGCTAACCACCCTTACGTCGGTAAGGGCCATGTAGATCCTGAAGATGCAAAGGCGCTGACTTTCCGTCAAGTCCAGCAGCAGTTGTCGATGAATAACTTCACCGAAAAGGGTGCTCGCGTCATTGCTGAGGCAATCACACAGGGATACCTCAAGAATATTGAAGAGCTTTACGACATCTTTAACGCTGAAGCTCGTCGCATCCAGACTGAAATTAAGCATCTGCCACCAGAGCAGATGGTGATGACAGCAGGTGCTACTGCTGACCCAGTCAAGGATTACCTCAAGCAGATCGGTCGCGTTGCACTTCTCAACGCAGAGCTCGAAGTAGAGCTAGCAACTCGTATGGAGGCCGGTCTCTTTGCAGAAGAGAAGCTAGCAACTGATAAGAAGATTGATAAGAAACTTAAGCGCGAGCTCGAGTGGATCGTCGAAGATGGAAAGCGCGCAAAGAATCACCTACTCGAAGCGAACCTTCGCTTGGTGGTCTCTCTTGCAAAGCGCTACACAGGACGCGGAATGCTCTTCCTGGATCTTATCCAAGAAGGAAACCTCGGTCTTATTCGTGCAGTTGAGAAGTTCGATTACACAAAGGGCTTTAAGTTCTCGACTTATGCGACATGGTGGATCCGTCAGGCGATCACACGCGCGATGGCAGATCAGGCGCGCACAATTCGTATCCCAGTTCACATGGTTGAAGTCATCAATAAGTTGGCACGTGTACAGCGCCAGATGCTTCAAGATCTTGGTCGCGAACCGACTCCAGAAGAGTTGGCTAAAGAACTTGATATGACACCTGAAAAGGTTGTCGAAGTTCAAAAGTATGGCCGCGAGCCAATCTCACTTCACACTCCATTGGGTGAAGAAGGAGATTCAGAGTTCGGAGATCTTATTGAAGACTCTGAGGCAGTTAAGCCTGAAGAGTCTGTTACCTTCACGATTTTGCAGGAGCAGTTGATGCAAGTTCTTGGCGGACTTACTCAGCGCGAAGCAGATGTAATCAAAGCTCGTTATGGCCTTACAGATGGTCAGCCAAAGACACTTGATGAGATCGGAAAGGTTCATGGAGTAACTCGCGAACGTATTCGCCAGATTGAATCCAAGACAATGTCAAAGCTACGCCACCCATCACGCTCGCAATCACTGCGCGATTATCTAGATTAAAACAATAAGAAAAGCCCCCATGCGATCACTTGCATGGGGGCTTTTCTTTAATCTCAGTTACTTACTTTCAACCAGCTTCTCTGATTCATCTTGAATCTTTGCAGCTACAACCTTAAGTTTTTCGGCATATTCCTTGCCGTGGTGAGCACAGAACAAGAGTTCGCCGCCGTTGAGCAAAATTGCGCGAACATACGCTTGGGCTCCACATCGATCGCACCTATCAAGGGCATTTAGAGGTGTGGATTCGAGGATTACTTGCTCGTTCATCGCGCTCTCCGATCATTGCCTAGAGATCACCGAGGTGATGATCTGTACTCGAATGGGGTACTTCGTATGGAACATCATGCCATCTATAAATATTCCCCGCCTGCTGATTTCCAAGAAATTTTCGCCCTTTAGATAGATATCTCACAGCAATTGGAAGGTTTTCCCAGTAATTAAGCCAGGCGTCGGCGCGTTTACGCACCTGCAAAGAGTTCGCTGGCTAATCTTTGCACCCATGGCTGCCAAAAAAGATTCCGGTGATGCGGTTGCACAGCTTGATCTCACCGCCCCGGGCGCCGAAATAGATAGCTATACCGCAAAAGACCTAGCCGTCCTTGAAGGCCTTGATGCCGTTCGCAAGCGCCCAGGAATGTATATCGGTTCTACCGATTCACGTGGCCTCATGCACTGTCTCTGGGAAATCATTGATAACGCAGTAGATGAAGCACTCGCAGGTCATTGCAAGAAGATCGATATTAATCTTGAAGCAGATGGCTCAGTTGAAGTGCACGATGATGGTCGTGGAATTCCAGTTGATAAAGAACCAAAGACTGGCCTTACTGGCGTTGAAGTTGTTCTTACTAAATTACATGCTGGTGGAAAATTTGGTGGGGGATCCTACGCAGCATCCGGTGGTCTCCACGGTGTGGGTGCATCTGTAGTTAATGCACTTGCCGAACGCCTTGATGCTGAAGTAGATCGCAACGGCAAGATTTATTGGATGTCATTTCGTCGTGGAGAAGCAGGCGTATTTGATGGTGAAGGACCTAAGGCTGACTTCACGCCACAATCAGGACTACGCACAATCGGTAAAGTTTCAGCAAAAGTTACAGGCACACGAATTAAGTGGTGGAGCGATAAGCAGATCTTCCTCAAGGAAGCCACTCTTGATATCGAGGATATCTACGCACGTGCGCGCCAAACATCGTTCTTGGTTCCTGGCCTCACCCTTATTGTTAATGACAATCGCACTAAGACTCCAACGACACAGTCTTTCTTCCATAAGGGCGGAATATCTGAGTACTGTGATTTCTTGCAGCCAGATGAACCAGTCGGAAGCGTCATTCGCATCTACGGCAGCGGCCACTATCAGGAGACAGTTCCTGTGCTCGATGACAAGGGACATATGGTCTCGACAGAGGTCGAGCGCGATATGGAAGTTGATATCGCACTGAAGTGGGGAATGGGCTTTGATACAACCCTTCGCTCTTTCGTCAACATCATTGCAACCCCTAAGGGTGGAACTCACGTTCAAGGATTTGAGCGCGCGATCACCAAAGCATTCAATGAAGCGATGCGCTCTGCCGGAATCTTGAAGAAGAACGAAATCGATGTGATTAAAGACGATGTGATGGAAGGTCTTACCGCCGTTGTCACAGTGCGTATGTCAGAGCCACAGTTCGAAGGCCAGACTAAGGAAGTTCTCGGAACTGCAGCAGCTACAAGAATCGTTTCAGCGGTAGTGGCGGACAAGCTCAAAGAATTCTTCAGCACTACAAAGCGCATTGAAAAAGCTAACGGTAAGTTGATTATGGAAAAGGTTGCCGGCGCTTCACGTACTCGCATCTCAGCTCGTGCCCATAAAGACTTGCAGCGCCGCAAGAATGCACTGGAATCATCTTCACTTCCAACAAAGCTGGCAGATTGCCGATCAGAGGATGTCACTCGTACAGAACTCTTTATTGTTGAGGGCGACTCAGCACTGGGCACAACAAAGGCTGCCCGCAACTCAGAATTCCAAGCGATCTTGCCTATTCGCGGAAAGATCCTCAACGTACAGAAGGCATCACTTTCACAGATGCTCGATAACTCCGAGTGCGCATCAATTATTCAGGTACTTGGCGCGGGTTCTGGGAAGTCATTTGAACTCGATGATGCTCGATACGGCCGTTTGATTCTGATGTCAGATGCTGACGTTGATGGTGCACACATTCGCTGTCTCTTACTCACACTTTTGTATCGCTATATGCGCCCCATGATTGATTCAGGCCGTGTATTTGCTGCAATCCCACCACTGCACCGTATTGAAACAATGGGTGGCGGCGGCAAAAAGGGTGAATACATCTACACATACTCTGATGACGAGATGAAGAAAGTTACCGCCGAGCTCACAAAGGCCGGCAAGAAGTGGAAAGAACCTATTCAGCGCTACAAAGGCCTGGGCGAGATGGATGCCGATCAGCTTCGTGAGACCACGATGGATCCAGATGCCCGCACACTTCGCCGCATCACAGTTTCAGATGCAACGGCTGCTGAGAAGATGTTTGAGCTCTTGATGGGTAACGATGTTGCTCCACGTAAGGAATTTATCTCAACGGCTGAAATCGATCGCGACCGCATCGACGCTTAATTAGTCGATTGCGACTAGATCGAAATACTCTTCTTTCCAAATATCTTCATCGCCATCAGGCAGCAAGATCACACGCTCTGGCTTGAGTGCTTGGACTGCGCCTTCATCGTGAGAGACCATGATTACAGCGCCTTGATATTCACCGAGTGCGCCCAAGATTTCTTCACGCGATGCGGGATCTAAGTTATTTGTTGGCTCATCGAGTAGAAGCACATTTGCAGCTGATACAACCAAAGTAGCTAGGGCAAGACGAGTTCGCTCACCACCAGATAAAACCTTCACTGGCTTATGGACATCATCTCCAACAAAGAGGAATGAACCAAGGACGTTGCGTGCTTCAGGCTCACGTAGATCGTCCTTAGAAGACATCATGTTTTCTAGAATCGTGCGTTCAAAATCGAGCATTTCATGTTCCTGGGCGTAGTAACCAAGTTTTAACCCATGGCCATGTTCGACTCTGCCAGTATCTGATTCGAGTTGGCTAGCCAGAATCTTCAACAAAGTTGTTTTGCCAGCACCGTTAAGTCCCAGGATGACAACGCGAGAGCCCTTGTCAATAACGCAGGAAACATCTGTAAAGATTTCAAGTGAACCGTAATTCTTAGATAGCTCTTCACCCGAAAGGGGAGTCTTTCCACAAGGTGCTGGGGTAGGAAAGCGCAGCTTAGCGACCTTATCTTTGACGCGCACATCATCGAGTGAGGATCGAAGTTTTTCAGCGCGACGTAACATGCCTTGGGCCGCGGTTGCCTTTGAAGCTTTAGCGCGCATCTTCTCGCCTTGCTTCTGCAAGATTTCCGCCTTCTTCTCAGCGTTGGCACGCTCTTTCTTACGGCGATGTTCATCTTGTTCGCGCTGCAAGAGATACTGTCTCCAGCCCAAGTTATAGACATCGATGACGTTACGGTTGCCATCGATGTAGAAGACTTTGTTTACGACTGTCTCGATCAGATTTACATCGTGAGAGATGATGACAAGGCCACCTGAGTAAGTGCTCAAGTAGTTGCGCAGCCAAATAATGGAATCAGCATCTAAGTGGTTGGTTGGCTCATCGAGTAAAAGTGTTTCAGCACCAGAGAAGAGAATGCGAGCGAGTTCAATACGACGGCGCTGTCCGCCAGATAGCGTTTCGAGTTGATTTCCAAATACAGCTTCAGATACGCCAAGTGATGTTGCGATGGCTTCAGCTTCGGCAGTTGCGGCATAGCCACCGGCTGCTTGGAATTCCGCATCGACGCGGGTGTAGCGCTCCATCGCCTTTTCAAGGGCGGCGCCTTCAGTCGTTGCCATCTCTTCTTCAACTTGGGTCATGCGAGCTGCGATCTGATCTAAATCTCGTGCAGAGAGAATGCGTTCAATAACAGTTCCCTGATCTTCTCCAGTGCGTGGATCCTGGGGGAGATATCCGATCTTGCCGGTGCGTTGTACGGCGCCTCCTGCAGGAAGAGTCTCACCTGCTAGAACTTTTGCAAGGGTTGATTTACCAGCACCGTTGCGTCCAACAAAGCCGATGCGATCTCCGTGATTGATGCGAACATTAACTCCAGAAACAAGGAGTCTGGCCCCAGCGCGAAGCTCGAGGGCGGTAGTTGCGATCATTTGAGTAAGTCTCCCACACGGTGGCAGTAGGTGCGAAATTGAATACTTGTATTGCTTGCTTATGCACCAATACGTGTACGGCGAGGTGTTGCATATGACTTAGCAACTGCTGTGAGCTCTTCTGAGATGAGGGCTCTGATGTTCTCATCACTCTTTAACAGGGCGGTGAGATCGGCGATGATTTTCTTGAGTTCTTTCTGTTCGCTTTCGAGTTCAAGTTTGCTCATCTTGGTTAAACGACGAAGAGGCATATCGAGGATATATGTGGCTTGTTCATCATTGAGTTTGAAATCTTTGATAAGTGAAGCCTTTGCAGCAGTTGCATCTTCGCTACCACGGATGATCTTGATGACTTTATCGATATCGATGATTGCCTTGAGTAGTCCATCGACCATCAATAAACGAGCAGATGCTTTCGCCTTTCTAAATTCAGATCGGCGAGTAACAACTTCAATACGGTGATCGATAAAGACCTGAAGGAGCTCCTTAAGACCCAAAGTCTGTGGGCGACCCTTCACAAGTGCCACGGCATTGATAGCAAAGGCATCTTCCATTGGAGTTAACTTGTAGAGCTTTTCTAGGACATCTTCAGGTTCAAAGCCGTTCTTAAGCTCGATGACAACGTTGGTGCCAGTCTGGCCATCTGTAAGGTCGATGATGTCTGAAATTCCCTGAATCTTCTTAGCTTTTGCAAGATCAGCAATGCGCTCGACGACCTTTTCTGGGCCAATGTTAAATGGAAGTTCTTTGATGATAATTCCCATTTTGCGTGATGTGACTTTTGAAATCTCGACTGTTGCACGGACCTTGAATGAACCTTTACCAGTGGCATAAGCCTCGCGCACACCTTCAATGCCGACAATCTCTCCGCCTGTTGGAAAATCCGGTGCCTGCACATGCTTCATCAATTGATTCAACGTCGCCTTTGGATTATCGATGAGGAACTTTGTCGCAGCAATTACTTCACCCAAGTTATGTGGGGCCATATTTGTTGCCATACCCACAGCGATTCCTGAACCGCCGTTAACGAGCAAGTTTGGATATGCGGCAGGAAGTACGAGTGGTTCAGAAAGTTGTCCGTCATAGTTAGGGCCGAAGTCAACTGTGTTCTCATCAGATTCAGAGACCATAGCAAGGGCGGCAGAAGCTAGACGTGCTTCGGTGTAACGCATAGCAGCAGGTCCTGAATCAAGTGAACCAAAGTTTCCATGTCCATCAATAAGTGGCAGCTGCATTGAAAATGATTGAGCCATGCGCACAAGTGCGTCATAGATTGCGCCGTCACCGTGTGGGTGCAACTTACCCATTACCTCACCAACAACACGTGCGCTCTTTACATGGCCACGATCTGGACGTAGTCCCATATCTGCCATCTGATGCAAGATGCGACGGTGCACTGGCTTCAGGCCATCGCGCGCATCAGGAAGTGCACGAGAATAAATTA
>Ga0315902_10011978_pt1 | contig 11339 bp, 19 predicted proteins | sample LakEriMetagenome_9_FD_203523 | JGI IMG/M metagenome (GOLD analysis project Ga0315902, IMG submission 203523) | Freshwater fungal communities from buoy surface, Lake Erie, Ohio, United States - Buoy 12 MA117 | ecosystem: Environmental > Aquatic > Freshwater > Lake > Lake biofilm | place: USA...
GTTGCACCGCTTGTTTTTTCAGATCGTCGCGTTGTGCTGCAACGCAAAAACAAGTAGCCAATACGAGTATAAGCAACACCAACCCCAAAAGATTATAAGTTTGCTCACTCATTTCGCTTCCTCCTTCATTTTCGCCTTCAGCACGCTCAACTCCTCCCATGCTGAATCCCGCTCGCGCCTGGCTTCGTTCACATCTGCTAATGACTGCGACAGCGTGAGGTGAATGTCTGTGTTCCTGCGGATCTGATCGCGAAGAAGCTCCCTGAGCATTTCCACGCATTTCATTATTTCATTCATGTTTTAAAAAGCGCCCCCGGCCCTTACTGGACCGGAGGCTTTGTTTGTTATTCGGCTTCTTGGTCTTCGTTTTCCCAAACTCGACAGGATTCGTCGTATTCGCGCTTTGCGCGTTTACGCTCCTTCCAGTCGATGTTATTTCTGAACTGCATGCGGATCTGATCCTTCCACGAGGCGTTCAACCCGCGGGCATCCAGCCATCGCGTACAGTGGACGTTTACGAGCGTTAGATCCCGCAGGTCCCACTGGTATTCTATCTGGTCATTGTCGGCCATCGCTTACACTTTGGATTCCGTCCCTGTATCCCCGCAGATAGTCACCATTCGCCTCTCGGGCCTCGCGATATGAGATCCGCTCCAGAAGCTCTCGGAGAGCATCTCGGACCTCTTCTTTCCCCCAGAACCCAGTGAGGTCGATGGACCGCTGGATTTCCTGCTGCGCTATGCTCTGCGTGCTCATCAGAACGGGATTTCGTCTCCTTCGTCGGATGGTTTTTGTGCCGCCGCGAACTCGGCTTTCGCGGATGCAACCTGATCCGGCTTCAGGTATTTCCTCACCTTCATGTATTGCGGGTTCTCCTCATCCGGCCCGATGATCGCCCACATGGGTTTTAGCTCCATGCATTGTTCGGATGTCAGGTTGATCCTCTCGCCAGTTTGAAGTTTCTTCCCCGCGGCCTCAAGAAACTGTCGCAGCTTGAATGCGGCCTTGGTCGAGAATACGAGGAAGTCTCTAATGGTTCCTCCAGCCTCAGACTGGAGCTTGATCTCGATCATTTCATTTCCTGATTTTGAGACCTTATCAACGGCTTCCACGACTTCAAGGCGATGGACGCCGGGCGTGATGTAGTTGCTTTCTTCTGGGACGATGAACGATGGCATGGCTATTTTTTCTTTGTCTGATTGAGCGCGATGGTTCCCTCCCCGCGCTCGATTATGGAGGATGGGAGGCTAGGCAGCGCCTCCCGTGCTGTTTTTTCCGACACTGTTTTCGGGAAGAGTTTCGTCGGGTTTGTCTCCGCGATCGCGAGGAGTTTCTGGACGTCAACGCGCCCGGCTCCGGCCCGAGATTGAATCCTCCAGCCAGGTACTGTCTCACCGGCCATGATGCGCTTCTTTGCCTCGGCCTTTGCTAGCTCGGCCCATTCCTCGACGATCCTCGCGCCGTTCAGGAATGCGGCCAGCCCATCCGGGGTTGCAATCGCACGCTGGAATCGGTCCGCCTCTGGCACAAGCCCGAGTGCGAGATTTGCGGACGCTGTCACGGCCTGACATGCCGAGAATTTCGAGCACCAGCTGCAGTACTCGCACACGGTTGGGGATGGGTTCTCTTGGGTCCGCGCCACGACGATCTCACGCACGATCTCCTCGGCTTCATCACGCCGGAACCTATGCTCGCGGATCTCTTTCTGGTCGGCAAAAACGACGACTGCAGTCCATTCAGTCGCATGGAATGTCTCCATGCATGCTACAGCATAGGCTGCCATCTGTTCTCGGTAGTTTCGGATCTCTCCGGTCTTCAGATCGAAGAGGAGATGCATGGACGGACACACGGCGTCCATGGTTCCGGTGATGTCGAGTCCTCCGATTACAGCGCCGACCCTGCAGTCGACTTCGTGCGCGTAGACCTCCTCGAACCCGCATCGATTGCGAACGTAGTCGACTGCCCACTGCGCGATCTCAAGCTCTTCTTGGTCGTGTTCAATTCCGTGTTCAATTCCGTGTTCAATTCCGTGTTCAATTCCATGTTCAATTCCGCGTTCAATTCCGCGTTCAATTCCGCGTTCAATTCGCTCTCGGAAAATCGCGTCAATCCGCGTTCCACGTTCTGCCGCTGCCGATGGCGTTCCGCTGCCCTCGTACTGCGGGCACACTGCCAGTTTTGGAAGGTTGGAAGGCCTGATCATTTCTTACCTCCAGTTTTTGAGTCCTTGCATTCCAGCCTAATCTTCCTTCCTACTGATCGGACTGTTTCAACGGTTGTAAAATGATGGTCATTTGAAAAAACAATCACCGCAAAGCCGTCCTCCTCGTATACATATTTGATACTGTCGACATTCACCAATGTGATTCCCCATTTCCAGTGTTCGACCGCGATGAATCTCATTTCAGCACCCCTCCTTTCACGGCTTCCAGGAACCGGTCAGAACTCGCGAGGATCTGATCCACGCGCCCCGGCCCTAAGTCGCGGTACGTCTGCCCCTCCTCGATCCATTTACGCCGGACTAGGTACGCATTCCCCTCCTCCTCGATCCCGGCCATGACTATGTCGAGCAGGTGCCCCGAGGTCGCTAGAACCGGCACCACAGGCGCGAAAATGGGCGCCAGAGCCTCTGCGGTGGAGTCGACCTGATCTGCCAGCCCATGGCGGTTTTTGGCATCATAAGCGGCAGTATGGGTCGTGTGCAGCGCACGCTCCTTCCCGCCGATGCCGCGTTTCTTCCCTTCCACTTCCACGACGCGAGTCTTGAAATTCAGAAACAGGATGGCGTCCGCCCACTCTTTCACGATCGGGCTGCTCTGTTTCGACAGTTTCAACTCGTACCTGTCGTGCTCGCCTTGGAGGTCAGGCGCCGCGAAGCGCACCACTTTACTGTGAGCCAGGAGCACGACGTGTTTTCCGCCGCGGACGATCTGGTCGAGATTCCCGAGGAGTTTCCCCATCTCCTCGGCAACCTGCACCCAGCCCTTGCCGTACCCAAAATCCTCGATGCTCGACTTCCCGGTGCGGTGTAGCAGATCCGTTGTTGCCATGCGCTCGGCCCAGTCCACCGTGTCGAGGATCACGGTCTCAAACTCCGACATCCGATGGATCTCTGCCAGCGCCCCGGTCAGGGATTTCCAGTCGTTTACGTCGACCCTAGCGACGTCCAGCTGGGCCGTTGACCCCTCGGTGTCGATGAACACTGGGTTTGGAAGCTGGCTTGCCAGCGTGCTTTTTCCGACCCCCTCTGGGCCGTAGATGACTACCTTCTGCCGCCGAGACTGGCGGCCGCGTTTGATGTTTATCATGTTTTTGTTGTTGTGCGCCCCCGGACGGCGCGGTTACCGGACTAAGAGTCGAGACCGTCGAGACCGTCTCTCAAGAGTTTGAATAGGTCCTCCAACCGGATCGTCGCGAGCCATTCCCCACGGTTCCGCCGGTGAGCGACGATCGGGGTTTTGGACCCTGCGTCCAGTATCGCTTGCGCGATCGCGTTGTGGATGTTAAGGCTTTCCACCCGCTTCACCTCCCAGTGAATCCCGGCGAGTTCCTCGCACACGACGTCCGGGGAGTCCGATCCGCCCGCGAACTGCTGTCCCCTCCGGGCCGACATCCACCCCGCGGCCCGCAGCTGGTCGCGAAACTCGCGTTCCCCAGCCACCCCCTTGTTTCTCGCGTTCATTCTGCCGGCTCCTCCAGTTTGCGGATCGCATCTAAAGCGTAATCCATGGCCCTGTAATAGTCGGCGAACCCTTTGCGGATAGGCGCACGGCGCACCGTTTTGCTCTGCGGGAATTTAACGTGCACCGTATACATCGTCGCGCGATTCCGATCTGGCCGCCTACTCGAGAGCATGACCACCCTGGGGTGCAGAGTGATCGGAAATTCCGTGCCCTCCGGGGCGTGCCGGTTGTTGCCCTGAGGTCGACCGATTTTGCGCACCGCCGCGATGCCCCAATCCTGCGCCCCGGCTCGCATCCCGGCGTAGTCGGGAGTGTATCCAAGCCCTACAAGGGCTTGCGCCAGTTCCACCGGATTCGGTTCCGGGGTTGAGCGATCCTGAAGCCAGCCCTCAAAACCTTGGACTGGCTCGGTCCGCTCGGCGTACCTATCCCACCACACAAGCCGTCCGGCCCATGGGCGCAAGTGGGACGGCAGTTCTGCTATTTTTTGGACGACGTCCTGCACCGGTGCGTCCGCGAGATCCCAGTGATAGAGACGGGAGGTCTGTCTCATTTTCTGATCCAGAGAATTGCCGCGACGATGTACCCGACAGCGAGAAGGACCGCGCTGATTTTGGAGGATCGCGTCATTCTGCGGTCCTCCCGTTGCGGATCTGGAACATTCCCTGTTCCCGCCACCGACTGCGCTGTAGGCGGGTTGTCGATCTCCGACGGTAGCCGGTCAACGCGGCCAGAGACTGGCACACGGACACCCCGGAGAGGGAGCCGAGGATGAACACCACTGCCACGTCCCAGCCGGACAAAGTGAGGAGTGCGCTCATTGAGCACCTCCGGATTCCGTTTCGTGAACCACGGTAAAATCGTCGACTACCCACGCATGCTCCACTTCGTCCCAGAATTCTTCGACCTGCCACACGGTAAACCATTGGTTGGGTTTTAGATTGCGAGCCGAAATTTCGGCATCGGCAATCGCTTCCTGCTTGTCGGTGTAGTCTTTGCAGGCGGGAGGGTCGGAAAACACTTCCCCGTTTTTTTCACAGCACAGCACGTAGTGGTATGAGGTTCGGCTGTTCATTACTCATCCCCCCCTTCCGTGGAACGCACCAAAACGTACCAGCCTCCGGGGCCGGTCAGCGTGTCGCTGGTCATTGCAGTGAAATCCAGCGTGCGGTGCACGGTGTCACCAACCACTACGGTTGGCCACAAATCTCCGGTTGAACCTGCGGGTTCAATTTTCACTAGGACGTTTTCGGTAATGAGGTAGCCGTTTGCGTCGTAAATGTCGCCACGGTACGACTCGGAAAAACCGCATTCCTGTATTTGGGCGAGCTTGCAAACAGGGTCGGTTTCACGAAACTCATGCTCCTCAATGTGTCCGTCTACGTCGAGGTATTCGGACCAGTGGTTAAACTTGCAGGCGATTTCGAGGAGGGTTGGGCTTTTGGTTGTCATGTTTTTTGGGTTTGTCGCGGTGGCGACCACCGCCACCGACGAGAGCGGTTTTGACGCATGCGACCGCATGAGTCCACAAAAAAAACCGTGGACAGGCGAAACTTTTTCCGAGCGGATTTTCTGGACGCCAGCCCAGAAACCTGCTTGCCGCTCAGGCCCAAATGTCCCGGCCCGCTCGGATTCGGCGGGCGAACTCGGCCAGCACCTCCGCCGAGGGTTTGTTCAATGCCCAGTTTGGGCGGAGCTGGAAATGCGGCTCGTCCACAAACTGCCAGTCCCCGCCCCATTCCAGCCCGAGGGATTTCCCAAGTTTGCCAACCTCACGATAAAGCGGGGATCTGTCGAGATACTCGGCCCCGTGGAAAACACCGACATCGAATGCCGCTCCGTAGTTATGCCATGACTGCCCGCCCCGTGCGAGCGTTGCGATTTTCCCCGGCTTAGTCCGTCCACGAGCATAGATCTCTTCCTGCTCTTCAAATGTCCTAAGCCCACAAATGACGCGCACGTCGATACCCTGCGCGGTCGCCTGACGCACCAGCCGCTCGGCGAGAAAGGCAACCTGCGGATGCAGTGTGGCGATATTCTTTGCGCTGCGCTTATCGACCTGCTCCGAGATAGGCTGGATCGCGCGAGGCACCCCGCAAATGCGCTGATGAATGGCCTGCCATGTCACCGGCCCGGCGATGCCGTCCGCCTCGATCCCGAGGCTCTCTTGGACGTCCCGAATGATCTCCGGGAGCGTCATTTCGATCCCGTCTTTTTCAGCCGACCCTCAACGAAAAAGCCACCGCTCGACTGATAACCGGTGCAGATCTGGATGCCGTCACGCTCCCCGCAAAACTGAGCACGGAACGGGATCAGCGGTTCGCGCACTCCGGTTTTCGGATTGGTCACGCATCCCCCGGCCAGAAGCGCAAGACTGATGATGATCGCCTTCATTTTCCGTCTGCAGCCAAAATCAAACCGACGCCCGCGGTGATCATGGAGATCAGCTCTGAAAGATCCGAAACCGTGCCAGTTTGGAGAAACTCCAGCCCGCCCTTTGAAAGCGCGGAGATGACCGTGAAAATGCCGAGAAGCGTGGTGCGTGCGTGTTTCATTTTAAATGTGTTCTGCCCTCGGAGAATGGACAGGAATCAACTGGGCAGCGTTGGAAAATCTCCAGCCGTCCCTCGGCGTGCCCTTTGGAGTGCTTAAGGTCTTCGATCTCACGCCTTAGGGATCGCCGGTCAGACTCGCACTCCTCAGATTTTGACCAGAGCTTCGTCACCGCCCAAACCAGTGCAGTTGTTGTTCCGCTCAGCCCAGCCAGAAGTGCCTGTTCAATACTCATGAGATCGTGCATTCCAGATTCAACTTTTCCTTAGCCACTGTCACAAGGTCGAAGTTTTCCCAAGATGCCCGACGATCCGCATTTGCTGCAGCATACAGGTCGGATTCCAACAATGTGAACTGTACGTCGACTGATGAGTCTTGGATCTGCAATTTCGCCGACACCAGAACGGTCGGCCCAGTCATGCTGACGAGAGCGGATGTGATTTTCATTAGGTGTAGGACATATTGACCAAGACCTCGCTTGCGGGGATCGCCGTGGTGTCTGCGTCGGCGACTGCACCAGTGATCGAATAAGCGATCCCGGTTGCGAGACGGATTCCGTAGGCGCCGGTGTCAATCGACCGAGTGCCAGGGGGGAGCGAGATGGTATGGATCGGTGTATCAGTTCCGGGAACTGGTGCGCTCGCTTTATTGTAGATCTTCAGGAAGTAGGTTGCGCTCGCGTTTGTGTTGGAGATCGTAAGTGAATTGATTGTGCCAGCGGTTGTTTTTACGGATGTCAGGTTTGTTGTGTTTGCAGATAGAAGCCTGTGGAATGTTCCAGCACCATACGCCGCGGAAGGAGTCATGGATGCGCTGGTGATCGTAAGAGATGGCGCTGTTACCATGTTTACAGGGATCGCCGCTGATCCGTCTGTGGAAGGCCTAGGAGCAAATTCTACCCGCTCCCTAAGATACTCGTATGCGCGGATGTTGCTGACTCGCAAGTCGGTACGCTTGATGATTCCACCGCCGCAGTTTGTAAGAGAAAGATTAGCTGGAGCCGAGGCCCCAGGAATCGCTTCAAGGGTTAGCGTAGTGGTTGCAAAGTTTCTGACGATGTAAGATCCATCGATTCCGACATCTGCGCCAGTCGATGAATCTCGGCATCCGTAAACTTCCACGGTGTCTCCAATCACAAGTCCTGACCATGTCACATTCCCGACGAGACTGATCAGCCCTCCTGAAACGGTTGCACTCTGGATTGCTTGTGAAATCGATCCATTCTGTGCAGCGCCGCCTTGAATGCGGGACATGTACCCACCGTAACTTGTTGCCGTGGCTGCCCCGCCCCACACGATAGTAAGTACGGTAGCAGAAACGATCGATGCAACCTTCACACCGCCTGTGGTTGTAAGGTTTGCAAATGATGTCTGGTCCCTTACTCCGTAGCCGTGCAGGTAGTCGTTGACTGTGCATCCGTGCGGCTCAGCGAAAGTCACCGTCGCTGTGGATGAAGCCGTTTTAACTACCGATACGATACGCCCTACAGGAGCAGTCATTCCCTTATTATTGGTAGCCTCGATTCGCATCTTGAATGCGAGGCTAGGATCTGGGCAAATTGAGTCTCGAATATATCTGCTCGATGATGCTGAAATGGCATCTACAGCAGCATCGTGCCATTGAACACGGTCGGCTTGAAGATTGAGAAGATATTTTGTCGTTGGGAAAAACGAATATGCTCCAGATGCAACGATAGGCTGTGCAGATGCTGTTGTTCCAATGGTGAGGGAATGGTTGCCTGCAGCCGTGTTCGATGCAGCGGAATCCCCTGAATTGGCGCGAACGTAAAAAGAAGCCTGCGTTGCAGTCGCGCTTTCAAAAATCATGCTCGTCCCGTCAGAAGAGCCTCCTAGCCTGCGCCTTGAATAGATAAATGCAGATCCAAGAACTGCAGGAGATGCCGTCAGCGATTGGATCGTCCCGCCGGGGCCTGCGGTTGCCGTAACCTGTGTTGAACTAACCACAGATGCGACAACCAGTGCCCCATAGTTAAACCGCGAATCCTCGCACCCGTAGATCCCGAAGCTCTGACCTGCAGAAAGGTTGTGTGCTGTAGAGGTCGTGATCGTAAGCGTGGTTGTGCTCTGGCTAAGTGCCGAAATTGCAACCTCTGCAGGGATAGCCGCTGGCGTTCCGCTATCGACAACTTGAATCGCAAATTCTTGATTGAGTGCAGCCAGTGACCGGTGCAAGCCGAATGAAAACTCGGTCGGCATCGAGAACGTGTTGATCCCGTCAAGTTTTGAAGTTGTGCCGAGATTGAACGGAGACTTTGAGAGCACCCAGTAGCTTGCACCCTGGCAGTTGCCGCCGAGAAAAAGAAGGTCCCCGGCTGCGGTGGTTGTGCTCCAGTCCTGAGCCAGTGGCAGAGAATCGCAGTTCGTCCGATATTTTTTCGTTACGTTTCCAGTCGGAAACTGGGCAACGTCAGAAGCCGGGACGATTGATTGCGAAAGTGCGCTGGTCTGTTGGCCTTGGTTTGGGAAATAGCTCATAGGACGAAATAGGCGCCGCCGTTAGAGGCGAGTGTCAACGCAGTGTACTGGATCGGGACAGACACCGACACGGCCCCGTCAATGCTCGACGTGGAGTCTGTCACGGTGATTGAGTTTGCGGATGCGTCAGTGCGTTTGATTTGGAAAACCTTACCGGCCACGGTGGCCGCAGGAGGAAGTGTCACGACGACGGCTCCTGACGTTGCGTTGACCAAAACCACTGAATCCGTCGAGAGGATTGTCGTTGAGGCGGTGATCGTCCGAGCCGACATCCGCATGCCATTGATGAGCGGATTAGTGATCGTCGGATTAAGCGCCAGCACGATTCCATCCGTGCCGGTGGATGTCGCCGAAACAAATGCCTGAACATCCGTTCCGATCGCCAGCCCGAGTGCGGTGCGTGCCCCGGATGCCGTTGTGGCACCGGTGCCGCCGTTTGTAATGGAGATCGACGTTCCGTTCCAAACTCCGGTTGTGACCGTGCCGAGCGTGGTCAGGTTTGCAGATCCTGCCCAAGTCGAGAGTGCTGTGTTCTCGACGTTCCCGAGCCCGAGATTCGTGCGGGCGGATGGTGCGCTGTTCGCACCGGTCCCTCCGTTCGCAATGGCGATCACCGACCCATTCCACGTTCCGCTCGTTATCGTTCCGAGCGTCGTCAGGTTGGTTGATCCGGACCACGTTGAGATCGCCGTGTTTTCGACGTTGCCAAGCCCCAAGGATGCCCTTGCAAGCGGAGCCGTGGTTGCTCCGGTGCCACCATAGGCGATCCCGATTGCAGTGCCTTGCCAGTTGCCGGCGGTTATGTTTCCAGCCGTCGAGATCGCAAGCCCTGTGACTCCGCCGACGGTGATCTGAAATCCTCGCGCAGTGCCTGTTCCTGCGGCCTCTGTCGCGAGCGTAAACACGTTTGAAACCCAAGACAGGTTTCCTCGCTCATAGTTTGATGCGTTGGTGTAAGTGTTAAAAAGCCGGACGTTGCCAAGATCCAGCCCCGCGTTTGGCGGGAACGCGTTTGATCCATCGTGCAGCCCTAGGCGAGTCCGAGAATCGGCGAAATGCAAAACCGGAGTGCTGGTCGACTGCACGTTTGCGCCGATCCCGATATGTCCAGCCGTCAGCGAATCAATTCGTGTTGAGTAAGACCCACCAAACCCTCCGTAGTTTCGGACACTAAGCGGCTCAACACTCCCCGAATGCGGAATGCATTTTAGAAGTTCCCCAAACGCGCCTGTGTAGACAGATGTGATGGTTAACTGGCCCACCCCCCCCTGAGACAGCGCGAGTGAAGATCCAGTTGCAGACCCAATAACTGGCGTTATTAGCGTTGGCGACGTCGCCCGCACTATTGACCCTGTGCCGCTAAACACGTTGCCTCCAAGGGTCACGTTTGAGCTTAAACGTGCGTCCCCTAGCGTGCCAGTGGTGATCGTGGACGCATCTCCGACAAAAGTCCCGACAGGACCCTGGGGAATCGTAAAATTGAAGACAGCGGCACTCGACGTCCCGGCATTTGTTACGACTGCCGCAGACCCAGGCGCCCCGGTTGTCACCGTGCCAACCGAGATCGTGGCTGCTGTCCCAGCCGGGCCTTGCACGCCAGTTGCACCACTGAGACCGATGTCCCACGCCGAATATGTGCCAGACCCGGTGTGCTGAGTAATGTCCGCCACCATGGCCCCTGTTGTAGGGTTGTAGGACACAACAGTGCCGTGCATGTGGGTGTCGATCACGGCTGTGGCTGCAATAATGATCGACTGTTCGGCGATGTAAGCCAGATTCAGGCCAACGGTTAGGTTTTTGGTTCCGTTTCCGACCGAAAGACTCGTCGTGCTTGTGGTGGTGTATTTATCACCAGCGGCCCCGGTCGCTCCAGTGTCTCCCTTTGATGCGACAAGATTCCAGTCGGAGGTCTGCGTCGGATTCGGGTTCCCGGCGTTTCCTGGGATGGTTGCAGTTGCGACGTAGGATGATCCTAGGTACGAGACCGTGTCCCTCGGGCTGTAGCTAGTGGTCGGCGCCCATGCACCCTGCCATGTGAACGAGCTTCCCTGCGGGCCTGTGGCTCCTGTTGCTCCGGTCGCTCCGGTCGCACCCACTGGACCCTGCGGAATGGTGAAATTGAATGTGGCGGCGTTGCTTGTGCCTGAATTTGTCACGATCACGCTCGACCCTGGGGCGCCAGTGGTTACTGCCCCAACGTCGATCGTAGCCGCGATTCCCTGAATGCCTTGTGTCCCCTGCGGACCTTGGATTCCTTGATCGCCTCGCGGGATCTGGAAATCCAGAATCGAATTAGTAGGTGTCCCGACATTGACAACTAAAGCGGACGATCCCGGAGCACCAGTTACAACATTCCCGACTGATACAGTTGCCGATGGGCCGATTGGCCCGGTCGCTCCAATCGGACCCTCCAGCCCGCGAGAGAGTGTCAGGTTAACGTCCACCAGCTGGGGCTGGACAGTGACCTCGATGGGGATTGAAAGGTTTGGCTGAGTGCTCATCGTGTCACGTCCTGAAGGATTTGCCATGTGCCGGTGAGGTACGACTCGCGAAACCCGCCGGGCATGGTGATCTGAAGCTCGTAGTAATACAGCCCTGAGGCGAGCGT
>Ga0315902_10011979_pt1 | contig 11339 bp, 10 predicted proteins | sample LakEriMetagenome_9_FD_203523 | JGI IMG/M metagenome (GOLD analysis project Ga0315902, IMG submission 203523) | Freshwater fungal communities from buoy surface, Lake Erie, Ohio, United States - Buoy 12 MA117 | ecosystem: Environmental > Aquatic > Freshwater > Lake > Lake biofilm | place: USA...
GAATGAACCAGGCCAGAATAATAACAATATGATTACCTGATGTTCATCTGGATATTCATATTGTTATCACTCTGGTCTGGAATATCTAATTTGCAAGAGTTATTGCTTTATTTAATGACATAATATGATAGCCAGGCCGTTACTACCATTAAAAGATATAATAGGTATCATTTAATGCATTCCATCAGCCAGGATAATTATTTGAATGAACCATGCCAGAATAATAACAATATGATTACCTGATGTTCATCTGGATATTCATATTGTTATCACTCTGGCCTGGAATATCTAATTTGCAAGATTCATTGCTTTATTTAATGACATAATATGGTAGCCAGGCTGTTACTACCATTAAAAGGTATAATAGATATCATTTAATGCATTCCATCAGCCATGATAATTATTTAAATGAATGAACCAGAATAATAACAATATGATTACCTGATGTTCATCTGGATATTCATATTGTTATCACTCTGGCCTGGAATATCTAATTTGCAAGAGTCATTGCTTTATTTATTGAGAATAGTAGCCTGAATATTATTTAATAAATTAATATTGATAAAAAGATATTATCTAAATAAGATTAAATGAATTGTTTGTCTGACATATTTTTCCTTATACATAAGTGACATTTATGGATTATTCATTAATTTTTCCCCAATGTATGCAAGTTAAAAATAATATCGCACTTTTATATTTGTGAAAGTATATAGATTATTGATAAATTATTTAGATATGAACCAAGCCGGAATATCTTGGTGTGAATTATCAAATCAATAATCCGGATGAGATATCATAATACGATTATCATCAAATAGTATATTTGAATACTATTTTATAGGTTACAGGAAATAGTAACATAGAGTATAATAAAATTATTGATAATATATTGGATTTTTTGCGAGTGGTGATTATTGAATAAAAATTGATTTTTTGATTAAAAAGGAACAATGTCTTTAAATATAATTATTAAAAATGGAAACTTTTAAATTCGATACAGAGATTAACCAATTAATGCATTTAATTATTAATGCATTTTATTCTAACCAAGATGTGTTCCTAAGAGAATTGGTATCAAATGCATCAGACGCTCTTGACAAAGTTAAATATTTAACTATTTCGGATAAAAGTTTATTGAAAGGTGAAGAGGAATTTATAATTAAAATTTATCCAAGTAAGACTGATAATACTTTGACAATTGAAGATACTGGTATTGGTATGACAAAAGAGGAACTGATTAAAAATTTAGGGACTATTGCCAGAAGCGGAACCAAAGAATTTATCAAAAGTTTACAAGAAACAAAAGATGTTAACATGATTGGTCAATTTGGTGTTGGATTTTATTCAGCATTTTTGGTTGGGTCTAGAGTTAGAGTTTTATCGAAAGGATTACATTCTGATGAAACATTTTGTTGGGAATCGACAGCCGATAATAATTTTACAATCACACATTCGGATGAAGATATTCACAGAGGTACCAGAATCACAATCTATTTAAATGATCAATCGACAAAATATGCTGATGAAAAAGTTCTTAAAGAAATTATAGAAAAACATTCATCTTATATTACTTATCCTATTATGTTGTTGACAGAAAAAACAAGAGAAAAAGAAGTTGAGAAAATAGATGATGAAGACGAGGTAACGATTGATGACGACCACGAGAACGAAGAAGATGAGAAAGAAAAACCTAAAGAGACAGAAACATTTTATGAATATGAAAAAGTGAATAAATATGAGCCTTTATGGACAAGGTTACCATCTGATGTTAAACCGGAAGAGTATAGTGAATTCTATAAAACATTTGGTAATTCTCATGATGAGCATTCTTATGTGATCCATTTTAAAGCGGAAGGATCTCTTGAATTCACAACGTTACTCTATGTTCCTAAAACAGCTCCATACGATCTTTTTAACAAAGGATCAAAAAAAGGTAACGTTAAATTGTATGTTAGAAAGGTTTTGATTACAGATAAATGTGAAGAACTAATTCCGGAATATTTTACTTTCTTGAAAGGTTTGGTTGATTCGAACGACTTGCCGTTGAATGTTTCAAGAGAGATGTTACAACAAAATGGCCTCATGAAAAAAATGAGTAAGCACATTGTCAAAAAAGTGATTGATGTTTTGCAGAGCAGTAGTATTGAAGATAAAGAGAAGTATAAAGAGTTTTACAAACAATACTCTAAAAATATTAAATTAGGGGTTTATGAAGATAGTGAAAATAGAGATAAATTAGTTAAATTATTAAGATTTTACACTTTTAACCATAAAGACGAGGAAATCTCATTGGACCAATATCTTTCCGAGATGAAAGAGGGACAAAGCGATATCTATTATATTACAGGCGAATCGATGGCAGCTTTAGATGGATCACCATATTTGGGTGGCTTAGTTAAAAAAGGATACGATGTATTGTTGTTAATAGATCCAATCGATGAGTATACCATGCAACAAGTGAGAGATTTCGAAGGGAAAAAATTAGTTGATGTCACAAAAGAAGGACTTAAAGTTGATGAAGATAAAGCTGATGATGAGGAAACTTTTAAAGATTTATGTGCATTTGTTAAAGAAGTTTTGGGAGATAAAGTTAGTAAAGTTACTACCTCAAAAAGAGAAACAGAACATCCCTGTTTGTTGACATCTAGTCAATATGGTTGGTCTGCCAATATGGAAAGAATTATGAAAGCACAGGCGTTAAGAAATGAGATGTACGATTTTATGAAAGGCCAAAAAATATTGGAGTTGAATACTAGTCATAAATTAATTAAAATATTACATCAAAGACATCAAAAAGACAGCGGTGACAAAATGTTAAAAGATTTAGTTGGTTTAATGTATGAGACATCTTTAATTACGTCAGGATTTTCGATTGAAAAGCCAGCCACTTATGCGAATACAATTTATAAGATGGTAACAATGGGTTTATCAGATGATGATGATATTGATAATGTAGATTATACAACAGAAACTTCAAAAGATGAAATTCCCTCAGCTGAGGAGGTATGTTCTTCCAATATGGAGGAAATCGATTAAATAATATTTTTTTATATATTTCTAATAATCTAATTTACACATCATACATAATCCATTAATTTGAGTTCTATAAGATGAATATAGAGCATGACACTTATTACAATTTTCAAATATAATATTTTTGATAAATATATCATCAAATATTTTTTTACAAGTTTGTCTTTTATCCTTCAACCCACATTTATTGCATACAATCGTTTGCTCGTTTCGGATTTTTCTCCATAATGGTGTTTTTGTGGTTCCACATATTCCACACACTTTATATTTATTTTCCTCATTATTTTTAATTACAAATATCAGTTTACTACAATACTTTTTATACTCTCTACTATTCTTCGAAAATTTCAACCCATATTTTTTTTTCTTATTATTTTCAATTCCAAATTTCTGTTTATCGCAATACCTTTTATACCTTAATCCACATGCATTACACATTAATCTTCGGTCACAATATCTCCATTGTGTAGTATTTATAGTATTACAAACACTACAGCTCCTAATCTGTAAATATGACATAGTATATTTATTTTGTCTTTTAAATTGAAATATTATAGCGTTAATATTTCAATTTTTTTCTAATGAATGAATGTCACTTATGAATAAGGAAATTGTATCATATGAGACTAAATAAAAAATATAATGCTATTGTGTCACAATATTGTAATTTATCAAACAGTATTATAATATTATTTGGTGGATAATCATATTGTGAATATAGTAGCAGGATTAGTGATATGATAATTTTTTCATATGGGAAGTATCCACAATATGGTTATCCAGATAATTATCTGGGTTACCATATTGTTGATGTCATGTCCTGGAAGACTATATTTAGTATTGCTAATATTGTATGATAATATAATAAATATCAATGCCAATGAAATAAGGAATTATTTGCAATATATATACTTTTAAACAATAATGATAAAAAAGTCATGAGCTGAGTATTTCATTAAATTGCTTAGCTCATTCCCTTGCATCATTTAATGGTATGGATAAAAAGTCATGAACTGACTATTTCATTAAATTGCTTAGCTCATTCCCTAGCATCATTTAATAGTATGGATAAAGAGTCATGAGCTGACTATTTCATTAAATTGCTTAGCTCATCCCCTTGAATCATTTAATAGTATGGATAAAGAGTCATGAGCTGACTATTTCATTAAATTGCTTAGCTCATTCCCTTGAATCATTTAATAGTATGGATAAAAAGTCATAAGGTGAATATTTCATTAAATTGTTTAGCTCATTCCCTTGAATCATTTAATATTAACTTAAAATTAAATTATGTAAAGTACTTAAATACTAATAAAAATGTGGGTTATTGCAGGACCAAGCTCTAGACTTTTGATTAAATATCCATGTAAGTTTAAAACAATTAGTTGGGAATTCATTTTATTAGAAAATTTTGAGATAGAATATAATCAGGAAATTATTGATGAATTAAAAAAATTAGAAGACAAATTTCCATGGTCGAAGCCAAGATATTCCAATGAAAAACCTTCAGAGAAAAATAAACTAATTTTTGGATATTATATAACAAATTATATAAATGTTAATTGTTGTGGATGGAACCATTACTACGAAATTACCGAAAGTATGCCGCAATCTAGAGGATATATGAAAAATGGTCTCTATTATTCAGTGTATAACGAATTCATAAATAATAAATTAATTTTAACAAAACAAGAAATCGATGATTATAACGAGAAAAATAATTATCATAGACATTATTGTAGTGAAGATGGGGATGAAGATGGGAAAAATTTTGGTTTTCTATTTTATGATGCTGACGATTATTGATTTTTTCCACAATTTAGATCAAAATAAATTATGGGCAAAAGATTTTCTAATGGCGTTTCCAATAGATATGTAAAGGTGTAATATTCTGCATTGTTAACCACTACATAATTCAAATAATTATATTCCTTAATATCAAATTGGATAATTTTTCCGGTTGTTCCATCAACAACAGATGTGGACATTTTTTTTGTTAAATTTAATTAGACTTAACAAAATATTACAAATTCAATTTTTTAGAAAGTATAATTAGACCTCATAAATAAATCGTTTGTATGACTTTTTGTTAAAAGCAAAAGAATATTTCTTTGTTTTTGGACCTCCGATTCAAGATTTTCAAAGTCGACACCTTTACTCTCCATACGGTGGTAATATTCTTCAATCTTATTTTCCAATCTTTTAATTTTGTCTTTAAGTTCCCTATTTTCTTGCACAACTGTATTGATGACCGTGGTACTATTTAATATTTTTTTGATTTCTTGTTCAATTTGGTCTGGATTTTGATATTTACCCAATATTTGTTTGATATTTTCAATCTCTTGTGCTTGGGTAAATTGTTTCCTTTGAATGTCACCCAAAGTTTTGTTTATCCCATCTATCAATTTTGATTGTGAATCTTTGTAATATTTTAATTCATTTTGAAGTGCTTCATAGTGTGATTTTTGTGAGAGATTTTTGATTTGGGCTTCTAGACCTGAAATTAATTCCATATGTTTTTCATCAATTTTGGTGATAGATTCTCTTATTCCTTTCAATTGGTCATCATTAGAAATATTTTTGATTTTGTTATCGATTTGTTTAATTTGTTCTTGGAAATCTTTTATAGTATTCGTATTTAGTGATAAATCTAATTCAAATTTGTTGATAATTTCCACAAAATTATTGTTATTATTTTGCATTAATTGAAATTGTTCTGTTAAATTTTGAATATTATTGTTCATATTCAGATGCTCTTGGTTGATTGAGTTATATTTCTCTTCTAATTTTTCAATTATACTGTTTAATTCTTCATTAATTACCTTTATATTGTCTTTGAGCAATTGATTTTTAATATTTTCCAACATTTTGACCAACTCTTCTTTGTCTTGTGATTCTTTGATCTGTTCTTTGAATTCATTAAAAAGTGTTTTTTTCATATCGTCTATTTGTGCTATTATTGTATTTTTAGCTTTGTCAAACGATATATCTTGGTCCCTTATTTTTTCTTCAATTTTATCGATATTATCCATTAATTCTTTTTTAGTTGCTAATTTCTTTGTGATGTTGATGATTTTTACAAATATATTTTCAGTCAATACATTAATTTTTTTTTTCAAGTCCTCATATAGTTTCAATAAAGGCTTTAGTGAATTAAGTTCCTTTTTGAATTGTTCAATTTGCTCATCTGATTTTTTTGTGGTAGCTTGTATTTTTGATTCAAATACTGATAATTCATCATATTTTTCCTGGAAACTTTGTTCCATTTTTCCTTCAATCGTCCCTATAATCTCTAAATCTTTTTCAATTTTCTCTTTGAGCTTTTCAGTGGCAATAAATTTTTCATTGATGGTTTTTTCCAATTCATTTTTTTTATTTTCTATTGATCGAGTTAATTCTTCTATTTTCCGTTCGGATTCTTGTATATATTGATTAAATTTATGTTCATTTTGGCGATATTCTTCATAAAATTCTCTTAAATAACTGGTCATTCTGTCAAATATTGTCAGATTATAATTGGTTTCATGTCGTATTTCATTTCCGAGATCAGCCATATTCACCGCAAAATTTTTTTTTGGTGTACTATTTGACATTATTTATAATATTTATTTATATAAAAAACATAAAAATTTTAATTTATTTCCAAACACCAGCTCAATTCACCTAATTTATCAGCTACCTTTTTCTCCATAATAACTGAGTAAATTTTATACTTTTCTATACCAATCTCATTTTTAATCCTAATATAATAATCTTTAAAAAAATTCTTGGCTGCTATATCGTCTACAACAACGACTAAGTAACTGCCATAAACTTCTTTCTCACAAATATTGTTCCTTGAATGGCACTTCATTATAAATAAAAAAAAGATTACCTCTTTAAACCAGTATCATATACTTTTGATGCGAAACTTGCACTGCTTCTAATTTTTTCCATCCAGAAGAAACATAATAATTGTCATCGTAATAAATAGTAGGAAATCTCAACAATATTTCTTGGAGTAGTTCTATTTTGCTCTCTGAAGATAATTCTTCGGGAAATATAAATTCTATTTCAGTACTAGTATTGTTTTTGTATTTTTGATATAATTGTTCTCTAAATGTGCTCATTAGTTCTTTTTGAATAATTTCGTTTGATTGTGTCGATTTAATTACATTTGCATCAAAATCAAGAGGAAAAGAGTTCATATACAACATTATCTAGAAGTAAAATTTTATTATGTTCATAATTCATTTTTTTTAATGAATAGTGTAAGGAAAAAGATTATTACTTAACAATATATAAATGTATAGATCTTTTATTGGTTACCTAAGTACAACTAAATCTAGACAAGAGAATCCGCAATACAACAACCTGATATTTAATCTGGGGATCCATATTGGAGATATATGTCCGAAACAATCCAATTATACCAGGGACTTGGCAAAAATACTTTTTGTTAAGACTAAGACCTGATTATTAGACTTTATTACTTTTCAGCTTATCAAAAATAACCAAATAACAATGTGATAAGCTAAATAGTTGTATTTTTATTAATTTTTTTTATGAAAGTAATTTACTGATAATTACTATATTATGGGTCCACGCAGGAGTTATCACAATATTATAACCATAAAATAGATACTCGTGGACTAATTTACACAGTTATTTTATTGTGGTAACTCCTGCGTGAAACCATAATATAGTAATTATTATCATATTACTTTTATATAAAATATTATTGAAAATACAATCAAATTATCATTCATTTTTTATTTAGTTATTTTGGATGCTATTCGCTTTTATATTAAACAATTAAAACTGATGGAAGAAACTAATCGATAAAACAATTTGGTGTTCATAAATTTTGGTACTCTCTTGTTAAGAATAATAAATTTATTGACCCATATAAAAAAATAAAACTGGGTAAATATAACTTTTTTATGAATTATACCTTTTTGTTCAAGATGTTTATATTAGAGTTTTCAAAAAATTAGTTGATAATATCAATCATCCCTAACAAATTCTATGATAACATGTGTTGTCCCTCTTGGAATATCGTTAGTGTCATTAATCAATTTAAGGATTTCACATTGTGAATTTATGGTCTTAACTTTCACTTTACCAAAATTATCAAGGAGTTCTTTAATAAGTGTGACTTTATGTTCATACCACAATTTTTCTGGAAAATTATATTTAACATCAATATCACATGCTTCAAGTGCTTTTAATACTTTATCATAAATCTCTTTTCTGACAATTTTAACTAAACTATTTTGGTTTTTAGCAATGATATCCATACATGTTTTACGATTAAAATGTTCGGGGTATTTGTCCATTGGTAATTATAATAATAATTTAGTATATTATTATTTTTGTTCAATTTTTTTAATGAATGATATGAAACCTATTTATAATTCAATATACTTTTAAGGCATATTGATTAACTTTTTGAACAAATAAATATTATATAACTAACCATTTTACATAAATAAATTGTTTTATTTTTCCCGTCACCTGTATTATTCTTCTTCATGTCCAAACCAGGGTTCATCGTTTTCATCTGTCCATGACCAATTATTTCTTGGATGAGTATTTCTAAATCCATTGTTGTCCGACCAATTATTTCTTGGGTAAGATTTATTGAATCTTCCACATTCATACCGGTCTTCATCTGACCATGACCAATCATTTCTTGGATAGGCATTTCTAAATCTCTTGGTGTCCATCCAATTATTTCGTGGGTAAGATTGATTGGCTCCTCTATATTCATACCGGACTTCATCTTCCTGACAATTATTGTGGCAACGATTACAGACATAGCGACCTGCAATATAATCAACAAAGCGAGTCGAGCCACAACATTCACAATGATCATCCTGTCTATAAAAATCATCACGGCAACATTCACAATGATGGTAATGATTACCACAATAATGACAAAGATCCAGTGACAATTTGTCAATGGTTTCTTTTTCATTGACCTTCAATTTTTGATAAGTATCCATCCTTTCGCCTATTGTGGGTTGTGCTTCCACTATGTCCAAGTACTTGTCTTCTATCCTATGTTTTTTTAAATCATAAGGAATCATTCCAATAGCATCACAAAAATATTTATTGACTAATCTCAGATCGCATGACTCTTTTGTTGTCATTGGTCCCGTGTGTCCAATAATGATATTCCATATTTCGTATGGCAAATCGGGTACTTGGTTACACAAAGATGTATTGGATTTTTTGCGAGGAACTTTGGTGTTGTTTTTATTATTATTATTATTATTTTTCTTTTTCTTGTGTACAGTTCCTTTTGGTTGGCAACGACGACCTCTACCTCTATTTTTTCCCATTTTTGGATCTTATACGGCTTAAATAGGCTCTTTTAATGGAATCAACAAACAATTGAATTTTCAATTTTTTAACCTTCACTCAATTATCAATCCAATAGTTTGAACAATGTTATAGTTTTAATTATAAAAAATTAATAAATGACATGTGCACTTTTAATAATATAAGAGCTTTGCTATTTTACATAAACAAAATGCTATTGGACCTTTGCGATCAGTATCTATCTTCACAAAAATCATCATCCTCTTCCATCATACTATTGTAATAGTTGTCCATCACCCTATCATCATCAGAGTTAAATCCGTCGTACTCATCGTCGTAATCATCGTTGTCATATTGTTCCAATTCGTAATATACATTCATTTTCTCACCAATTGTTGCGACTGTGTCCATTGACTCAAGATAGTTTTCTGGTAGCTTGGGTCTAATAAGGCTAGGTAAAAATTCATCAACCGCTTTACATAAATTATAGTTTACCAGCCTCAAGGAACACCAATCAAGATTTGATGGTTTAAGGTATCTCAAAATAAGTCCCCATATTTCAGGATCTAAATCTGGAATTTCATGGTTGTTGTCTATACTTGCTCCTGGCGCCTTTTCAGACCTATTTTTGCTCATCTTCATCCGCAAACAGGTCTTGCTAAAAGGAACCACCAAAAGATTAGATTTTCAATTTTTTTAATGTGGATAACTTGAAAAGTCAATATATCACAATTTTTTGTAAAACTTTTTCTCGAGTGATATTCATTATGTAAAAATCAATAAAAAAGATTATTAAATATCAATACTTTTGGTTGAATTTATATAGTGCAATAACGTCCTAAATTGTGTTAAATAGATAATCAAATTAGTAATATATTATACTTTTTTCATAAAAATTGATAATAAAACATAATGGATTTATTTAATATATTTTCAGTATCAATGTTAACAAATGGATTTACCTTTTGAATTAGTCCAAAAGATATTTGATTTTTTGGATTTACCTGATAAAATCCAATTTAGAATGGTATGTTTTTGTTACTATCAAGGATTAAGGATTTACGACTTTTATAATATTCCGGAAAAATATTTACGCAAATTGGATGACGATGTATTGGAAAAATACACTTGTTTAAAATATTTAGATGTTTCACATAACTCAAAAATCAAAAAATTGAACATGTTTACTAACCTAAAAGAATTAAAATTGTCGTATAAAATTAATAATAAGATGATTCAAAATTGCACTAAATTAGTTAAATTAGATATTGCACATAATACAAAAATAAGCTATTTTGGTCATCTAACAAATTTACAAATATTGATTGCTCCAAACACCGATATAACAAATGAAGCAATCAAACAGTTTACAAATTTAACAAGTTTGAATATTACAGGATGCCAATTTATTACAGATCTAAATAGTCTTATAAATTTAAAAATTTTGATTGCTTTCAAATTTAGTTTCAAATGTAGTCTTGGTAATTCAGGAATTAAAAATTGCACTAATCTTGAATTACTCAATATAAATAATAACTATTTGATGACTAATATCAATCACTTAACAAATTTAACTGTATTGAATTGCAGTGGACCAGATTGCGGTTTATCGGATTTTGGAATCGCCAATTGTACTAATTTAACAAAACTCGATGCCAGTGATAATTATAGAATTGCAAAAATATCGCATTTTCAAAAACTAACAACACTTATAGCTACCTTAAATTGTGGAATTAACGATAAAAGTTTAGAAAATTGTTTTCAGTTGAAAGAATTAAATATTACAGGAAATAAAATGATAAGAAACATCAATCATTTAACTAATTTACAGGTTCTTGTTGCTGCGGGTGTCCATACTATTGGTAATTCACAAATTGAATCTTTGATCAATCTAACATCTCTCATTATCAGCTATAATAGTGCCATTACGAATGTTAATTGTTTAACTAATTTAAAAAAATTAGATATCAGTGGAACATGTGGAGTTTTGGAATGTG
>Ga0315902_10011982_pt1 | contig 11337 bp, 9 predicted proteins | sample LakEriMetagenome_9_FD_203523 | JGI IMG/M metagenome (GOLD analysis project Ga0315902, IMG submission 203523) | Freshwater fungal communities from buoy surface, Lake Erie, Ohio, United States - Buoy 12 MA117 | ecosystem: Environmental > Aquatic > Freshwater > Lake > Lake biofilm | place: USA...
CGCGTCCACTTCACCGACTGGGTCGTGGCCCACTCGCACCTGGCGATGCTGGGCTTCGCCAGCTTTGCCGCCGCTGGCGGCCTGATTCACGCCTGGCAGCGGATGCCCGAGGCGCGCTATCACGCCGGCGCGCTGTCGTGGGCCTACTGGCTGATGACCATCGGCCTCGTGCTGATGGTGATCGACCTCACCATCGCGGGCCTCGTGCAGGGACAGCTCTGGCTCGACGGTGCCCCGTGGATCGACTCGGTGGCGGCCTCACGGAAGTACTGGGCCGCGCGCACGCATATCGGCGGACTGGTGAGCGGAGGCTTCGTGCTGCTGCTGGCCGGCCTGACCACGGGCCCCCGCGGGGGAGGCCTCGTCGTTCGTCCCGAGGGCGGCGACACGGCGGCGCACACGCGCACGCACCTGGCCCCGAGCCTGGCCGGAGACCACGCATGAGCGGCTCCTCTTCCACACGCGCCCTGCGCATGGCCTATGTCGTGGCCGCGGTCGCCGGGGTCCTGTTCTTTGTCATCTCGGTCGGGCTGCTTGGCGTCTGGCCGACGCAGGTGCTGCGCGAGCAGACGTCGCGCATGGCCCCTGAGGTGCCCCTGCGCCCGTCGGTCAGCGAGTCGCGAGGGCGGCTCGTGTATGCACGCGAGGGGTGCTCGTACTGCCACTCGCAGCAGGTACGGTTCACCGAGGCCGACGCCCGCCGCTTCGGCGCGCCGACGCTGGCCTGGGAAACGCAGTTCGACACACCGCACATGCTGGGCACCCGCCGCATCGGGCCCGACCTCAGCCGCACCGGCGGCACGCGCAGCCTCGACTGGCAGTACGCGCACCTCTACGCCCCGCGCGATCTGGTGCGCGAGTCGGTGATGCCCGCGTATCCGTGGCTGTTCGACGGCGCCCCCGACCGGCCCACCCAGGAGGCGCGTGACCTCGTGGCCTATCTCGACAGCCTCGGCCGCGCCCGCGAAGTCGCGGGTCCCGAGGGCGAGGCCCGCGCCAGAGAGGGCTGCGACTGCGACAACGACCCGATGATGGCGATGGCATTCGAGGGGCGGCTCAACAACCATCCGGCGCGCGCCATCCGTCACGGCGACGCCCCGACCCTGCCGATTGACACCGAAGCGCTGCCTCGCGGACAGGCGCTCTACGCACGCCACTGCGCCACCTGCCACGGCCCCGAGGGGCAGGGCAACGGCCCTGGCGCCCGCGGCCTCCGGCCGGCGCCCAAGAACCTGTCGCAGCACGAGTATTCAAGCGCTCGCCTCGCCTCAGCGCTCTGGAACGGCGTGACCGGCGCGGCCATGCCCGCGTGGCGCGACCTGTCGACCGACGACCTCGGGGCCCTGGCGCAGGCCGTGCAGGCGCTGTCAGTCACCCGCGTGGAACCCGCCCCCTCCGAGGCCCTGCTGGCTCAGGGGCGCGAGGTGTATGCGGCCAACTGCGCGCAGTGCCACGGACCCGACGGGCGGGGCAATGGAACGGCTGCCGATGCCCTGCCCATGGTGCCGGCCAACTTCACCCAGCAGCAGCTCAGCCTGTCCGAGGCCGTGCGGGTGCTGCGCGAAGGGATTCCCGGCTCGCCCATGGCGCCGTGGACCTCCCGCCTGACGAGCGCCGACATCCTGGCCACCGCACACTACGTGCGCAGCCTCTACGCCCCGGCCCTGCCCGGCCACCTGCGCAAGTAACGTGGTCCTCCTGAGCGATCTCATCGTCTGGGGCTCGGTCGCGCTGGTGCTGGCGTTTGTCGGGGCCTGGCTGGCCCTGCCCGCCTGGCGTGCAGCCATCGAGCAGCCCAAGTTCACGTTCCTCGACGATGTGCGGGGATATGATGCGAACAGACGGGTGTCTCCGTCGCCCAAGGAGTCGAGTCAGCCGTGACCAGTGCACCGTCGCCCCGTGGAACCGGATGGCTGCCCGCCATCGCCGTTGGCTTCGTCCTGAGTGCCGGACTCATTGCTGTCGGCCTGCGGTCCGCAGGCACCAGCCCGTCGATCCTGAGCCCGTCCGGGTCAGCGCCCGCTGCCGGTGACGCGGTGCCCGCCTCGCTGGTGACGCTGCCGGCGGAGGCGACCGAGGATTATGGCCGGCGTCTCATCGCACAGACGGCCGAACTGCTGGGGCCAGACCAGGCCGACCCGCAGAAGCGCTACATCAACAGCCGCCTCAACTGCGGCTCGTGCCATCTGGGCACCGGCACCGACCCCGGCACGCTGCACCTGTTCGAGACCGACGCCCACTATCCCCGCTTTTCAGGCCGCGCCGGCCAGATGACCGACATCGAAGACCGCATCAACGAGTGCATGCAGCGCAGCATGAACGGCAGGCCGCTGCCCATGGACAGCGTCGAGATGATGGCCATGGCGGCCTACCTGCGTGGACTGGGGCGGCAGTGGGATGCCATGCCCGCCTCGGCACGCAAGGCCACCGAGCCACCCGCCTTCAAGCTGCCCGACCGCCGGGCGGACGTCGATGCCGGCGGCGAGGTCTATCAGCGCCGGTGCGCGACCTGCCACGGCAAGGACGGCCTGGGACTGCTGGCCACGGAAGACAAGGGCAAGGGCTATCTGTTTCCGCCCGTGTGGGGCCCCGACAGCTTCAACACGGGGGCGGGCATGCACCGCGTGCTGACCGCCGCGCGGTTCATCAAGGCACGGATGCCGCTCGGCGAGGCCACGCTGTCTGACGACGAGGCGTTTGACGTCGCGGCCTACATCAACGCGCAGCCGCGCCCCACGATGGTCGGGCAGGAAAAAGACTATCCCGACCTGACCACCAAGCCGGTTGACAACGCCTACGGCCCCTACGCCGACGAGTTCCCGCTCGAACAGCACCAGCTGGGCCCGTTCAAGCCGATTGAGGCGCACTACAAGGCCCTCAAGGACGCCAGGGCCAAGACCAAGTAGAATCGGAAGTCTGACGCCAAAGACGCGCATCCGTGCGTCGCGGGGGACCCGAGTTTCAGGGGCGAATCCGGCCTGGCCGGACGGCGACTTCCAACGCCGAGCCCGACAGCTAACCTCGCCGGCCGATTGGAGGTTCTGTGTCTACTGACAGTGCGCATCAGGCCCGCGCGGGCCTGATCCTGGGAGCGCTGGGCGTTGTCTACGGCGACATCGGCACCAGCCCGCTCTATGCCATCCGTGAATGCTTCTCGGGCTCGCATTCCGTGCCCGTCACCCACGACAACGTGCTGGGCGTCCTCTCGCTCATCATCTACGCGCTGCTGATTGTCATCTCGCTCAAATACATCGCGATCGTCATGCGCGCCGACAACCGCGGCGAAGGCGGCATCCTCGCGCTGACCTCACTGCTGCCGAAGCGGGAGAGCCGGCGCTTTGTCACGCCGGTCCTGGTGCTGATTGGCCTGTTCGGCGCGTCGCTGATTTACGGCGACGCCATGATCACGCCGGCCATCACTGTCCTGAGCGCGATGGAAGGGGCCGACGTGGTGTTCCCGGGCTTCCGTGACTATACGGTGCCGGCCACGGTGGCCATCCTCGTGGCCCTGTTCTCGCTGCAGCGGAGCGGCAGCGGTGTGGTGGGCTGGCTGTTCGGTCCGGTGATGCTCGTCTGGTTTGCGGTGCTGGCCGCGATGGGCCTGAGCTGGATGGTGCAGGCGCCCGAGGTGCTGTGGGCCTTCGACCCGCGCCATGGGTTCCACTTCTTCGTCGAGCATCAATGGCACGGGCTGGCCGTGCTGGGCGCGGTCTGCCTCGTGATCACGGGCGGTGAGGCGCTGTATGCCGACATGGGCCACTTCGGCCGCTTCCCCATCCGCGCCGCGTGGTTTGCCGTGGTGCTGCCGTCCCTCCTGGTCAATTACTTCGGGCAGGCCGCGCTGCTGCTGGCCGACCCGGCTGCCGCCGCCAATCCCTTCTTCCTGATGGCGCCCGAGGCGTTCCGCCTCCCGCTCGTGGCCCTGTCGACCATGGCGGCCATCATCGCATCGCAGGCCATGATTTCCGGGGTGTTCTCGCTGACGGTGCAGTCCATCCAGCTCGGCTACTGCCCGCGCCTCGACATCTCGCATACGTCGAAGGAGACCATGGGCCAAATCTATCTGCCGCAGGTCAACTGGATGCTCTTCCTGGCCACCACGGCCATCGTGGTGTCGTTCGGCACGTCGACAGCGCTGGCTGCCGCCTATGGCATCGCCGTGACGATGACCATGCTGCTGACCACCATCCTGCTGCATGTGCTGATGACCGAGCGCTGGCAGTGGCCCACACCGCTGGCCTACGGGCTGACGGGTGTGCTGGTGGTGATTGACGGTTCGTTCTTCACCGCCAACCTGCTGAAGCTGTTCGACGGCGGCTGGCTGCCGCTGCTGATTGGCGCAGTGCTCTTCACGCTGATGACGACGTGGAAGACCGGCCGCACCATCGTGGCGCGGCGACTGACGGCGCGGGCCCTGAAGTTCGACCAGTTTGTCGACAGCCTCGACACGCAGGCCCTGGCGCGCGTGCCCGGCACGGCCGTGTTCATGACGGCACAGCCCTCGGCCACGCCGCCGGCCCTGGCCCACAACATCCGACACAACCGCGTGCTGCACGAGCGGGTCATCTCGCTGCAGGTCACCACGATGCCCGTGCCCTACGTCTCGCCTGAGGACCGCGTCGAGATCCGCCCGCTCGGCCGCGGCATCTTCGAAGTGGTGGTGCGCACCGGCTTCATGGAGGAAGTCGACGTCCCGAAGACGCTGGCGCGCGAGGCCGTGCTGCGCATCGACGACGAGACGACCTACTTCCTGGGACGCGAGACGCTGCTCGTGACCGACGCCCCGGGCATGGCGTCGTGGCGCGAACACCTGTTCGCCTTCATGGCGCGCAACGCGGGACGGGCCGCCGGCTTCTTCCGCCTGCCCCCTGACCGCATCGTCGAACTGGGCGTGCAGGTGGAAATCTGAGGGCGTGAACGGGGCGGAGGCGCCCTGCCGGGTGAGGATGTCCCGGAGCCTGCCGCGCGTGCCGGCAGGCTCCAGGACAGGGATGCGCTATCGCTTCGGCGCCGGGGCCAGCGTCGGATAGGTGATGCCCAGCTGCTCGAGGTAGGTCGAGTACTTGGACGGGTCGTAGTAGAACTTCTTCATCTCCTCGCGGTAGCGGCCGAGGATGTTCGCGTTCAGGTGCGTGGCCGGCTTGTCATCCTTCGTGATGAAGGGGATGTATTTCCGGTCCTTCGTCTGCACGTTGTTGAAGTAGTCCCACGCCCCCTTGACCAGTTCAGGCTTCGTGAGCAGGTCGAGCACCGTCATAGCCTGCACCTTCGCACCGGCCACCACACCCTTGTGAGCGATGGGCGTGGCCGAGGCGATGGCGCTCGACCAGTTGTGGCCAGGCAGACCCGGGATGTTGGCGGGATAACGGAGCGTCACCGTGGGCACGTTCCACGAGATATCGCCGATGTCGTCCGACCCGCCGCCGGTGTTGCGCTCGTTCGGCACCGGACCGCCCAGCGGCTCGAGCTCGGTGGCCAGCCCCGGGCTGGTCGGGTTGCCGAGATACTGCTGCAGCCCCCGGGCGAGTGACTGGTCCTCGGGGCTCCAGGTGGGCAGGCCCACCCGCTTGATGTTCTCGAACATCGTCTCGGCGACGACCTTGTTCATGTGCTGGGGCCAGGCGGCGCCCAGGGTGCGTGACGTCCACTTCGTGTTGGTCATCAGCGCGGCGCCATCGGCGATCTTGTTGGCGATGTCCCACATCTCCTTGATGTGCGGATAATCGTTCTCGCGGAAGTAGTACCAGACGCTGGCGTTCTTTGGAACGACATTGGGCTGATCGCCGCCGTTCGAGATGACGTAGTGCGAGCGCTGCGAAATGCGGAGGTGCTCGCGGCGATAGTTCCAGCCGGCATTCATCAGCTCGACGGCGTCGAGGGCCGAACGGCCGCGCCACGGAGCGCCGGCGCTGTGGGCCGTTTCCCCTTCGAAGGTGTATTCGACCGACACCATGCCGTTGCCGCCGCCATCACCCCACGACACGCCCAGGTTGCCCCCCACGTGGGCAAAGAGCGAGATGTCGACATCCTTGAAGAGCCCCTCGCGGATGTAATAGGCCTTGGTGCCCAACTGTTCCTCGGCGACTCCAGGCCAGATCATCAGCGTGCCGGGCAGCTTTTCGCGTTCCATCACGCGCTTGACGGCCAGCGCCGCGACGATGTTGAGGGGGACGCCGGTGTTGTGGCCCTCGCCGTGTCCGGGGGCGCCGGCAAGGATGGGATCGGGATAGACGACGCCGGGCTTCTGCGACGCCTGCGGAATGCCGTCGATGTCAGACCCGAGGGCGATGACGGGCTTACCGTTACCCCAGCGGGCGACCCAGGCGGTGGGGATGCCGGCCACGCCCCGTTCCACCTTGAACCCGTTCTGTTCGAGGATGCCGGTCAGGTACTTCGAGGTTTCGACTTCCTGAAAGCCGAGTTCGCCGAAGCTGAACACGGAATCGACCATGACCTGGGCCATCTTGGCCATCTCGTCGACGCCGCGCACGGCGTCAGCCTTGTAGGCCGCCGTCTTGTCGGTCTGGGCCGCTGCGGGAACGGTCGAGAGCGCGCATACCGCACTCAGGACCCATACTGCATATCTACGCATCATGTCTGTGGCCTCCTGCTGTTGCCAGAGGACACAGTGTACCGGGGCGGTGCGTCGGCGTCACCAGCTTCTTCGCCGGCGGGGTGATTGCCACCGGGCGGAGCCCGTGACACACTCGGACGCTGGGAGGCCCCATGCCAGTCTCGCTGACCGTGAACGGAACCCCGCACACCCTCGATCTCGAGCCGGAAATGCCCCTGCTGTGGGCACTGCGCGAGCAGCTGGGCCTCACCGGCACCAAGTATGGCTGCGGCATTGCGGCCTGCGGCGCCTGCACCGTGCACCTCGACGGACGGGCGGTGCGGTCGTGCACGCTGCCGCTGTCGGCCACCGAGGGCAAGGCGGTGGTCACCATCGAGGCCCTGGCGCCGACCGAGGCGCCGCATGCCGTCCAGGCGGCGTGGGTGACGCATCAGGTGCCCCAGTGCGGCTACTGCCAGTCGGGCATGATCATGGCCGTGGCGGCCCTGCTGGCCGACACGCCGGCGCCGACCGACGAGGAGATTGACGCCCGGCTCTCGAACATCTGCCGGTGCGGCACCTACCCGCGCGTGCGGGCGGCCATCCACCATGCCGTGGCGACACGGGCGGCCACGGCGGCTGACGTGGCCCCGGCGGCGGAGCCCTCTGCCACTGGAGACCGGTCATGAACAAGTGGACACGGCGCACATTCATCGGTGCGGGCACGATTGCCGGCGGAGGCTTCCTGCTCGGCGTGGCGGGCTTCTCGCTGGCGCCGGCGCGCCATGCGGTCGTCGATCCGGCGGTGTCCGGCCCTGGCCAGCTGACGACGTGGATCCGCATCAATGCTGATGGCCGCATCACTGTGCTGGTGCCGCACTGCGACATGGGACAGGGCACGCTGTCGGCACTGGGCATGATGGCCGCCGACGAGCTCGACGCCGACTGGGCGCAGGTCGACGTCATCGAAGCCCCGGGCGTTGACACCTATGCCAACGGCTACCTGGCGCGCACGATCACGGGTGACCATGTGCCGGCCGTGATGGCCCGCGGGTTCGACTACGGCATGTACAAGGTCGCCGACTGGATCGGCCTCATGGTGACCGGCGGCTCGACGGCCGTGCGCAGCACCGGCGAGTTTGGCATGCGCGTGGCCGGCGCGGCGGCGCGGCAGATGCTGGTCGACGCGGCGGCGCAGCAGTGGGGGGTGCCGGCCGGCGAGTGCCAGGCCGCACAGTCGGTGGTGCGGCATGCCGCGTCGGGACGGCAGGCCACCTACGGCGAGCTGGCGGAAGCCGCCTCACGCCTGAAGGTGCCGACGTCCCCGACGCTGAAGGGGCGCGACGCCTTTGCGCTGCGCCGCACCTCGGCCCCCCGCCTCGACATCGCGTCGAAGGTGAACGGCACGGCCACCTACGGCATCGATGTGTCGCTGCCGGGGATGCTGTATGCCGCAATCGACATCGCCCCGGTTGAGGGGGGCACGCTGCAGTCGGTCGATCCGGCACCGGCGATGGCCATGCGGGGCGTGAAGAAGGTGGTGTCGCTCACAAATGCTGTGGCGGTCGTGGCCGACAGCTACTGGCGCGCGCGACAGGCGCTGGCGGCGCTGCGGCCGGTGTACACGGATGCGGGCCACGGGCAGGTGTCGTCTGAGACGATCTTCGCGGCCTTCGATGCCGCGATTGGTCCGCTGCCGGAGATGCCGGGTGATGCCGCCCGCGTGGTGCGCGCCGAGTATCGGGTGCCCTTCCTGGCCCATGCGTCGATGGAGCCGCTGTCGTGTACGGCGCAGGTCGACGGCACCGGCGCACGCATCTGGGCCGGGGTGCAGGACCCGCTGAATGCCCGCACGGTGGCCGCCAAGGCGCTCGGCATCGACCGCGCGCAGGTGCAGCTGACCAACCATCTGCTGGGGGGCTCGTTCGGTCGCCGCCTGCCCTACACCTTCGACTACATCGAACTGGGCGTGCAGGTCGCGCAGCAGATGTCGCCCGCGCCGGTGAAGACCATCTGGTCGCGCGAAACCGACATGCAGCACGACTATTACCGGCCGGCAGCGCTGTCGCGCCACGCGGCGAGCCTCGACCCGTCGGGACGCCCGCTGCTGGTCCGTTCTGCCTTCACCGGGGACGGCGATGGCGAGGCCCTGGCCCTGCCGTATGACATTGCCGAGGTGACGAGCACCCAGAAGGAATCGGCCCACCACGTGCGACTCGGTGCGTGGCGATCGGTGGCCAGCTCGCAGCACGGGTTCTTCAAAGAATCGTTCATCGACGAACTGGCCCACGCGGCCAAGGCCGACCCGTACGAATATCGGCGCGGCCTGCTGCAGAAGGCCCCGCGCGCGCTGGCCGTGCTCGAGCGGGCGGCTGCGCTGTCGGGCTGGGGTTCGCCGTTGCCCGAGGGCGAGGGGCGTGGCATGGCCTTCTGCGAAAGCTTCGGCAGCCTGGTGGCCGAGGTGGCCCACGTGCGCGTCGATTCGTCGGGTGTGCTGCGCGTGCTCGCGGTGGATGCGGTCGTCGACTGCGGCGACGTCATCAGTCCCGACGGGGCTACGGCCCAGGTGGAAGGCGGCATCCTCTTCGGCCTGTCAGCCGCCATGATGAGCGCGATCACCATCGACAAGGGCCGGGTGGTGCAAACCAACTTCCGCGACTATCCGATGCCACGCATCAAGGACACGCCGCGCATCCGCGTCGAGTTCGTGCGGTCGGATGCGCCGCTCGGCGGGCTGGGCGAGCCGGCGGTGCCGCCGATTGCCCCCGCCGTGGCCAATGCCATCTTCGCGGCCACCGGAGTGCGCGTGCGGGCGCTGCCCTTTTCACAGACACCGCTGCGGAAGGCCTGAGCAGCCGTGCAGGCACCAGACCTCGCGTATCCGATCGGGAGATTTGTGGCGCCTGCGCACACTGACGCTGCCAGTCGTGCGGCGCATGTGACCGCGCTGGCGGCGCTGCCGGAGGCCCTGCGCGCGGCGGTCGAGGGCCTTGGCGATGCGCAGCTCGACACGCCGTATCGCCCCGGGGGCTGGACGGTCAGGCAGGTGGTGCACCACCTGCCCGACAGTCATCTCAATGCGTACGTCAGGTTCCGGTTGGGTCTGACCGAAGAGGCGCCGGTCATCCGTCCCTACGATGAGCAGACCTGGGCCAGGCTGCCCGATGCGAGCCTCGCCCCGGTGTCGCTCTCACTCGCGCTGCTCGAGGCCCTGCACGCGCGGTGGGTCGATGCCATCACGCGCCTGCCCGACGCCGCGTTCTCACGGACCTTCACGCATCCCGAGCTGGGAAGCATGTCACTCGACCAGCAGCTGGCGCTGTACGCGTGGCACGGCCGCCACCACGTGGCCCACATCACCACACTGGCCAGTCGGCTCGGCTGGCGTCTGTCGGGATAACGTGAGCCGTCACTCAACGGCGCCCTGACCTGCCACGTGCCGTCGAGTGGGCATCGAGCAGCGACCGGCGCTGATCGTGAGGCATGCGTGCGGTCACGTAGTGAATGGCCTCGCGCGACATGCGTGCGAGATGTGCGCGAGTGAATGCTGTCACCGCCTCGCACTCGGCCTCGGCCAGTTCGCGCAGCAGCCAGCCCACGCCGGTCTGCGCGAAACGTTCGTCATGGCGTACCGTGGCGGCACACGTATCGAGCATGAGCGCGGTGAATCCGGGGAAGTTGGCATCGCCGCCTCGGGCGAGATTCACGAAGGCAACATTCGCGGCGCGGCGCTTCCAGACCGTCGCTGCACTCCTCCACGCCGTGATCAGGTCGGCCCGGTGCCGACGCGGCCGTTCATGCGCGACCAGCGGTCCCAGCACCTTCACGCAGAACCAGTCACACGTGTTCCAGTCGGCGATACACGACCGGTCGAACAGTCGTCCGAAGGCATCGATGTCCTCGTCATTGAGGTGCCCGAGGAGGATTTCCTGCAGCACCAGTGTGCCGGCCAGCTTGTCCTCGCAGTAGCGGCCCTCGAATAAGGACAGTGCGAGCGCCTTCTGTGCGGACACCGTCAAGCCTGCCGGGCCATCGTCATTCCACCAGTGGTGCACCGCACGGCGGATACCAGCCATCGGCACACCGCGAAACGGGACCGCCCCCTTCAGGTAGCGCTCCCAGAAGGTGCGTGTCCGCTCGCTGACAGATGCCGCGAGCCTGTCTTCGAGTGCGTCGATCATGGTGCGCACAGGACTCCGGTCACGACCTGCGGCGGGTCTCGGGCATCGTGCCGCAGAGTCCCGTCACGGTGAAATCGAGCAGGGCGGTCAGCGCCTCATCCGCATCGCCTCGTGAGGCAGGCACCAGGCCATCGAGGGCGAGCGAGGCAAAGCCGTGCACCACCGACCAGGCGCGCAGTTCGGCCCCGGGACGCCGCTCGGGGGGCAGCACGCCATCGTCCACGAGGGCGTCGAGCGCTGCAGACAGAATCGTCCACGGAGAGTCGAGGTCCACCCCGGCACGTTCCTCGGGCATGCGACAGACGCCGCACTCGCCGAACATGAGCCGGAACAGTTCCGGATGCGCCAGCGCAAAGCTGACATAGGCGCGGCCGACCGCCTGAAACCGTGTCACCGACGCGGGCACATGCCGACGTCGTCCTGTGACATTCGCCGTGGCCTGACGCAGGTGAGCAGCGAGCCGGCCGACGCCATCGAACGCCGCAGCCGTCATCAGGTCGGATTTGTCGTCAAAGTGCCGGTATGCCGCATTGGCAGACACCCCGACGTCGCGAGCCGCTTCCCTGAGGCTGAATGTGGCCGTTCCCCCGTCCTCGATAAGCC
>Ga0315902_10011984_pt1 | contig 11336 bp, 7 predicted proteins | sample LakEriMetagenome_9_FD_203523 | JGI IMG/M metagenome (GOLD analysis project Ga0315902, IMG submission 203523) | Freshwater fungal communities from buoy surface, Lake Erie, Ohio, United States - Buoy 12 MA117 | ecosystem: Environmental > Aquatic > Freshwater > Lake > Lake biofilm | place: USA...
GCTGATGGGGAGCGTACTCCTCTACTCCGTGTTCACGGCGGCGTGCGGCCTGTCGCAGAGCTTCTGGCAGTTTGCGGCGTTCCGTGCCCTGCTGGGGCTGGGTATGGGCGGTGAATGGGCCAGCGGCGCGGCACTCGTGTCGGAGACCTGGCCCGCCGCGTCGCGCGGGCGGGCACTGGCATGGATGCAGAGCGCGTGGGCGGTGGGGTTCTTTGCGGCCGCTGGCGTGGTGGGGGTGTTACTGCCGCGCTACGGCTGGCGGGTGGTGTTCTTCGTGGGGCTCCTGCCGGCGCTCCTCACGCTCTGGATCCGGCGGCATGTCGAGGAGCCGGAGGCCTGGAAGGCCGTGCAGGCGGCGCGCGTTGGCGGTGGTACGGCTGCCACCGGGCCTCGCGCCTCGGTCTTCGACATCTTCCGCGGCCCGATCCTGCGGCGAACCGCGGCGGTGACGTTCATGAATGCCTGCACGCTGTTCGGCTGGTGGGGGATGAACTCGTGGATCCCGGCGTACCTGTCGCTTCCCGAGGCGCAGGGCGGAATCGGGCTCAGCACGCAGACCATGTCCCGGCTCGTGATGTTCATGCAGGTCGGCATGTGGCTGGGGTACATCTCGTTCGGCTACATCACCGATCGGCTGAGCCGGAAGGCCGTGTACGTGGGCTACCTGCTCATGGCGTGCGTGCTGCTGCCGCTCTACGGCTCGCTCAGCCAGCCGATGCTGCTGCTGGTGCTGGGACCCTTCGTGGCGTTCTTCGGCACGGGCTTCTGGAGCGGCTTCGGCGCGGTAACCGCCGAGCTGTACCCCACCGCCATTCGCGCCTCGGCGCAGGGGTTCACGTACAATCTGGGGCGGATTGCGAGTGCGGCGGCGCCCTTCACCGTGGGGACCCTGGCCACGTCCAAGGGGTTCCCCACCGCGTTCCTGCTGGCGGGGGCCGCCTATCTGTTGGCGGCGCTCACGTGGACGGCGATTCCGAATACGCAGGGGAAAGCGCTGGAGTAGGTGGCGGGACGCTTGGCCGATTCTGAAGACATTTTGACCGATGCGGGTCGCTCGAAGCCGCTTGACGATTGTTTGACGACACGGGTCAAGAATACCCGCGTGACAATTCTTTTCTTTGGCAACGGCGTGGCGCGGCTGAATCCCGACGTGAATGTCCGTCCAATCCCGACCGTGGGTATGGACCGGTGATCGAGACGGCTGTTCGTACGCACCCCGGTCGTATCAAGCCCGTCAATGAGGATGCCGCCGCGCTGGTCACGGTGGGGCCACAGGCCGATGAGCGCGAGCGACTGGCGCTGGTCGTGTGCGATGGCGTCGGCGGCCGACAGGCCGGGAGCTACGCGAGTCAGTGGTCCCTCGCGCGCATCGCGGAACAGCTGACTGACCACTGGTGGTTGCTGGAGGGGCACGATGCCCACTGGCAGCAGGACGTCCACGACCGCCTGGTGGCGCTGCTGGCGCAGACGGACCGGCATCTCGTGGAGACGGCCGAAACCAGCCCGGAACTGCATGGCATGGCGACCACGCTGGCCGCGCTTCTCTTCCTGGGCGATTGGTACTGTGCGCTGCACGTGGGCGATAGTCGGATCTACCTGCTGCGTGGCGAAACCCTGCGGCAGCTGACGATCGATCACAGCTGGGCGGAGGAGCAGCTCCGCTTGGGCGAGCTGTCCCCCGAGGCGATCCGGGCGTCGCCCTATCGCGATCAGCTGATGCAGGTTCTCGGTTTGGGGCGCCCGCTGGAGCCCACGATCACCTTCGGTCGTACCGTGCCCGGGGACCGGTTCCTCGTCTGCAGCGACGGCCTCACCAAGCACGCGACGCCGGCAGAGATCGGCCAGCTGCTCCATCACGGCACCGCGGCCACCCAGATCGCAGAGGCCCTCGTGGCCCGCGCGCTGGCCGGAGGCGGGTCCGACAACGTGACCGTGGCCATCGGCGTCGTGCGCGGCGCCTCACGCCTGCGGTTGGTCGAGCCCGAGGCGGCCACGCTGCGACTCGATGGGACCCGCCCTCGGGAGGTCGTCGTCGCTCCGACGTCGCGCGCCCCGCGCCGTCTGCTGCTCGGGGCCGTCGCGGCCGCGCTGGTCGCGACCATCGGCCTCATCACCTGGTGGATCACCCGGGGGCCAATCACGGGACAGGCCACCGAGGGGACCCAGCGTCCTCCGCCTCGGCAGGCGCCTGCCCCGCTCGCGCCGGGAGCGCCATCCGGAGCGCCATCCGGAGCGCCTGGCGCTCCGCCCGCTGCACGTTCCGTGAATTCCTCTTCCCCTTCCACTCTTGGAGTGCCCCAGTGATCCGTCGTCAATTCACGTTGGCCATTCTGCTCCTGTTTGGCGTCCAGCAGCCGCTTTCTGCCCAGAACTTCGTCTCCGACATCAAGGCGGCGCCCCAGCGGTACTGGAACCGCACCGTCGAAATCGAAGGGCAGGTCACCGCCGTGCAGGCCGAGTTCCCGGGTTCCCCGAAGGGTCAGTACATCCTGGTGGACGAGAGTGACACCGATGGGCTGCTGATCCGCACGAAGGAGCTTCCGGGCCCCGGTCAATCGTTCCGCGTGACGGGTCTGGTGGTGCAGGACAAGCAGAACGCCCTGCTCGCCGTGATTCAGGAAACGGAGCGCAAGCCGCTCGGCTGGCGCCCCCCGATCTGGTTGTACGTGGTGGTGGGGGGGCTCCTGGTGGTGCTCGTGTATGTGCTCGTCGTTTCGATGCGCCAGCCGAAGCCCGCCACGGCAATGCCGGCGGGGCTGGCTCCGGCACCCATGACCGGATCCCCCATGGGTGCTCCCATGCCGCCTGCCTATCCCATCGGCCCGACCGCTGCCGAGCCGATGCCACCCACCATCGTCTTCGACGCGCCGGCGAGCGGGACGCAGGTATTCCTGCGGGCGCGACTGCGCGTCACCGAAGGCGCCGATGCGGGGAAGGATTTCCCGCTGGCCGATTCGCCGCTCTATATCGGTCGCGGTCGGAACGGCACGGGGGGACGGGTCAATCACGTGGTGCTGAGTGATCGGACCGTATCGTCCGCGCAGGCGACCATTCGGCACGACGCGGCCAAGGACACCTTCTCCCTCGTGAATGACAGCGTGACCAATCGGACGACCGTGGATGGGGAGCAGCGCGACGTGGCGCCACTTGGCAATGGCAGCGTCATCCAGATGGGGGCCACCACGTTGGTCTTCCAGCGGGACTGATCGGCGCATGTACATGCCATACCGGGCGCCGGCACGCCGCATGTGGTGGATGTGGCTGCTGACCGGACTGGCCCCTTGGTCGGGGGTGCCGGCGCAGCAGGCGGCGCCCCAGGCCGCGCCTCCGACCGCTGCCCCGGTCACCGCGCCAGCCGCCGCCCCGGTCCTTCCGTCCCTGATGTCGATCGAGCAGATCGACCTCCGCGCGCTGCCACGCGTGGCGGTGCGCGTGCTGGTCGGTACGAAGGGACGCTACCTCGGGGGGCTGCTCGCGCGGGACCTCCGGGTCACGCTGAGCGGCGCACCTGCCGACAGCGTGACGCTGGCAGCCGCCGGCTCGACGAAGGACTCGTCCACGGTGGTCCTCGTGGTGGATCAGTCGGCGCTCGGGTTCGAGAACGAGCGCCGGACCCGCACCCTGATCACCGAGTTCACGGAACGCATGCGGTCAAACGACCGGGTCGCGGTGCTCGGGGCCGGCGATTGGGTGGAGTCCCTGGTCGAACTCACGTCACCCGTCCAGGCCCCGCGATCCATCCAGTCGCTCTCCGCCTACGGCACCATGCCGATGCTCTGGCAGGCGGTCGAGTCGGCGGTCACCCTCGCCGCAAACACCGGGGCACCCCGGCGCTACGTGGTCGTGGTGTCGGCGAGCGCAACGCCGGACACCTCCCGCACGGTGCAGGAGACGGCGGCGCAGGCGGTAGCCCGTGGCGTGCCCGTCTTCACCGTGGCGCTCGGGGCGTCGGCGGATACGGCCGCGCTGCGCGCGCTCGCGGTGGCCACCGGCGGGCGCGCCTTCCAGAGTCCCCAGGGGACTGGGGCCCCGAGCGCCTACGCCGCGATTGCGACGCAGATCGAAAGTGAGTACGTCCTGCAGTTCGTTGTTCCCCCCCGGGTGCGCGAGTCGGCCGTCCAGCTGGAACTCGGGGTGGTCACCCCCTTCGAAGGATGGCGGCGCGAGGAGCTCCAGATCTCACGGGCGTTCCTGGCCACACGCGGCATCGGCATTGATGCCGGGACGCTCCGTGCCCGTGAACGCGCCGGCGATCTGCGGGACGGACCACCGCTCATGCTCCTTCTGGCAGGGGTTACCCTGCTGTGTACCGTACTCGCCCTGGTGACGCTCCGCCTGGCGGGTGGCGCCCACCTGCGCGTCCTCCTCGCGGTGCTGGGGGTGCTGGCGGGCACGGCTGCGCTCGTGGTTGGCCTCCTGTTTCCTTCTGCCTGATCCAGTCATGTACGTGTCACGATTTGTCCGGATGATCCGGGTCGCCGGATGCGCGGCCACGATGTTCGCGCTTCGCCCTGTCGCGGCGCAGTCCGCGAGTCCGGTCTCGATCCAGCTGTCGGCCGCCGGCCTGCTGATCAGCGGCGGGGGCGTGCCCGGCGTCGAGGTGCAGGCCCGCTACACGGGGAACCGGGCCTCGGTCGGCGGCGGCTATCAGCTGTTCGTACGCGAGGGCGCCCGCTCCGACATCCTGTTCATCGAACCCCGACTCCGCCTCGCCAACACCGCCAAGACGGCGGTGTATGGTGCCGCGCGCATCGGCTTCGTCGTCTCCTCTTCCGCCGCCGTCTTCGGCGGCGGTGGCGGGATCCTCATCAATGTCGGTTCGGGGCGGAACGTCGATCTCGGGGCGCAGGTCTACTCGGCTGACGCGAAGTCCGTCATCACCCAGGTGCGCGCCGGGTTGTCGCTCGGCTTCTGATCGGTCACGGCATGCACATCGGGCAGCGCATCGCGGATCGGTACGAGCTGCGGCGGGAAATCGGCCGGGGCGCCATGGGGCACGTGTTCCTTGCCGAGGACCTGCGGCTGCGCCGTTCCGTGGCCGTGAAGGTCATCACCCCTACGCAGGATCCGGCGGCCTTCCAGCGGGCGTTCACGATGTTCGAGTCCGAGGCCCGCGTCTCGGCGATGATGACGCACCCGAACGTGGTCACCGTCTACGACTTCATCAACGACGCGGACGCTCCGGCGCTCGTAATGGAGCTGGTGGAAGGCGAGACGATGGCCGCGAAGCTGGCACGCGGTGAACGCTGGTCGTTTGAAGGGGTGGCCCTGCTCCTCGCGCAGGTGTGCGACGGACTGGCGGTCGCGCATGCGGCTGGGCTGGTGCATCGCGACCTCAAGCCGGCCAACCTGATGCTGCCGATGGCCGGGGGCGTCAAGATCCTCGACTTCGGCATCGCCCACTCCGGGACCGGTCCCGGCGACGGTGGAGCCATTCTGGGCACCCCGCATTACATGTCACCCGAGCAGGTGCGCGGGAGCGGGATCGATGCCCGCAGCGACCTCTGGGCGGTCGGTGCCATCGGCTTTGAGATGATCACCCGGATCCGTCCCTTCTCCGGCGACTCGGCCACCACGATCATCAACGAGGTGTTGACCGGCGAGGCGCCGTGGCATCAGCTGCAGCCGTCGGGCACGCCGGTGGAAATGGTCCTTCGACGCGCCCTCACCAAGGACGTACGGCTCCGCTGGGGGTCGGCTGCGGAGATGGCGACCGCGTTCCGGATGTGCGTCGGTGGGGTCGGGGTTGTCGGAACAGGGGCCGGTCCGATTACCCTCGGCAGTGGCGCGTGGGGGCCGGCAACGGGCGCTCACCAGGCACCGAATCCGGGCGGGCACGTAGTGCCTGCCCCCCGTCGCAATCTCACCCCCGTGGTGGCTGTCCTGGTCGCGGCGATGCTGGCGGCGGTGGGCCTCTCCTTTGTGACGTCCGGTAGCGTGACCCCACGGTCACGGGGCGGTGGGGGCGGTGGGGGCGGGGGTGACGACGGAGCGGAGCAGGTGGTCGACGCCGGCGGCCTGGCGTCGCAGGGGACGTTTGGCACCGAGGGGCTGGTCGTTCCACCCGCTGCTGCCACCCTCGACGGCGTGGGGACCGGGGGGAATGACCAGACGGCGGCCATCCGGGTTGATGACATGGCGCCCCAGGAGGAGCGAAGCCGGCCGGAACCGGTGCGCCCGGTGCTGGCACCGTCCCCGAGGGTTACCCCCCGGGAGCCTGACGCCGCTACCGTGGCCGCCGCCGACAGCAAGGTGCGACGCGCCGTCGACCTGCTGCTCGAGGATGGGGGGTATGAAGACGCATGGGAGATCCTGAATGCCAATCGCGGCGTGGCGTCGCCCGGGCTTCTGCTCGAGCTGCGGTCCCGGGTCCTTCGTGCCTGTTCGGCGGACAATGCCGACCTCGCCGCGCGCGGGCAGCCCACCGTAGCCTGCCCGAGAGGTTGACCGTGCGCGTGTTTTGGGGGGCCGTCCTGCTGGCCATGGGAGGGGGGGTGGTGCAGCCAGCCCGGGCTCAGGTGAAGCCGTACACGTTTTCCGACATTGCCACCCTGCTCGAAGGGGGGCTGGCGTCGGTTCGCGTCATCCGGCGCCTCGAGACGTCCTGCTACGACGGACCGCTGGGCCCGCCGCAGCTCACGCGTCTCCGGGAGCTCGGGGCGACTCCTGAGCTCCTGCAGGCCCTGCAGTCCCGTGCATGCCCCAAGGGCGACGAGCTCCCGCGCCCCGCCGCGGCCCCGCCGCCGGCGCCCGAGCTGCGACCCCTGGTGGTCGACCCCGCTTCACCGGTCATGGAGGAAGGGACCTCATTGACCCTCCAGCCCACGGTGGTGGAGGCCTCCGGACCGCGCCCACCCAACGTGCCCCTTACCTGGCTCTCCACCGACTCGGCGGTCGTCCTCGTCCGCGGCAACCGCCTGTTGGCCATGGCACCGGGAGAGGCGGTCGTGGTGGTCCGGGGGGCTGGGCTGCTTGCCGCCACCGTCACGGTCCGTGTCGAACCGGCGCGGGCCGCCCGCCTGCAGGTGAGCGTCGACCGGGTCTCGGTCCCGGCCGGCGATTCGGTGGTCATCGACATCAGCGCGCAATCGGCGGGAGGGCGCACCGTCCCGACCAGCGCCCCCGACTGCCTGCGCGTCGCGGCCTGTCCGCGGGTCGAGGTCTCCGATACCTCCATTGCCCGTGTGGAGCTCCGAGGTACCCGGCGTGTGCTCCGGACCCTGCGTCCCGGCGAAATCCAACTCACGGCCTTCCTGCCTTCGGGGGTCCGACAAGACGCCCGGGTGCGCGTGACGGCGCCCCGCATCGTCAGCGTGCGGGTGCAGCCGGAAACCATCACGCTGCAGCCGGGCGGTCAGCAGCGTCTGCAATGGACGGCGATCGGCGCCACGGGCCCGATTCCGCCGGCCCTGCTCGGTGCTCCCCAGTGGGTGGTCAGCGACGAACGCGTGGCGCTGGTGCAGAATGGATTGCTCACGGCGCTCACCGACGGACAGGCGACGGTGGCTGTCCGGCTCGACGGGATCCTCTCACCCGCGGTGCCCGTCACGGTCCAGCGTCCGGTCCGCCTCGCCGCACTCCTCCCCTCGGCCGATACGCTGCGGATGGACCGCGGCGCGTCCGCATCTGTGACCGTCCGGGCGGAGGGATCCAACGGCCGGCCGTACCGTTTGACCGGCATCACCTGGGTCGCCAGTGATCCGGCCGCCGTTCGCCTGCGCGAGACCCCATCTGACGATCCATCGGTCGCCTCGACCGTGGTGGTCACCAGCGGTCAGGTGGGCACGTTCACCGTGACCGCCGCCGCCAGCGGGGTCCAGTCGCGTCCCGTGGTGCTGGTCGTCACGGAGCCGGTGGCTATTCCATCCGCCCTGGTGGCGGACCTTCCGACCCTGTCGTTGTTGGTGGATTCCACCCGCGTGGTCCGGGTGCAGGCCACCAGCCGGGATGGGCGCGTCGCACCCCTCGCGGGCCTCACGTGGCAGAGTGATCAACCCGCTCGCGTGACGGTCCGGGGGCTTGATCCCTCGGGGCGCGCCGAGCTCCGTGCGCTGGCGGCCGGCGATGCCCGGATCACGGCCACCCTGCCCAACGGCGTCACGACCTCGATAGCCGTGCAGGTGACTGCTCCAGTCGTCCCGGTCGTCGTGTCCTACGCCATGGACACGATCCGTCTGGCGGTGGGGGCCACCACGCCGCTGGTCATCGAGGCGAAACGCAGGGACGGTGCGCCTTTCCTCGGCACGTGGCAGGTTCGCTGGAGTGCGAGTGCGCCACGTCTCGCCGCGGTGCAATCCGAAGGAGTTGCCAACGGCCAGGCGCGGGCCAGCGTACGGGCACTCGCGCCAGGGCAGGTGGTCATTACGGGGGCGACCGATCAGGGCGCGGACGCCCGCTTCGTGGTCGTGATTGCCGATCCGGAGCCGGTACCGTTCGCCCTCGTGCCCAACCCCGCCACGCTGGTGGTGCCACTGGATTCCAGTCGGACCGTTCGTGTGGACGCGACCACGCGAGATGGCCGGGTGGCGCCGTTGACCGGACTGACCTGGCAGAGTGACACCCCGACGAGGGCACGTGTCACCGCCATCGATGGCGAAGGCCGCGCGGACGTGCGGGGCCTGTCGGCTGGCGAAACCCAGATCCTGGCGTCGCTCCCCAATGGGGTGTCGATCCGGATCCCGGTGCGTATCATGGCCCCGCCGGCGCCGGCGCCGGCGCCCGTGCCGGTACCGGTGCTCCTGTCGTACGAAACGGACACGATCCGCATACCCGTTGGGGCAATCGACATCCTGTTCCTCGAGGCCAAGCGGGCCGATGGGTCCGACTTTCTCGGTCGCTGGCAGGTGCGGTGGAGTTCCAGTGCCCCGCGGATTGCCTCCATCGAGGATGATGGGATCACCAACGGTACGGCGCAGGCCATCGTGCGAGCGATGGCACCGGGTACGGTCACGATCACCGGTGCCACTGACCTCGGCTCCGATGCCCGGTTCGTGCTCGTCGTCGAAGCGCGGTCTGCCAAGCGAGCGGATCCGGCACCGCTACCGCGGATGGCGGATCCGGCCCCCTCGTCGGTGGTGCGTCAGGAAGCGCCGCCGCCGCCGGCCCGTGACACGACACCCAGGCCAGTCACTGCCGACGAGGCCCCATCGGAGGCGGCGGTGCGTGGTTTTGCCACCTCGCTGGCCGAGCTGCTGGTGGCTCGAGACAGCCTCCAGCTGGCACCGGTCGTTGCTGGGACGGAGGTGTCGCAGCTCACTCGGCTGTATCGCCTGCTCCGGTCCATCACGTCCGTGCCGGAAGCGAGCGTGGTGTCGGTCACGCGTCCGGATGACGGCGGTACGCCGTCTGTTTCGATTCGCCTCAGTTGGCGTGGGGCGTTTGGCGGTGAATCTCGGCTCCTCGTCTTCGATCTGGCGATCGATGCCTCGGGGCGTGGGCGGGCCATGCTCCGGCGTTAGGATGTGTTGGATTGTCTCATCCTTTGACGATGGTTTGACGATTTTTTGAGGCTTTAAATTTTTCGCTGGTGATTTGACGCGCGTGTGACGTACGAAATGCACTCTGATGACATATGCGATCGGCAGGTGTGTGGCATGACGGGGAGCCCGGATGCACTCCGCGGATTCAGCTGCTCGGGCGCTCTGGTGTGTGGGCGGACCCGGTGGGTGGAGAGTTCCGGCTTGGTCCGGGGAAGCCGCTGGTGCTGCTGGCCCGGCTCCTCACCGAGACGCGTGGGGCTTCCCGTGACACCTTGGCGGCGCTGTTCTGGCCGGAGATCGATGAGCCGCGCGCGCGCGCCTCGCTCCGACAGGCGCTGTACGTGATCCGTCGGACCATCGGTGATGCCGCGCTGCTCGAAAATCGGCGCCATGTGGCTCTTGCCCCGGCCATGCCCTGTGACCGGAGCGACTTCCTGCAGGCGATCGATCAGGGGGATGATGCGCGCGCCGTCCGGACGTATGTCGGTCCCTTTCTGGAAGGGATCCACATGGCGGACGCCAATGATCTCGATCGCTGGATCGATCTCGAGCGACAGCGCTTGGCGCGCCTGTTCGTCCTCGCCTGCACTCGGGAGGCGCGCCGGGCCCTTGCCGCTGGCGAGCATGGGGTGGCGGTGGAGGTGGCGACCCGCCTGCGTACCCTGCACCCGGACCATGCGGCTCATTGGGAGCTGCTCTTCGATGTGCTGGCGGCGGTCGGTGACACCAGGCGGCTCGAGCAGGAGTTCGAAAGTCTCGCGGTGCGCCTGCACGGCAAGGCCGTCGCCGATGGCGGCCGGGCCATGGCCCTGCTGGCGCGTTTCGAGTCGCGCCTGCGATCACGCCATCGGCTGGACCCGCAGGCACCCGAGGCGGACGGGGGGCTGTCGTTGGGTGGGACGTCATCGGGGATCCCGTCGGGATGGCACGCCCTGGACGGGCTGCCCATGTACCTGCTCGCCCACCACCACCGCCACGACCTGCCGTTGGCCGAACGCTGGCTGATCATGTCGGACTGGCGCGAGACCGGATCGATCGACGGTCAGGCCCTGCTGCGGCAGCTGCTGGTCCGGTGTGAGCAACCGGCGGACGCCGTTGATGACAGCCGAATCGCCGACGCGATCGAGTGGCTGCATCAGCGGGCGGATCAGCCGCTGCATCTCACGATCGTGGCACGCTCGTGGCGCGATGCTGCATGCCTGGCGGAGATCCGCCATCTGCTCGCGCGGCTTCCATCGCATGTAAATGCCGCTCTCTTCGTGGCACAGGAGATCTGGCAGCAAGTCAGCCAATGGAACGACCTGATTTCGCCCTCCGTGCAGGTCTCACCTCACCGGTTGGTCTCCTGACCGCACCGCGTGTTTTCCCACTCTCATTCAGGTGCCGTATGCGTCGAGCTGTGATGGTGAAGCGGTGGTTGGTCTTCGGAGTGATGGCGGGGGGGGTGTCGGGGTGCGCGGGGGAGGGGGCGGGTCCGGTGACGAATCCGGTGGTACCGCAGGTGCCGGTGTCGCAGGTGGTGGTGACGCCGGCGGTGCCGGCGGTGCTGGCGCCTGGGGGGACGGCGCAGTTGAGCGCGTCGGTGCGGGACGCGCGGGGCGGGGAGCTGGTGAGCCGGGAGGTGACGTGGGTGTCGGGGACGCCGGCGGTGGCGACGGTGAATGCGGCGGGGCTGGTGACGGGGGTGGGGCCCGGGGCGGCGCAGATCACGGCGTCGAGTGGGGGGGTGAGCGGGAGCGTGGTGGTGACGGTACGGGTGCCGGTGGCGCGGGTGGTGGTGACGCCGGCGCCGGTGAGCCTGCTGGTGGGGGGGAGTCAGACGCTGACGGCGAGCGTGCAGGGGCCGACGGGGGCGGG
>Ga0315902_10011985_pt1 | contig 11335 bp, 10 predicted proteins | sample LakEriMetagenome_9_FD_203523 | JGI IMG/M metagenome (GOLD analysis project Ga0315902, IMG submission 203523) | Freshwater fungal communities from buoy surface, Lake Erie, Ohio, United States - Buoy 12 MA117 | ecosystem: Environmental > Aquatic > Freshwater > Lake > Lake biofilm | place: USA...
GCATCGAGCGAGCGAAGGGCACGATGCCCGTAGCGAGCGTCCGGCGCGGGGCATGGGCAGCCCCGAGCGGGGCCCCACGCGAACGTCCCCACGGCTTACGCCGTTGGGCTTCCTGACGCGGCGAGCGTTCGGCCACGGGTATGGGGAGCCCCGAGCGGGGAGGCCCGCATGTCCCCATCGCTCACGCGATTGGGCTTCCTGATTCCTGATGCGGCGAGTGCCCAGCGACGGGCATGGGCAGCCCCGAGCGGGGCGGCCGAAGCCGATTCGCCACCCGGGATGCTAGCACGGGGCGTGCTAGCACCCCATCTTGTGGTGGCACCCCTGCCACTACCACAAAATCCGAAAAAAACTTGCGACTGCCCTTGCGGCCGATACGTTCGCCGCCAAGCCCGACATGGATGTCGGGATGACTTTTCACGGAGGATCCTTCAACCATGGCAGCCAAGCCCCTCATCGGCATCAACACCGACTACCGTTCGACCCGCAAGGAGCACGCGGCCCTCTCGTTCGTCGCCGCCGGCTACTACGACGGCATCACGGCCTCCGGTGGCATCCCGGTGATCCTGCCGCCCCTGGCCGACGAGGACGATGTCATCCGCCTTCTCGACCTGCTCGACGGCGTGGTGATGGTGGGCGGTGCCGACCTCGACCCGCGCCGCGACGGCTACATGCCCCACCCGGCCGTCCGCCCGATGGACACCCGCCGCGAAGACTTCGACCGGATGTTGGCCAAGCACATCTGCGCCCGCCACATGCCGGTGCTCGCGATCGGCAGCGGCATGCAGCTGATCAACCTCACCGAGGGAGGCACGCTGTTCCTCCACATTCCCGAGGACCTGCCGAAGGCGATCCCCCACAAGGATCCGACCGACCTGGCCCACCGGCATGCCCTGGTCGTCGAGCAGGGCTCGGCGATGGAGCGGGTATACGGCGACGGCGAGATCCGCGTGAACAGCATGCACCACATGGCGATCGACGACGTCGCCGCGAGCTTCAAGGTGACCGCCCGGGCCCCGGACGGAGTGATCGAGGCGATCGAGAGCGCCGTCGAAAACTGGACCGCAATCGGCGTGCAGTTTCACCCCGAGGCCGAGACCGCCTCGGCGCTCGACGTGAAGATCTTCGAGGAGTTCATCATCGGCATCACGGGCGAGCAGCCCGCGGTGAAGCTGGTCGCCTAGTTGTCCGTGGAACAAGCCATCCATGGCCTTTTTCCACTTGGTCGACCGAGGAAACGCCGAGGGTTTCTTCGGTCGACGGGCGCCGCATCGTACGGCGGCAGACGTGTTCCACACTGGGCCCACGAGCCATGATGACAACCGCGTCCGGCCCGCAGCCCTCGGGTGGTTCTCCACCTGGGGCCGCGGGGGATGCGGGGTCACGCCGCGATCCAGGTCGCCCCGGTGAAACTTCGCAACCAGGTAAGTTGCCGCTTCGCGAGCTGACGCGTTCGCTGCTGCGTGCGGCGGATCGCCTCGGCGCGGTTGATTCGGCCCTCGATCAGGTCGATCGCCTCGGCGTAGCCGGCGGCCTGGCGGGCCGTGGGGCCTATGCCTCCGGGAAGGGAGCACGCCGCGCGGGTCTCCTCGACGATCCCCTCCGCAAACATCCCCTCCACGCGGCGGTCGATCCGGTCGTAGAGCACGGCCCGCGGCAGGTCGACGATCATGAGCCGCGACTCGAAGAGGGGATTCTGAGCCGGAGCGAAAGACTGAGAGAGCGGCTGGCCGGTCGTTTCCGCCACTTCCAGGGCCCGAATGATCCGCTTGGCGTCCCGGGGATGGATGCGGGCTGCCGATGCGGGATCGATGCCTGCGAGTCGCTCGTGGAGAACCTCGGGACCTCCCGCGGTCGCCTCGTCGGCGAGCCTGCGGCGAAGGTCGTGATTGGCCGGGGGAAGCGGGGCGAGGCCGTCGCGAAGGGCCCGCAGGTAGAGCGGCGTGCCACCGACGAAGAGGATACGGCGGCCACGCGACCGGCAGTCGGAAACCGCCCGAGAGGCATCTTCGAGCCATTGGGCGACGCTGTAGGGCTCCGCCGCCGGGACCACATCCACGAGATGGTGTGGCACCGCGATCCGTTGGGCGACCGTCGGCTTGGCGGTGCCGATATCGAGCCCGCGGTAGACCGCCATCGAATCGACGCTCACGATCTCCGCGTCGAGGCGGCCGGCCAGCAGGATCGCCAGGGCCGACTTGCCCGAGGCGGTCGGCCCCGACAGAAACCAGCAGTCGTCCCCGAGTCGTGGGGCGGGGTGGGCGGTTTCGGCCGGGTTCCATGCTAGAGTTGTGGTCCCCGCGGACGGCGGCCCGGACGATCCGGCGCCGCCCGTCAGCGGGTTCCCGGGAGCCGTCGTCGTCCGTGTCCGATCCGCGTCCATCGCCCCGCCGCTGCGGTGAGGTTCTCGAAGCCCTGGAGGGGGTGATCGCCTCCCGCAAGGCCGATCCCTCCGCCCGATCGTACACCACGAAACTGCTCGCGGGCGGACCGGCAGCCGCCGGCGCGAAGGTGACGGAGGAGGCCGAGGAACTCGTCCGGGCCGCCTGTGAGGAGACCGACGACCGCGTCGTGTCGGAGGCGGCCGACCTCGTCTATCACACGCTCGTCCTGCTCGCCTGCCGCGACGTGCCCCTCGCCCGCGTCGAGGAGGAACTCGCCCGGCGATTCGGCGTCTCCGGGCTCGATGAGAAGGCGGCCCGCACCGCGGGCGACACGGGAGGATCGCGATGAGCGACGATCGTCAGGAACGGCTGCTCCGCATCGGGGTACCCAGCAAGGGCCGGCTCGCGGAACTCTCCGCCCAGCTGCTCGGCGACGCCGGGCTCTCCTTCCGCCGCACGGAGCGGACGCTCTTCGCCCGCTGCAAGGACATGCCGGTGGAGGTGACGTTTCTCCGCACCGACGACATCCCGGTGCTGACGTCCGAGGGGGCGATCGACCTCGGGATCACCGGGGCCGACCTCGTTGCCGAGAGCGGCGCCGAGGTCGTTCATCGGCTCGATTTGGGCGTGGGCAGCTGCCGCCTGGCGCTCTGCGTGCCTGATGACGCCTCCATTGACGACCCTCGAAAGCTGGCTGGCCGCAGGATCGCGACGAGTTTTCCGCGGATCACCCGCCGGTGGCTCGCCGACCGCGGCGTGGAGGCCCACTTCGTGGAACTCTCTGGCAGCGTGGAGGTGATGATCGCGCTCGGCGTGGCCGATGCGATCGTGGATCTCGTGGAGACCGGCAGCACGCTCGCCGCCAATCGGCTGCATGTGCTCGACGAGATCGGCCGCTACGAGACCGTGCTGATCCAGCACCCCGGGCTCCGCGATGCGGCGCTCGCCGACCGGATCGTCCGCCGGCTCGAGGGAATCGTGATCGCCCGCAGCTGGTCGCTGCTGGAATACAACGTTCCCCGGACACGGCTGGCCGAGGCGGAGAAGATCACGCCCGGCTTCAACTCGCCCACGGTGATGGCCCTCGAGGATCAGTCGTGGTGCGCCGTGCGGGCCATGGTGAAGCGGGGCGAGGTCCACGGCGTGATGGAGAAACTGGAGGCGATCGGCGCCTCCGCGATCATCGAGACGCGGATCGGCAACTGCCGGCTCTGACGCTGTCCGACGCCGAGCGAGGCCCCCGCATGCCCGTCCGACCCTTCGAGTGTTGCATCGCCGCGTTGCTGCTCGCGTGGGGCGTGTGCGGACTTCCCGCCGTGGCCCAGGCGGAGCCGGCGGCCACCGAGTCGGAGCCCTCCTCCACGGAAGACATCGAACTCGTCGACGACTACTTCTCGGCGCTCGCCGAGCCCGGTGGCGCGGATGCGGCTGCTGCGATCGGGGAGCGGATTCTGCGGGATCACGCCGCCGACGCCCTGACCCTCGACACGCTCGCCTGGGGCATTCTCACCGACGACGCCATGCCCCGGCGTGACCTGCCCCTCGCCCTCCGCGCCGCCCGCAGGGCCCACGAACTCACGGCCGACGAGGACCTCGAGGTCCTCGAGACCTATGCCCGGGCGTTGGTCATGACCGGCAGCCGTGCCGAGGGAATCGCGATGCATCGCCGGGCGCTCGACCTCTGCGGCGACGATCCCTCCACGCGGCTCGTGCTGCTGGAGATTCTCGCCGAGTACGAGCGACCGCCAGCGGATCCTGGGCCTACCGACGACGAGCGGCTGCGGCGGCTCGAGGACGGGGCCCGTGATCTCGTCGCCTCCGGTCGGGCAGTGCCCATCGACGACCTGCTGTCCCACGCGGGCATCGAACCCTGCCGCGTCGCTCTCGCCACGCCAGCCGGCCGGCCCCTGCCGAGCGAGGATCTCTTCGAGCAGGTACGCAAGAGCGTGGTGGTGATGGCGGCACTCGAGCCCGCGGCCGAGGAGGGGCGGCACGACCTCTCGCTGGCGACGGGCTTCGTGATCGACCCGGCAGGTATCGTGGTCACCAACTACCACGTCGTCGATCTGGCTGGTGCGCCGGTGCTGGCGGCGGAGACGGCCGACGGGGTCATCCATCCGGTGACCGAGATCCTGGCCGTCAGCCCGTTCGCCGACATCGCGATCTGCCGGCTTGGTGGAGTCGACAGGCTGCCCGCCCTGCCGCTCGTCTCCGGCGCCAAGCCGGGCCAGCGGCTCCACGCCCTGAGCCATCCCGACGGCGCGCTTTACTCGTTCACCGAGGGGATCCTTTCCCGCTACTTCGTGCACCGGGCCGACGGCCAGGCCAAGACGATGTTCACGACGACCGTCGACTTCGCGGTCGGCTCGAGCGGTGGCCCGCTCGTCGATGATCGCGGCAACGTCGTGGGCATGGTGTCGAGCACGCTGGCGGTCTACGCCACCGACGAGGCTCCGCACGGCGAACGTCGGGACGAGCCAGCGCCGTCCGGCGATTTCCAGATGGGGCTCAACATGTGCGTCCCCGCCACCGACATCCTCCGGCTCGTGTCCCCGGCACGCTGACAGGGACAGGCCCGTTCGCTGACGGTGATCGCGGCTCGCAAGCGCCGTGACTTCGACAGGAAGCCCCGATCGCGAGCGAGGGGATGAGGCGTGGCGGCGGCAAGCGACCGTTGCCGATCAACGGAGGCCATCCCCTCGCTCGCGCTCGGGGTTTTCAGACGCGATCGGACAGCCCGCGACCTCACGGTCAGTCGGCTCAACCCATGCTCCGTCCAAGCCCAACGCCGTGAGGCGTGGGGCGCACCACCGTCAGACGCCGCGTCACGTGTGATTCACCCGCGGCCTTACGGCCGTCGGCTTTCACTCGCGAGGCCCTCGAGCGAACCTGCGATCACACGGCCGGCACGGATCGTGGCAATGAGACGTGTGGCCGGGTCGAGAACCGCCTCGTATGGATCGAGGCCGGCAGTCGACGGCATCAGCACCGCGAGATCGGCGGGACGCCCAGGGGCGATCACGCCGCATGACCGCTCGAAGCCGAGCGCCCAGGCCGCGTCACGCGTGGCCATGCGGAGGGCCTCCGCCGGCGAGATGACGCCCGCAGTGACGAGCGTGCGGCACTCCGCGAGCACCGAAAGGTCGGGCGCGGAGGCCCGGCTGTCGGTGCCGATCGCCACCCGGATGCCCGCCTCCCGGAAGAGCCCCACGGGAGGGAGCATGTTCGACATGGCAAGGGTGGTCCGCGGGCAGACGGCCACGCACAGGCGGTCGCGGTGTCGGGCAAGTCTGGCGAACGCCTCGGGATCGTCGCCCAAGTGCGTGCCGTGAACGACGACACCCCGCGGACCTCGAGCCAACCGGGAGACCCACTCAGCCGCCGGCAGGAGCGCCGGCCCCGCGGGATCTGGCCAGACACCGAGCCGGTCGAACAACTCGCGAAACGGTCCGGTGCCGTCGCGGAGCAGTTCGGCTTCAGCCGAACTCTCAGCGAGGTGCATCGCCAGCGGCACGTCGAGCCGGCGGGCCGCGGCGGTCAGGCGGCCCGCCAACGCTGCAGCCACCGAGTAGGGGGCGTGGGGCGACAGGCCTGCGGGCCTCCCTACGGCGCAGAGCCGCTCCGCGTCGCGGAAGGCCTTGCCGGCGGCGGCCGCGGCGGCCCCGGTCGACAGGCCGAGGGCCTCGCGAAAGATCCTCAGCCGCGGACCCGCCGAGGGATAGCCGCCGCCAGGAAGGCCCGTGGAGATTTCCCCGACGGCCGTGACCCCGTGGACCGCCGACTCGTCGAGCCCCCGACGAATGGCCTCAGCGACCTGCTGCTCCGCCGCGATGCCGGTGGCCCTCCCCCGCCGCAGCGCGATGACGCGGCCGATCCATTCCGGCAGGCCGCCGGCCACATCGAGCGGAGAATCGACGTCCGAGAACTCCAGGTGGGTGTGGGCGTTCACGAGCCCGGGGATCACGACCGCGTCGGTGGCGTCGATCGTGGAGCCATCGGCACCACGGTGGCGGGGCTGGCCCGCACCGAGATCGACGACCCTGCCACGATCGACTCGCACCCAGCCGCCCTCGAGTGCGGGCCCGTCCATCGGCAGGACCCAGCGGGCCCGGATCACGACGGAGTGCCGCGACCGGCGGCTCACGGCGAGGTGGTGGCCATGGGAAGAGGCACGGCCCGCGTTCGAGCCCGTTCGGGATCGGCCGCAGGCGCTGGTGGCTCCTCCTCGAAGAGTTCGTAGAAGACGTTGCGCCGCCGCGGTATCCAGCCGAGCTCGGCGATCGAAGACTTCATCTCGTCGAGCGTGAGATGATGAACCGTCCCTGCCGCGCTGACCACGTTCTCCTCGATCATCAGGCTGCCCATGTCGTTGGCGCCGTAGAGGAGCGCGAGTTGGCCGATCTCGCGGCCCTGCGTCACCCAGCTCGACTGGATGTTGGCGAAGTTGTCGAGGTAGAGCCGGGCGACCGCCTGGGTCTTGAGATACTCGAAGGCCCCGGCGGGCGGGATGTCGTCCATCTCCGTGTTGTCGGGCTGAAACGACCAGCAGATGAAGGCGGTGAAGCCGCCGGTCTCGTCCTGCAACCGGCGGAGGCGATCGAGGTGTTCCACCCGCTCTGCGAGCGTCTCCACGTGGCCATACATCATCGTCGCCGTGCTGCGGCCGCCGAGCAGGTGCCACTGCCGGCTCACCTCGAGCCAGTCGTCGGTCATCGCCTTCCCGCGGGTGATCGCCGCGCGAACGCGGTCCACGAGGATCTCACCGCCGCCGCCGGGCAGCGACCCGAGGCCGGCCCGGGCAAGTCGCTCGAGCACCTCGCGCAGCGGCCGCTTCGATACCTTCGTGAAGGCGTGGATCTCGGGGGGTGAGAACCCGTGCACGTTCACCTGCGGGAAGTGGGCCTTGATGTCTCGGAGCAGGTCTTCGTACCACTCCAGCGTCAGCGTCGGATGCATGCCCCCCTGCATCAGGATCTGGTCACCGCCAAGGGCGACCGTCTCCTCGATTTTCGTGAGGATCACGTCGCGGTCGAGCACGTAGCCCTCGGGGCTCTTGGGGCCCCGATAGAACGCGCAGAAGTCGCAGACGGCGGAGCAGATGTTGGTGTAGTTGATGTTCCGGTCGATGTTGTAGGTGCGATACTGCTCCGGATGCAGACGCCGCGTCACGGCATCGGCCGCCCGGCCGATCGCCGCGAGGTCGTGCGACTCCAAGAGCGCTACCGCGTCCACCGGCGTGAGCCGCCCGCCCGCCAACACGTCATCGAGAATGGGGCGGATGTCGGTCGCCGTCATCGCACGGCACTCCCCGGCAGCGGTGCCTCGCCGGCCCGCGCTTGCCGCTCGATCACCGCGTCGGACGGCGCGAGCCCGTGGCGGGCGGCATAGCGGCGGAAGAGGTCGAGCGATTCCCGCTCCCGTGGACCGAGGTCATAGTGGAGGTTGTCCCGCAGGTAGCTCAGGCACTGCGGGACGGTCAGGCCGTGCGCCGCCGCCTCGGCCGCGGCGATCGCCGCCAGATTGGCGCGGCCGGCATCGCGGGCCAGGGAAAGGTGCCGGCTCAACGAGCCGGCGTCGATTCCGTCACGGGCGGCCCAGACGGCGAAGACGAACGGCAGCCCCGTCCAGCGACACCACTCGTCGCCGAGATCCCACATCACCTGGAACGATCCGCCCATCCGGTCTCGGCCCACGTCGCCGATCGCACGGTCGCCGATCAGGAGCACCGCGTCGGCCCGCGTATCGGACAACCCGGCGCCGATCGGCAGCGGCTCGATCCGGGGAGTGACACCATGCCGCTCGGCGAGAAGGATGCGGGCCAACGCGGCACTGGTGCGGGATCCCTCGTCCACCGCGAGCGTGGCCACCCGGGAAGGCGCCGTGCGGAAGAAGAGTTTCACGCTCATCACGGGGCCGCGGCAGCCGATGCAGGCGTCGGACACGATCCGGTGGCCGCCGCGAAACACCTCGACCGACGGAATCAGCGCCACGTCGAGTCGCCGGTCGGCGAGGCGGTCGGCGAGGCGGCTGGGGAGGTCATAGACCACCTCCACACCCGCGGCCGCCAGACCGTGCACCAGAGGCTTTGTGTTGAGATACTGGACGGCTCCAACCCGCAGGGCTGACGCGCCGGGGCGGGCATGGAGGTCGCGAGGCTGGGCGGGCTGATGGATCATGACCTGGGGGGAGCCGGATTGTCGCCTTCCTGACTCCGCAAGGACAACCGCAGCCCGGCGGTTTCGATAACAGGGGCCCGTCAGGCCTCCAGACGTCGAAACGCCCGCAGTCCGAGCACGAGTGGCACAAACGTGGCGGTGATGCCGAGGGCGACGACCGCCACGGCACCGGCAATCGTCCCCCAGGGCCCCCCGGCCCACCCGAGGATGCCGTGTGGTGAGATGACGCCGGGCCCGAGCGTGTGGGAAAGCAGGAATAGGTGCGTGGGCACGGCCGCGAGCATCACCGTGGCCATGATGAACAACGAGCTGACGACAAGGCTCAGGGTTCCCCCGAATCCGGACGAGATCTTCGACGGCGACGACTCCCGCAGGTCCGGCATCCGCGCGCCGAGGCCGACGGCGATTCCGGAGAGGCCCATGCAGAGCATGAGGCAGCAGAGTTCGTGTTGGGCGATCAGCGGCCAGGGGATGCCAAGCATGCCGTCGCTCAACAGCACGAGGCTGCAGCAGGGGCCGAGGCTGCCCACGAAGGAGAACAGGAACTTCGACCAGACGATCTGGTCCCGATGCACCGGGAGAAGACCGAGAATCCAGAATCGCCGCCCCTCGAGGCTGATCATCGGGTAGACGAAGCGGGTCGTGAACGTGGAGAGGATGAGCCCCACCACCGCGAGGTTGAGGTAGCCAATCATCGACGCGTAGGCGTTGTTGTAGTTGAAGGCCCGGAGGTTGAAGAAGTAGAGCCCCAGGAGCCCGAAGAAGATCGCGAACTGCGACCACTGCGATATGTCGCGGCGGAACAGACGGAAGTCCTTGACGAGGAGCAGTCGCAGCGGCCTGCCCGTCGCGAATCCAGCGTGGCCCAGGGCCCGATCGAACCACCGCAGCGGCCGGCGGCGGCGCGAGGGAATCTCGCTGACGAGCTGGCTGAAGCCCTTGCGGTAGGCGATCCGCGAGACCCAGCCGGCCAGATGCTGCAACACCAGGGCGTTGGCGATCAGCAGGGCGAGAAACTTCAGCGATTCGAAGAACGAGGCCGCCAGCACGCTGCCGTCCCGCTCCGTCCGCGCGGCCTCGATCAGCCCCGTCGACAGCCACCAGCTCGGAAACAGCTTCTGCTCCGTGACCGACAGGCGGGCGAACGTCCGCTCGAACCAAGCCGCCGACATCGCGTCGACCTTGGCCTGGGAGAACATCGACCAGCCGAGCCCGAGCGCCGCGATGCAGGCGATCGTGACTCCGATCGTGAACGCGTGCAGCCGCAGCCGGGGCATCCAGGCGACCAGCGTCATGCAGATGATGCTCCCCACCGACGCCGGTATGAAGACGAACGAGATCATGAACGGCAGCATCACCACGAAGTAGGGCCAAGACGCGTGTCGCACCACGCCGTAGGCCGCCAGCATCGGGCTGCCGAGCAGCACGAACCCCCAGCTCGAAAACCACATCGCCTCGCGAAATTTGTGGGCGTGGATCGTTTCGGCCCGCACCGGCAGCGTGAGCAGGAGCCGCGCCTCCGTGGAGCAGTACATCCCGGTGTAGACGAGGATGCCCGTCGAGAAGACGAGCATCACCATCAGCGACGCGAAGAAGGCGTTGAAGAGGAGCGAGATCACCTCGGCGTGGAGGGCGTCGAGAAAGCCGAAACCCTCCACGAACAGCCCGTAGAGGGCCGCCCAGAACATGCCGCTGAGGAGCACGACCAGGGTGAGCCGGAGACGCGAGTCGGAGAGCATCGACCGGACCGTCTCCCAGGCGAGCGTGCCCCGGAGCCGCATGAACAGACGGGCCTCGTCCTCGAAGGAGAGGAGCCGCACCGCATCGGGCGGCGGGGCCCGTCCGCTCACGGTTCGCTTCTCCGGGAGGACGTCACTTCGAGATAGAGCTGCTCGAGCGTCGTCGACTCCAGGGCCACCTGTTCCCGCAGTTCGGCGATGGTGCCCAGGAACCGCAGTTGCCCGCGGACCATGATGCCCACCCGGTCGGCCATCTCCTCCGCCATCGCGAGCGTGTGCGTCGACATGAACACCGTCATGCCCTCGCGGGTGCGGGCGGCGAGCAGGTCCTTGACGATCCGCACGCTCCGGGGATCGAGGCCGACCATCGGCTCGTCGAGCACGAGCACGTCGGGGTCGTGGAGGAGCGAGGCGGCGAACACGAGCCGCTGCTTCATGCCGAGCGAATAGCTCTCTGAGAGGTCGTCGGCGAACTCCCCGAGTTCGAAGTGCTCGATCTCGCGGTCGATGCGGGCCGTGGCAAGCCGCTGCGGCATCCCGAACATGTCGGCGATGAACCAGAGGAACTCGCGGCCCGTGAGCTTGTCGTAGAGCGTGGGCTCGTCGGGCACGTAGCCGAGATGCAGGTGGGCGGATCGCGGATCCTTCACGAGATCGTGGCCGCAGACGCGGACGGCGCCGCGCGAAGGATGGAGCAACCCGACGAGCATCCGGATCGTCGTGGTCTTTCCGGCGCCATTCGGCCCAAGCAGGGCGAAGAGCTCCCCGCGGGGGATGGCCAGCGTCAGGTCGGAGACGGCCGTCTTCGCCCCGTACGTCCGTGTGACGTGATCGAACTCGATCATGGTGTCGGTCGCTCCCCGGCCGCGTCGGGGCCGCCGTCCTCGGCCAGCCAGGCGGCAGCTTCGTCGGTCCGCCGCAGGAACGTCATCCGCGTGCCGAAGAGCATCGCCTCCTGCTTGAGCACGCGGCCTGAGAGGTCGACCCAGAGGCGGCAGCGCGGCTCGCGGTGGCTCGACGGATCCTCGCGGTAGGC
>Ga0315902_10011986_pt1 | contig 11335 bp, 10 predicted proteins | sample LakEriMetagenome_9_FD_203523 | JGI IMG/M metagenome (GOLD analysis project Ga0315902, IMG submission 203523) | Freshwater fungal communities from buoy surface, Lake Erie, Ohio, United States - Buoy 12 MA117 | ecosystem: Environmental > Aquatic > Freshwater > Lake > Lake biofilm | place: USA...
AGAAAACCATTCCCCTGTAGCTCAGTTGGCAGAGTCCGCCGAAGGCGGGTTGATCCGCGGGTTGAGTTGCAGAGGAGCCAGAAAACCATTCCCCTGTAGCTCAGTTGGCAGAGTCCGCCGAAGGCGGATTGATCCGCGGGTTGAGTTGCAGAGGAGACCAAAAAACCATTCCCCTGTAGCTCAGTTGGCAGAGCAGCGGACTGTTAATCCGCGGGTCGTAGGTTCGAGCCCTACCGGGGGAGCTTTCGTCAAAGTTCTAACTTTGGCGACCAAAAGACTTAACGCCCGGCGTCGAGAGATCGACTGCCGGGCGTTTTTCGTTTCTACCCAGTTTTTCGCGGGTTTCCAACGTTTTTCGCGTTCCGCCGGCCCAATCCGCCGCGCTCTCTGTTTGCAGAAAGATTTCCGTCTCTCGAACGCAACCTTCAAGGTTGCGCCCGCCGGTGCGAAAAATCGGTCCCGAACTCTCTGACTCTCTCTTTTCGGGGGCCTCCAGAGTTAACACAGAGTTCTCGTTCGGAGTCCGGGCGAGAACGGATTCGAACCTGTATTGCGTCAGCCAGCGAAATCCTGAATGTGGAACGGCAGATAGAGCGTGTGTTAGCCCGTCTCTCGGTCAAAACGTGCCATCTGCCCCGTCCGAACGCACTGTCTCGTTTGTTCCTCGGACAGAACGACAGCCCAAATTGTTTTCCGATTCTCGACTAGCGCCTTTGCTATGCGGTGTGCACCGTCGATGATGAACTTTCGAGAGTTTCCGATCCCAACAATTACGGGCAAAGTACCCTGGAGCGTTTCCGGAATCCTGTGCCAATCAAAGCCATTTGGAATTCCGTCACAATGCACAACTGCAGCACGACCGCCTTGATCTTCCAGTTTCCATTCGCTTAGATCCATACTGACTACCTCGAAAGGATTCTCAGCAAAAAGGCGCGTAACGCTATCCACGGAAACCCCACAACGCACCTGATTGACAGGATCCCATTTAAATTCAGATGTACGCAGAATACTCTCCGTCATTTAAGCCGTTATCGTTTGCACTTGTCACTGATGAAATTCAGTTGATGGGACAAAGATGCAGACTCGCATCCTGGCACCTTGCGCCATCCCTTTCCACTGTTCTGCTCAACAACAAACAGTCGTCCTGTTTTTTCAACTCGATATCTCTTTTCTTTCCCTTGAGCAATTACTTCATTGCCATCATATTGCCAATCCACAACACGGTTCGCTAGCTGGTTGACAGCGTTCATAAAGTCGGACGCTGACTGAAATCGTTTAGCCGGCTCCGGGTTCGCTGCCTTTCGTAGAAGGCTCTTAACGGTAGGTGGGACAAAAAAGGGCAAAGAATTTAGATCAAGAAGCTTACCGCTCTGAGCCTTCTTTCTTATCGCGCCCTCAACAAGCTTGTATCGATCAAAGGCATCCTGAAGATGAGCATACTGTTGACGGTCGGCTTCGCTAAGATATTCCTGGTAGGCGTACGGAAGTCGGCCTCCAAGCACTTGAAATAGAACAATTCCGCATTGATAGAGATCGCCTCGCTTATCGTAGCGTGTTGTTTCGAACGATTCCGGAGGCCGGTAGAGTACAGCATGGCCAGAACCTGCGACATCGTCTTGGCCATCTGGAATTGAGCGAACTGATCCGAAATCTGCGATAAGAGGCCAGCCATCATCTGAGACAAGCAAATTCTCTGGCTTAAGGTCTCGGTGCACGAACTTATGCTCGTGAAGAGCGGCGACGCCGTCAAGAAGCTTAGACGCAAATTCCAACGCGCTCCGCAAGCCGAATCGATGACCCTCCCGGTATTTGTCAAGATCTCCGTTTTCACAACAGGGTGTTACGAACATTGCCCACTCTTCACCCACAAGTGAAGCATCAAGCACATCGATCACACTCTCCGACTTGACTGCGGCCAAGGATTTTGGTTCAACATGTTCACGGGTACCGTCAGCCCAAAAGTAGAATTTAATGGCGACTTGTCGGTCGATTACCCGATTGCGGGCCGACACCGCTTATGCGATTGGCGATGTGCTGATTAGTGCCCTATCAGGACTTGCAAGCGTATGGAATGCGACGCTCGGTTTCATGGCAGATGGTTGGACAATCCTCACAACCTCGGTACAGAAGGGGTGGAACTCGACAATCGGATTTCTGAAAAAGGGATTCATTCGATTGCGTGAGCTGGTGGATATAGCCGGCGATGTTTCTGTGCAGATTGGTGGCGTGCTCATCAATGCGCTTGCAGGCGTAGAGACCGCCTGGGTCGAAACCATCGACTATCTCGCTGACACTTGGTCGGTGTTCGTCGCCCAAGTCAAATCGATGTGGAACTCGACCGTCGGCTTTCTGCGCAAGGCATGGATCAAGCTGAAGTCGCTATTCGATGACGATGTGAATGTCGAAGTTGAAATGGCCAAGATCGACAAGGAGATTCGAACAGCCGACGAAGCTGAAGAAAATAAGAAGCAGCAAGCCATCGCCGATCGCATGAAGCGGCGCGACGCACGCAAGCAACAGATCGAATCCAATCGTGTTCAGATGCAGGAAGGGATTAAGCAGCAACTTGAGGAACGTCGCAAGGCACGCGCTGGTCGTGACATTGATGGCGAGATGGCTGTCATCGATCAGGAGACCGAAGCCAAGAACCAAACCGTTGATGCGTCCAAAGAGGAGCAGTTCAAGCAAAACGAAGCGGCGGGTATCACGCGACAAAAAACTATCGATGATACCACCGCTGGCGTTCAAAAGACTCTTGATCAAATGCGTGAGGAAGCTCGCATTGCCCGCGAAGCCGGTCGCCAGTCGCCAGAAGATCGCGCCAAGGAGCGTGACCAGCAAGTAGCAGCGGCTCAAGCGGAGTTCGATGCGGCTGTAGAAACAGCCAACGCAGTCAAACCCCAAGAACCAACTCCCGCTAAAGAACCTGGTCCTCCGCTTCCCGATATGCCAGCTACTCCGAAGCCCGGCGCTCTGAAGGTTCCCAAAGTTGAAGTGGATGGCATCAAAGATCCAAAACTGAAGCCGCCCAAGAAGAAGGATCTTAAGCTTGGTCTGGATCGGTCGGCTAAGGATTCAATGGATCGATTCTCCGATGGTCCCGAGGAGCCGACTGAGAAAACTGAAGCGGCTGGCAACTTTGATAGCCGTGGACTCGGTCTTGGTAGTGGTGCATCGCTCATTCCCGTGATCGAGCCTCCTGATCAAAAGGACAAGGTCGATCCGGATGCCGTCGATGCTGACGTGAATGCCGGTGCTGACGCGAATGATCCAGAACTTGACGTTCCAGAGGTTGAACCGGAACTCGGTCTGCAGCCAGTGGACGCTGAAGTATCGTCGCCCGAGGATTTCATCGAGTCGACGGCAGTGGATCAAGAACCTTCTCTCAATCTCGAATCGATCATGGCATCCTTTGCAGCGGTTCGGGTGCGTTTAGAGGAATTCGATGCTGCATTATCGCAAAGCGTAGCGAAGCTGCAAATGCCGCAAGTCGCCGGCGAAGGGCTCTCGGACGATGTGAAGCGAGCCATCATTCAAACGGCTGAGAATACATCTCAGCTTGCCGAACGCGCACGCACGGGAGGCTTTGTGTTCAGCTGATGGGATTCTCAAGCGGTGGATACAACTTCGAACTGGCGGCGCTGTCCAAAAAGGCGACGCGTGGCAAAACAACCTCGGACACTTTTGTCTATGTCGGCACCAATGGTGGCTCGGTCGATCCGGCTGGCGCTGCGGATGCCGTGCTATCGTACTATCGAGCCACTCAACGTGATCTCATTCCATTCCTGCAAGTTGATGGCGAATACATCAACGAGAAACATGCTCTTGTCACTGCTTCGATCAACAAGACGAAGCTTGATCCAGTCTCGTTCAACACCACCGGCGCATCGACGCATCTCAACCAATCGCTCTTCACTCGTGGTATCTATGCCGCTCCGGGCAAAATTGCGCCCAACTATAGGGGAGCGATAGGTGTAAGCGACTCAGGCGTTTCTGGTGTCGATGTAACGGTGCCCGCGTTCGAGTTTTCGGTCCGCAAGAAGTTTGAGTTTGTCTCGACTGAATACCTTCTCGCGATGGTCGCCATGACAGGGCGAGTTAATTCGACTGGCTGGTCGATCTTCGCACCCGGTGAAGCCTTGTTCCTAGGTGGCGAAGGTGGCGAGGACGAACAGAACTGGGTTGATGTGACCTATCACTTCGCTGCTCGCCCCAATGAAGCAAACCTGAGAGTTGGGAACATCAACGGTGTCGCCAAGCGAGGTTGGGACTACCTCTGGGTCAAACATGGCGAAGAAGTTGTCGGCGATCGAGTCTTGCAGGTTCCTGAAGCGGCCTACGTCGAGCAGGTTTACCCCGAAGCGAACTTCAACGCATTGGGGATCGAGTAATGGCGAGGCGAGTTCGACCTGGCGAGAAACTCAACATCACGGCAGCGGAGTACAACCGTCTGCTGGCTGCAGCCGATGCCATCGCTCGCGATCGTCTCTCGGGTGGCGGAGGAAACCGCACCCACGTTCGCGACGCTGCCACCGTTCGCGTTCACTACCAATCTTCGACCACTGTGCCCATCGGTGGAATCGTCGGTCTTAACGCCCCACTCGGCGATCCTGACGTCGACAATACAGCACTCGCTCGTTTTGTACGTGACGCAACGATCCAGTCGGTGCGTCCAATCGCCGACGAACACACAGGTCGATTCGGTGTGGCCATCGAGCCGATCGCCGAGGACAAAGTCGGTCGAGTGGTATTCGCCGGCGTCGTCGCTGCCCATGTGAATATTCAGGAGACCTGGCATCAATACGCAGATGTCGCAAACTCAGGAGGAACGACACTCCAATCAAAGCCTAACGGGTCGGCTCAAATCCTATGGCGGCGCGATACGAATCAAACGGGCGTCCAGTGGGCTGTTGTTCGAGTCGGAAAACCAGCCGATCCAGCGTTCCTTGTGAAGGTTCCCAGCGGTGGTATCCCAGGTCGATCCGGCTTAGCGACTGGTTCCGCCAGTTGCGATCTCTTTCAGCTAGACGATTCTGGCACGATTGTGCCAGTTCGCAAACCGAATGGTCAAGGCGTTCGAATCATCGCTCGCAACCCGAGTGCCCAGCGGATTCGAGGTCCGGTTTCCAACTACGAAGGTGATCAGTATCTCAGCGTAACCTACGATGGCACTCGTTCCTGGATCATCGAACCGCCCAAGCAAACGCTGCTCTGCAAACCTGTCTCCCGTCTCAAGGCCAAGAGCTGGGGAATGGCTCGCGAGCTGCGGTATGCCAACGGAGTCTGGGCACCAATCGGCGTGAAGGTCGCGGTCTACAACGTCTGTGACTATGCACTTCTGACAAGCCAACAGATCGTCTGCCATTTTCATGAAGACACCAGCGCTTACCTAACCATCGGATGCCGCTGCTGCGAGGGAAGCAGTAGTTCGAGTTCCAGCAGCAGCTCGTCTAGCTCTTCGAGTTCATCCTCATCGTCATCGTCGAGCAGCTCCAGCAGCAGCTCCGGCAGTAGTTCATCGAGCCCATCCTCGTCAAGCAGTTCAAGCGTCTCATCAAGTTCATCCAGTTCCATCAGCTCATCGAGTAGCCAATCCTCAATGAGCTCATTGTCGAGCGAGCATTCAAGTTCGTCGCAATCCTACTCGGCACCGTCGGTCTCCAGTTCTGGATCGAGTTCGTCTAGTCTCTCGAGTTCATCCGGCTCGAGCTCGTCGCATTCAAGCTCAAGTCAATCGTCGAGCTCTGGATCATCCGCATCAAGCGGTTCTTCTAGCGACTCGAACCAATCTATTTCACTGAGTGAGCCTTCCTACTCAAGCAGTCACTCTTCGAGCGTATCAAGCTCTGGTTCGAGTCATTCGAGCCAATCCAGCGGCTCCAGTGGATCGAGCTCGAGTGAATCGGAGTCGAGTCAGTCCGAATCAAGTGAATCAGAATCCAGCCTGTCTGAATCGAGCGAATCAGATTCGTCACGAGAAAGCGAATCGCACTCCAGCGACACCAGTTACAGCCAGTCGTACAGTGACAGCTACTCGGGATCATCCAGCGGTAGCGATTCCAGCAAGAGCGAATCGAGCGGAAGCGACAGCAGTCAATCCGATAGCTCGGAAAGTGAATCGGTTAGCTCGGAAAGCGAGAGCCAGTCGGATTCCAACGAACCAAGCAGCGAAAGCAGATCGGTAACAAGTTACTCATGGCCTAGCTACTCGGAGCCCAGTTACTCCAGTGGCAGCGGGTCTGCTTCGGCGAGTCAATCCAGCCAAAGCGAGAGTGAATCGCAAAGCGAATCGCAAAGCCTGTCGGAAAGCGAATCAGGTAGCGAATCGCGATCAACGAGCGAGCCATCGAGCAGCTATGGTTCAGAAAGTCGATCCAGCAGCGATCGGCCAAGTTACAGCGAAAGTGAAAGCTATAGCGTCCCATGGTCGACCAGCCATTCCACCAGCGGATCTGGCAGCTATTCGCAGAGCGGCTCAGGCAGTGACTCATCGCCATCAACGAGCGATTCGCATGATCCATCGACAAGTGACTCACACGATCCATCCACCAGCGAGTCGGATCGTCCGAGCGTAAGCCACTCCGATAGCGAACCGCCAAGCGAACCTCCCACTTCCGACAGCAGTACGAGCGAACCATGCAAGACGACATGGATCTGGTCCTGCGGTTGGCAGCTCCTTGAAAGTGATTGTCCCGAAGTTGGCGATCCACCGAGTGGATCGGGTGGGTACGACGGTGAAGTTGTGGAGGTGGCAGCATGATGCATTGTCCCAATCTGACCAACGACAACCGCTGCCAAGTCGCCAGCCATCTAGCCGACTGCTCCGTCCAGGCTTCGTCCAGCGGATGCCGAGCCTGCAGCGAGTGTTCGAATCCGCAAGCTGTCAACCTTGTGACGATCGGTATGGCCATCGTCAACAAGCGTCGACGCAATCAAAACGTCGACGAACTCAAAACACTGCTGAAGAGCTACCTGCCCAATCAGGAAGAGCCCACGACGCTGCGGATCGCAGCCTATAGGCCCGGCCCGGGTAACGAACTTCGCAAGATGCTCGCATGGTTCGCAAGACCAAGCGACACCTGCAAGTGTGAGACCCGCGCCGAGACCATGAATGATTGGGGCGTGGAAGGATGCCGTACGAATCTCGACACCATTATCGAATGGCTTTTGGAAGAAGCCCAACTCAGAGGATTACCCCATGGAAAGTTTACTAGAACCATCGCCAAGTCACTCGTGCTCACTGCCATCCGCCGGTTCGAACGTAAGTTCCCAGACGGTGCACCCGAGCCCAACGAAGACGATTTCGATGCCGACGAAGAAGATCGTTGAACGTTGCTTCCTCATGAATCTCGATCGACGCGATGATCGTCTGCGCGAATGGATGCAGCAACTACCGCAGCCATGGCCATTCCCAGACGTCGAGCGATTCGCAGCCATTGATGGTCGCAAGCTTTCGACGCCCGAGCAGTGGCGCGCCGGCAATGGTGCCTGGGGCTGCTACCGTTCGCACTTGCTGATCCTTGAAAAATGTCTGCTGGAAGGCATCGACTCGTATGTTGTCTTTGAAGATGACGCAGGCTTCGTTCCCGATTTTGTGGAACATCTCGAGGCGTACGTTCGTGAGTTGCCTGAAGACTGGGGACTAGCTTACCTCGGAGGTCAGCACCTGTACGCTGCCAAACATCCGCCCAAGAAGATCAGCGACCACGTTTACCGACCTTACAACGTCAATCGCACACATGCATTCATGGTACGTGGTCGCGCAACGATGAAGACTCTCTATCGCCACCTCAACTGGAATGACTGGCACCTAAAGCACCACATCGATCATCACCTGGGTCGATTGATTCAGCGGCGATACGAAGCGCTGGTTCAAGGTAAGAACGTTGAGAAAGAATCGATTCCGGTTTACACACCCGATCGCTGGCTAGTTGGTCAACTTCCAACCAAGTCCAACATCTGCGGTCGCAAGTGGACTCAGACCAGGTTCTTCAATGATGCCAAAAATGCCGACCACAGCGACGCTCCGTTCTTCGCCGTCCTCGGGCCCCATCGCAGTGGCACCAGCTGCGTCGCAATGGTCATGCATCATCTGGGCGTTCATATGGGCAACGAGCTCGGTGGCTACGAAGCAACCGGAGGAGGCGAGGCAATCGGGCTTGCGAACCTCTGTGAAAAGGCGATGCGATTCCCAGCGATCGATCCCAGGATCCCTGACGGTCAGCTCGCCAAGCAACTCAAGGCTTGGATCGTAACTCGCAAAGCAGAAGCCATTCGTGATCGAACCGTCGCTGGCGGCAAGTATCCACATCTCTGCCGATTTGCAAATCATCTCTACGAAGCTCTGGGTAGCTCGCTGCGAATCATCGCGGTGGATCGCCCAATCGAGGCCTCGATTCGCTCGCTTCAAGATCGAAGTAGCCGACATCCAGGCCAATGGTTCGCAGCCGGCGATGACGCCTGCGACAAACTCCAGCGTTCGCTTATGGAACATCGCGAGATGTTCATTCAAGAACATCCCGAAGTCCCCGTCCATCGGATCAACTTCGCCAAGCTAACGGAAGATCCCGAAACCGCAATCAAAGAACTGATCGCATTCCTCGGCATTGAGCCCACTGCCGAAGAGATCGATTCGGCGATCGCCCATGTGAATCCTCAGCTACGAAAGTTCGGGTGAATTCATGAATACCACGAGCCTATTCATTCATCATCGTACCGATGCAGTAACAAAGGACCATTTTGAGAGACTGAAGCGTTTCTCGCGTGGATCAGTGGTTGCGATATCGTCATCGGAGCCGCTTCCAGGTGGCTTCTCAATCGATGATTGCAGCTCATCGCTTTGGCGCGATGTCGTTAACACATTTCCACATCTTCGGGCCAAAGCGACAGATCTCCTGCTAATCGACTGGTTTCGAAATCGGAGACTAGACTCGGATCGTTACGCGATCTTCGAATGGGACACGCTGGTGAATGTCGAGGTCGATGGCTGGTTCAGCGACGTTGCTCGCTATCCACTCGCAGCGCCTTCAATCCGCTTGTTTCATCGGGAACCCGATTGGTTTAGGCGACACTGGAAATCGTTACCGCAAACCATCGCTCCCTTTGCCACTGGGATCGTTCCGTTTTCTTGCGTTTTGGTCTCTCACAAAGCCTTAGAACGGACATCAACAGCATACAACGAGTACTTGCCCAGTCTGCCCGATGCGACTGGTGAGCTGCGGTTTCCGACGATTGCTGCAATCTGTGGACTTAGTCCAGTGGCGATTCCCAATTCGCATACGGTGACCTGGAAGCCATTCATGCCACTGGGCTTGGCTGAGACGATTTACCATCCAGTAAAACGGAAGTTTCAAGAGCCCACGCCATGGATGCAGCCAGCCGAAATCACCGCGTTTGAATCGTTGCTTAAGCCTGACTATCACGTTCTCGAGTATGGAAGCGGACGCTCTACCTTCTGGCTCTCTGACAGAGTAGCAAAGGTCACCTCGATCGAACACGACGCAGCTTGGCTTCGCGCCAGCAGTCCCTATCCAAGCAATGTTGAGTTGCGGTATGCGCCGCCGGAATGGCCATCAGAAGCACTTGAGCCTGCGCAGCCAGGGCAATTCGATGAGTATGTGAAGTCGGCCGATGATCTGTCTCCCGACCTAGTTCTGGTCGACGGAAGGTCACGCGTGGATGTCTGCAACCGCTGGGCTACCAAGACACCAACGCTGCTCCATGACGCTCATCGACCTCGATACCGCGAGCTTAGTAAGCGAATCCTAGCTGGCAGCTTGGCCATCGTTGAGGCTTCCTTCGACACGCCAAGAAGTAAAGGAGTGCGTCAATGACACCAGTGGAAGATGTTCTCGCTAAGTTTCGACATCGTTACATCATCATCGGCTCCGGCGCACTTCGCTTGCACGGGATCGATTGGGAGGAAGGCGATCTCGACATCTGGCTCGATCCCAACCTTAGCGATGACGAGTGGCAAGCCGCGGTCGATGTGGCGGCTGGATCGCTTCGAAAACCGTGGAAGCGAGGCGAGCCTGACGGAGCCGGAGGCTTACGCGCATCGACTCGTATCGCCTGTTCGCCACCGCTAGATGTGATGCGAGAAGTCATGGGCTGTACCGCAGACGACTTTGAGAAGGCCTTTGACAATTCGCTGATCTCCTTTTACGGGAACGTCGCTCCACTGAGCTCGATCTTGCATATCAAACGCAGCGCGAAGCGTCTCAAAGACTATCGCCATGCCATCAAACTTGCTCGAAAACTCCTTAACGCGTGGTGAAACATGGAAGCAACTGTACCCATTCAAGACATTACCTTTTGCATAAAGACCATTCATCGGCCTTGGGCCTGCCATCGACTCGTCCAGTCGCTTCGAAAGGAGTTCGGCGAACCCAAGATCGTTGTTGTTGACGATGGTCTTCCCGAACATTGGTTCTCGCGAAAGTATCCCGAGACCGCCAAACACTGCAAAGTGATTGATCTCCAGCAGCACGATGTGGGTGTCGGCATTGGACGCAATACAGCAATCGACGCGGCAGAAACCGAGTTCATCTTTCTGCTCGACGATGACCAAATCGTAACGCCAGATCTGCATCTTGACCGAGTCTACCAGCGGTTCATGGAGTACGGCCTCGACATTTTGGCTGTGCGTCAGGGCGCTGGTGGCCGTCCAATGCTGTTCAGCCCGTTGATGAATGGCAGCCGGATCTGGATGCATCGAGGCGAACACAAACGCATCGGTGAGACCAGTTGGTGCGACATGGTCAGCAACGCTTTCCTGGCGCGACGCGACACGATCGGCCGCGTTCGCTGGGATGACGAGATCAAAACGTACGAGCACTGGGAGTTCTTCTACCGAGCGTCCCATATTGAACATCTGCAAATCGCCGTGGCACTCGACTGCTCAGTAGTCCACGACCACGTGGCAGCCAAGCCTTACGGAGCTCTGCGAGCCCGACCCAAGTTCCGCCGATTGGGGCTTCGTAAACACGGCTTTGATTCACTGCGTTATCCAGGAGGAGGTATCGTCCATGCGTGATCGTGTCACATTCTGCATCAAGACCATCCATCGCCCTCATTGTTGCGCGACTCTGGTGCGTAGCATTCACGAGCATTGTGGCGATGAGCGTCCGCTGATCTACGTCCTCGACGACGGCAAGCCTGAACTGCGATTTTCGCAAGTCTGTCCCGACGAAGCCGCGTTGGTCGATCGACTCATTGAGACTGAATATGACATCGGGTTGTCGGCTGGTCGCAATCGTCTCGTTGAAGCCGCGCAAACAAGGATGGTGATCTTCTCTGACGATGATCACGTGGTTGGCCCACAGACTCGACTGAA
>Ga0315902_10011987_pt1 | contig 11334 bp, 10 predicted proteins | sample LakEriMetagenome_9_FD_203523 | JGI IMG/M metagenome (GOLD analysis project Ga0315902, IMG submission 203523) | Freshwater fungal communities from buoy surface, Lake Erie, Ohio, United States - Buoy 12 MA117 | ecosystem: Environmental > Aquatic > Freshwater > Lake > Lake biofilm | place: USA...
GATCTCGCAAATCAATGTGACGGGTAATACGCCGATCACTGCCACCTACGCAGAAATATCGCCATTACTCGCAAAGATAGCCACACAGAACAGCGTTACGATTACAGATACGGCAGCGAATATTTCATCGAATCTGAGTGCAATAACGGCTGCTGCAAGCACGATCTCGCAAATCAATGTGACGGGTAATACGCCGATCACTGCCACCTACGCAGAAATATCGCCATTACTCGCAAAGATAGCCACACAGAACAGCGTTACGATTACAGATACGGCAGCGAATATTTCAGCCGATCTTGACGGTTTGGCCGCATCAAATAATCTGATAGCCAATATAAACGTGGTAGACAATAATTCTATAACTGCTGATACCTATTCTAAACTTGTTTCGTTTGAAGCTTTATCATTGCAGTCAAAATTTACTACAAATCAATTGATCAGCATCTCTGCACCAAAAGAAGAAATTCAAAAAATAGCTTTCAATTATTTTGCTAACTCGAATAATATTGCATCCAAAATATCTAGTCTTCAAGTTACTGATCAGTCTAATTCTGAGCTAATCGTTGATACAAATTTTATTGGATCAAGCTCAATATTCAGTCAATTTTTCTCGCAGCAAGCTAGCGGTAGTGGGGGCTCCTTCCCTCTCGGAAAATGGAATATCTTTCGGGGAAATATTACTTTTGCTACGGACGCAACGGATGGGGATCGTATTGTTGCTAAATTTGACTCTGGACAAAATGACCTCTTCTACTATCTTAATGGCTTAGATCAAGGCCAATACAGACTTTCAGTTGACATAAAAAACGATACTGCAATACCTTTCAAACTTGTGAATTCTGGTTTTCACCACATAGGTACCCAATTTATCGTGGGCGCTAATACAGGATGGACGACATACACCCACGACTTCTCGATGCAGAGCTCTGAAACTGGTACAGTCGAAATGAATTTTTTGAGTAATTGGTTTTCAACTGATAATCCCCAAAGTTCTGAGATTTCCATATCAAAAATATCACTAACCAAACTTTCCTAAAAATTTATCTTAGTTGTCTTCGTCGCCGCACTTCAGCCCACTTTAGCTTATCCTCAGCCCATTCGTCATACTCACGATTGACACGCTTCTGCTCAGCTTCAAAGTCTCCTTGAGCTACTCGTAGATCGTCAATGGTGGGCTTAACTTGTAGTGAGTTGCGCTTCAATTGATTGAGTAACGCATTTTGGGCTAGCTTGTGGGTGTGGGCTGTGGGAAGCAATCTCGGCACAGGCTTTTGGTCTGGTCTTGGGATTGTTCTATTTGGAACAGTTTGATTCAGATTTGCCTCAGTGAGGTCACTCTCAGAGACTTTACTGACTGAAACAACACTGTCGTCGCCATACATAGAACTGAGCAGTATTCTCGCTTGTGTGGTGCTCTCAGCGTAAATGATAGTCTTTACTGCGGTTGTGGACTTTCCGCGCTTTATTCTGACAGTTGCTACATAGAAGTGAATGCCGTTTACTATTTCTGTGATTTTCATTTAGTATCTTGATGACAAAACTTGAAATCAAAGGATTTCAAAGTTATTTATCAAGAAATATGCCTCGCCGAACAGTTAAAAAACCTCAACTCAGTGAATCCCAGGCGTTCGCACAGCGCCTGACTGCAGCTCTTGATGCTGCAGATGTTGAAGTCAGCCCAACCGCCATACAGCGCACATTCAACGCACTCAGTGGTGACGCCCTAATATCCGTACATGCAGTGCGCAAGTGGATTGTCGGAGAATCCATACCTGCGCAGGAACGGGTGCGAGTGCTGGCGGCATGGCTTGGTGTGTCGCCGAACTGGCTTAGGTTTGGCGAACAGGTGGCGCAAGATGCCAGCCAAACACCTTCAGCAGAGGAATATGTGCTTTTGCGGAATTTTCGACGACTGGAAACTCAGGAACAGCGGCATATATTGGCGTTAATTGCGACGATGGCAGGCAAGCGGAATAAGTAGATCTGCCTACTGGCATTACTTACTTCGCTTTGCCCCGCGTTTCATGCGTGCGTCTATAGCCCAGATCAGCCTGTAGCTGTCTACTTCTTGAATCGTTCTTTCACCGCATCCGCAGCAGCATTGAGCTGTGCATCCATTTCTCCGTTTTCAACGGCTCCTTTCAATGTGGTCAATGCAGTAATCAATTCATCAGCGGAATTAACTTCAATTGCATTTTTGCCTTTGCTGAATTCAAGTACGCGACTACCGTATTTTAAAGAAATACAGACTTTTCCATTTTCAGCAACAAACCACATCTGACGCACTCGCTTGTTCAGTTCAACTGAACGAGTCTCGCCTGTATGCTTGTCACGAACAGTGCGAAACTTCTTCTCAGTGTAGCTCTCACCATTTTGTAAAGCCTTTGCCAAATTTATTTGCGAAAATAGGCGATTACTGAGCTTATTCCGTCTGACTTGAATCTCAGGAATTTGATTGGGACGCTTTGCTGATACGAATTTCAGACTGTTCAATGCACTCATGATTTCTCCTGTTGTGAATGAGTGCATTGAATTTATTGCCTGAATTGATAGATTCCTAGCCTATTTCACCTAAATCTCATTGGTTTTTATTTAGTTTTATTTGGTTTGGCATAAATATCTGAGTCAGCAACTGAACAATGAGCAAGCATCACTCTGAAGGATGCCAACAAGTCCGTTCTCAGCCATGTAGTGACGGTAGATAGTGTGAGTTCAGCACACGCTTTGTGAGACGCAATTTCCTCCGCAGAGGGCGCCTTAAATGAGCCGTGAATCACGGAAACATTTCTCACATCGTAAAGGTAAGCACTTGGTAACAAGCGCATAAGAATAGCAACTTAAAAACGTTTGCCATAGCATCAAGACACCTGAAAGATGCTTTAAAAGTCACCGTCGGTATAGGTAAGGGGTAGAGCCAAGAGCGAACAAAAATGCTACATAATAAATTCACACTGATAGACGCAATGTGCGTCTTGGCGACAATGCTCACCGAGCATCCTATGTGAGTTCCGACTGGTTGTCACGTGGCGACGGACAAAGAGAAATCTAACCACACATCTCGGATAGGGTGGTAATGGCTCTTAACAGAGATGAGAACTTCAAAGTCAACTGCTCCAGACCTAATTTGATATCAAATCAGTGCCGAGCGATGTGAATGAGCGAAAGCGAATGACCAGCGAAGGCACTAAGAGAACCGAAGGTTCTCTTCCAATGCTTGACCATCCCCCTCAAACTGATCAGATCCAATTCTGAGCTTGGATTTCAGCTCCTCGTATGATGTTCATGCGGGCCACAGAAATGTCGCTCTATGGGCTTCATTTCGGTAGTTAGTTATCATTTTTGCACAATCAAAGGGAATAATGAAAGCCTTTGATTACCTTCAAAACCCGCATAGATGCGTGATACTAAAGCTTCCCCAATATTTCCCTTGAAGGCTTTTCCTTTTTGACAAAAGGTAGCACGATAAATATGTGTCTACTCTTTGATTTGGAGGAAATTCATGGCTCAAGCCAAAGTCTTGTCAGAAAAAGAACTCAAGAAAGTCTTGCAGTACTGCGATCAAAACAAACACCCCACTCGCAACAAAGCGATGCTGCTTATGACGCATCTTGCAGGTCTTCGAGTTGGGGAAGTCGCAAGTCTCAGTGTCAAGGATGTATTGACCAACGAAGGCGAGATCAAAGACGAGGTCTATCTCTCAGCAGTTCAGACGAAAGGCAGTCGTGGGCGTACAGTCTTGATACCCAAGAAATTGCAGATCGTTCTTAAAGACTATCTTCTCTCAAGATACAAGTTGAAGGATCTCGCTGTCGTTAACTACACTGATACTTCAGTCGCATTATTCGCAACTCAGAAGCACCCAAAGCGCGGCTTCACAGCGAACACGCTTGCACAGCACTTTCATTATCTGTATTTGCGTAGTGGCATCATGGGCGCCTCAAGTCACTCAGGTCGTCGTGGTTTCATCACTAATCTTGCTGACAAAGGCATTCATGTCAGAGTCTTGATGGCACTTGCGGGACATCAATCAATCGCCACAACGCAACGCTATATTGATTTGAATCCCAAGATGATGCGTCATGCAGTTGAAATGATTTGAAATCATTTTGGGAACCTTCCAATTTTGACCGCCTCAATAATTCTTTTAGCTTCTGTCAGGTATCTAGCAACATTTGCAGTTTCTTGTCTGTCTCGAAGAACATCATAATCGTCAGGATTTTTTGGATCAAAGTGGCCGAATAAGGCATCTGGTAAAACATCTACCATAAAAATGTTATTCCTATAGCGCTCTTGATGTTTATGAAATGCTTTCCGTGCTTCAATTAGTAAATCTTTCTTTTGTACTTTTCCTTCCTTTGATAAATTTTGTAATTTCACTTGTGAATCGTAAACGCGGAGATAAGCTCGAATTTTTTCAGGGCGAACTTCAGCACCATCACTTATTCTAACTTTCGATTGTTTTTTCGGGTGATGGTCGATTTCTAAAAGCAATCGCCTAACTTCATTTCCAAGCTGTGTGCTAGTAAGTGATTTTGGCAAGCGCACTAAATAACTCGAATCATCAGAAGCGCCTTTCTCCAAAAGCTCCGCCTTAACTATTGGCTTTGCAGTAATTCTCTCGCCAACCTCGCGCCACCACTTTGAGAACGAGTAGCTCTCTACATCACCCCATTCCGAGTAAAGCTTCAGATCAACGGCCGATCTGTCTTCAGCTAAAGCTCTCTTTAAGAATTCAAACCAAAGCCTATAAGCCTCTTTGCTCTCACTTTTTGGGGATTTCTGACGCCTCATCTATGCCTCCAAAATTGTTCCAAATAGAACAAATATTCAGAAGTTAATTATCGACCCTTGAATATTCAGAAGTCAATACAAACACTTTTTCCGTATTTTAGAAAGGGGCTTTTGTTGATAATAGGACATGAATCAATTGTGATTCAATTTTTAAATAAAGGGGTTCATATGAAACAACAATGTCAATGCAGTGTATGCAATTCTGCAATATCGTCACAAAAATTAACTGAGAATGACTTACATATCTTTGTAGGCAAAAACTCAGAAAACTTTTATTGCGATCAAGAAGATTTTGAGTTCGATCTCAATTTCGCGAGTGTAATTTATTGGGATGTTGGCATGTCTAATTCAGATCGTTATTACATTTATTTAAGCGAGCATGGAGATTGTATTGCTTGGTATGACAATATCAATAACTGTGGCTTTAAGTTTGTTGCGAGCGAAGAAGCTTGTGCATAACAAGATTTTTACTTTATACGAAGAATCAATTACTTGAAGCATAAAGACTTCATGTTGAATAGCTAATCGACATGAAGTCTTTTTCTGTTCCAAATAGAACAAATATTCAGAAGTTAATGAAAAGACTTCTGCCGTATTTCAAAAAATGTATTTTATAGATAATGAATACTGAATCAATTGTGATTCAAACTTAACTTGAAAGTGAAACTATGAAAATTCTTGAAAAAAATGATGTAATAAATAGCAGCTTGATTGATGCATCCTCACATGAAATAGTGAAAACTCACCATCTCAGCGATATCGAACGATACTTCACTCAATATCAGAATTTTGCAGTGAAGACAGCAAAGTCAACAATCGAAATGTGCAGAGTCGTATCTGAAGCAAAGCAGCAATTGAAGAAAGAAGATTTTTCTCAATTTTGTACGAGCATTTCTCACAAACCCAATGATTCAACAATTCAAAAATATATTGCGATTGGTAAGCGATATCAGCAACTTATTACCTGCGCTAAATTGTTGCCGAATTCATGGACTAGCATATATCTGATTACACAAATTCCTGCTGAAACATTTAACGCACTTGTTGCAACAAGTAGTGATATGTCTAGTTTTACTGGAAAAGATATTCAGAAGCTAATTGACGGAAGCAAGAATTCATATACTGAAGTTGATGAATCAATTACTTCTGCTGATAGTTCTGGTGCGTGTGCTGATGTTGCTGCTGATGTTGCTGCTGATGTTGCTGCTGATGTGTCTGCTGATGTGTCTGCCGATGTGTCTGCTGATGTGTCTGCTGATGTGTCTGCTGATGTGTCTGCTGATGTTTCTGCTGATGTGTCTGCTGATGTGTCTGCTGATTTTTCTGATCTTGCTAGTGCGTATGCTGAAACTTTTGCAAATAATTCTGACGCTAGCAATCAGACATCATCAGGTATCGGTCACGATGCGTACGCAAAAAAAGCAACTGATCAAATGATTGATCATGTTAGTAGAACAATATCAAGCAATGACTTTGACGACGATGATGACATTCAATCAGCGTACGAAGTGAATATTCGCTTTAGTCATCGCCCATCAGACGATGCAATAAACGAAGTTGTGAAGTCACTAGTCTCAATTCGAGAGAAATACAGTCTCAACTTTGAGATCGACACTAACACAATTGAGCATGGGTAAAAAGAATGTGAGAGGTCAGCTTGCTGATCTCTCTTTTTTAAGGAAAAAATATGATTGTAAACACTGAACGAAAGTATTCACCAAAAAATCTTAATGAGTTCATATTTCCTGATCAATACACTTCTGAACTGATCAATGCATATGTTTCAGGTGAAATTGATAGACCATTACTTCTTTACGGAAGTAATGGCACGGGGAAAAGCACTCTTCAAAAGTTCTTACCTGACGCAATTGAAGGTCAAACTGCATTTGTAAACAAAATACTATGCTCAGAGCTTGAAAGTCCAAAGCTTATACACAAAGCATATCAGCTTATTCAGAAAAACTTTAATAAGAGCTTTATAGTAAATGCTCAAAAATACAACTACTTCATTATCGAAGAATTTAGTCTAAAAAATAATAAGCTCAATGATGCTTTGAAATTGGAACTCGATAATTCTTTAGGTATTGATATCACGATTCTTTCAACGAACAGATTCGATGAGGTTGACAAAGGCATCAAGAGTCGATGCGAGGTTCTTGAACTCAAGCCGTGCACACCTGAAATCTTTTTTGATCATGCGAAATCAATTTTTCAAGCTGAAAAAAAAGAGATTGACGATCATAAGTTGATGGATTGTCTTGAAGTCGTCTATAAGCTTCACGCGGATAATCGAAAGTACTATGCTGCGATGGATAGCTTAATTCGCAAGATGTCTTGAAGTAGTATGTATATCTTTTTTATTTTGAAAAAACAAAAGCTCTATCAAAGAGCTTTTGTTGTTTTACACAACACAGTCTGTCAAATCTCCTTCTCTCGCCATCTTTTGTCACCTGCAATACGACCTGCAGCTTTGCGATGCTAAAAAGTTGTAGGGTGTTCTAAGGATTGCGCTCTATGCCCTCAGCGAAGTCTCTCTGAGCTTCCGCAACTTCATCTAATTTAAACTTTTTGTGATTTTTCTTTTTTCTTGATTGCAAGATGCTGATGTTGTGAACAGCACTGAACTTAGATGCATAGTGCTTATCGATCATCTCTGGACTTGTTCGTGCATTACGGGCAAGTACGAGCAAGTCTACTTTTTCGCCATACATGTAGCGATAAGTAATGCAAGTATGGCGAAGACTGTACATTGATCTCTCTTCACCATTTGCGCTGATCCGTAGATTTAGTTGTGATAAAAGAACATCAAATTGATTTTGAATATTCTTGAGCGCGGTCTTTCTATCTTTGAACTCTGGCATAAACACATAGTCTTCACTTGCTGTGTAGCTCACAGGACCTGCCATTAATTTTTTATACAAATTCAATTTGGCTGATAGCGACTTACGCTCACGCTGAGTCAATTTCTCAGTTTTTAATCGTTCCTCAATTTCAGCTTCTGAAAATCGTCTATTTTCTGCCTTAAACATCGCAAGCTTTTCTTTGTGACTAGCCCGTTCTTGAGCTTCAATCTCCGCATAGTTGGCTTTGTGACGGCGATATACTTCAACGGCTTTAGGCATCGTGATGATTGGGTCTTTCTTGTTTTTGCTTGGTGGTAGTCGCAGATAAAGGTAAGTGTGATCTCGCTCTACGATTTCTACATGCTTATGCTGCATATTTTTGATATCAGTAGGGCGTACAAAGCTGTTGATCATGAAGACGATTAATTGATAAAGATCGTCTGTGATATCCACACGCTTGATAAAGCGACCAAGCTTTGATGTACCTGCTTCTGTAATCACGAGCGTCTGATCGCCGTAGCCGTTATCTTTAGCCTGTTCCTCTGTAAGCTTGCGATACTGAAATCCTTTGCCACGCAATGCTTTAGCCCTTGACCAAAGTTGTCTGTACTCTGCAACTGTGAAGTAACCACGGGCATTTGTCTTGACTTTGACTTTGGGAAGATGTGGCGCTCTAGCGATCAGATTGAGCTTTTCAGCATGGGTCATGATCTGACCTGCAATACCCAAGTACATCTTCACTGTGGCGACGCTTAGCTTGCTGTCTGTGGACGATACATAGGTCAGGAATTGATTGAGCGTCTGATAGTCAATCTCGCTGAGTTCGTAATCACCTAAAAAGGGCAGAATGAACTTATTGAGCCTGTACTCGTATTGCTTATATGTCTCATTTGACAAGCTTTTCGTGGAAACACGGGCTTTCTGCTGACTCAACCAATCTTTAGCGCAGTACGCAAACGAAGACTTCTTCCCAAGCTTCTTGCCTGTCGCAATTCTGAATCGTACATCGTCGTAGAACGCCTTTGCAGCTTCTAGAGCTTCACGCTTGCTCTCTGTCTTCGTGGAGCTTCTGAGAATGCGTTTCTCAGCGTAATAGCGCACCCAATAGAAACGACTCGCTTCGTTCTTGTAGATGTAGAGTTTCTTGGGATAGTCAGGGATATAGCTGATCGTTTCAGGAATCGCAGACGCACGATGTCGCTGAATTTTTGATTCTGAGGTCTTAGCTTGCTTTTTGGCAGACATTTGCTGATCGTACAGCAAAGTAGTCTAGTTTTGTGCCTGTCTTAAAACCCTTGAAAATACTGAGAATGACAAGAAAATCGTGTCTCAGAAATCAAAGAAAATGACTAAAAAGGGTCTGTGAAAACCACTGAAAAGTAGTCTAGTGAAAACTAGACTACTTTTAGATGTAAAAAAAGCACTTAGATTTCTCTAAGTGCTTGATTTAGCTTGATATTTTTGGTGGTGATAGGTGGACTTGAACCACCGACCCCAGCATTATGAGAATAGCAATTTATTCCTAAAGCCTAGTATTCTCAATGCTTTTCAGCTTATTTTACAAAAGTAGTCTAGTTTGTAGTCTAGTCTGTGTTTCCATAAAAACAATAAATAGGGAGACCATAAAGTTTCTCGAATTGGGTCTTTGCCCTACAGACTTCAAAGATAAAAAGCCGAAGCTTTTTCAAAAGCGCGGGCCACCGCAATCAAACCAATTTGGGTGCGCAGCTCACAATTTTCATCGATTAATTTACAAATCACAAATATTGCAATAAAGCTCATTTGCCGTGAGATGCGACGCTTTAACATACCAAAAGATAACGCTACAATACAAAGAGTCGAGGCGAATCACATGATGTTACGGCCATTACAACCGAAACTTGGAGTGACTACAGCAAGCGTGAATACGCCCGCTGGAATGACTGTCGCAAAAGCGTTGGCGAACCTGAAAACCAACCCAAATGCAAAGCTAACAATTATTGACACGGCGGAAAACATAACGAAGAACTTCGATTCCCTAAGTGTCAACAAGCAAAACATCAAGATAGCACCATTTCTCGGCTCCAATAGCAAACTGCAGCTCTCCTATCAGCAGTACTCATCAATAAGCAAAGATGACTCTTTCTTACCGAGCTCGTACAAGGTCGCTATCACGGCTGCAACAGGTCACGAGTCACTATCACTGCTAACAGACAAAAGAGTCATTGAATTAAATATTTCGGACTCTTCGCAGAAATTTATCGACGCAGCGAGGGCATTAGGAAATACAGATCGGACACTATTTTTGCAAAAAGTAAACGAAATCAAGTTCACTGACGATCAAAAAAATGTCAACTTGCAGGTGGCCGATCTGAATTTAAAACCTATCCTCGATGCAAAACTGCGAGGTTCATCAGTAATCGTAACAGGTTCCATTGAGGAAATTAGTGCGATATCCAGACCACAGAGGCTTGGAGCCATTGCAGTAGTTGACACAAACGAAAATATTTCAGGCAGATTCAACACGATTCAAGCATTAAAAAATCAGATCGTAGGCATTTCTAGTGGCGATCGACAAACAATTCTCACTATATCTGCAGAGCAAGCAAGATCAAGCAAAGATTTATTAGGGGCGATCAAGAACGGTCTCGAACTCAAGCTCACCCAAGCATCGGCAAGAGATGCCGCTGCATTTGCGAAAGATTCACGGGTAACGTCTATAGGAGTGGTCGATACCGTGACGAATTTGACGCGGAATATGTCTCGTATAAATTCTGAAGCGTCAAAGGTAGAAACAATAACAATAACAGACCAAAGCCAAAAGATATCGAAAAACTTAGAAACAATATTCAAAATAAAAAATGCTGAGCTAAAGATTATACAAACTGATATAAATAACCCAATAGAGATATCAGCCAAAGCTTTGGAAATGAACAGATATTTAATCTCAAAATCTTTTGGTGAAAATTCTATCAAGTTAAAAGACACTGCCGAAAATATCTCAAAAACTCTAAACAGTCTTAACTCGGTAAAAAATCAAATAAAAGAAATATCGGTTTCAGACAATAAACCAATAACCACGTCTTTTCCTCAAATAGAGTCACTTGTTGAAAAATTTCTGACGCCGACAAAAATTGATTTAACAGGTGCCGTGCAAAATCTTGGGCCAAGGATTGGAAATCTCAATTTAAACTACGAAAATGCGACCATTATTCGAAAAGCAAGCAGCCCGATAAGCACCAGGAAGCCAAGAACAATAGATCCAATTGAGTTAACAGCAAGTCAAATAAGCTCAATAAACTCACCAATTTCTAATGCATCGTCAGCTAATTCTGCAGTTGTGAAAGATACTGCAGCAAATGTATCGACAAATATCGCCGCAATTTTTAATCTGAGCACCCAAATAAAGAAAATCTCCCTGACCGAAAGCCAGGCAATTACAGCGTCTTATGGACAAATAGTGGCACTAATGGGGAAGTTTGAAGAAGCTCAAAATTATATTATTTCTGACACTGCTGGGAATATCTCGACTAATTTAAATGCCATTTCTGCATTAGGAAGCAAGATTGCACAAATTAATTTGACTGATAATTCCCAGGTGGCATCAACCTACGCAGAAATATCGCCATTACTCGCAAAGATAGCCACACAGAACAGCGTTACGATTACAGATACGGCAGCGAATATTTCATCGAATCTGAGTGCAATAACGGCTGCTGCA
>Ga0315902_10011988_pt1 | contig 11334 bp, 11 predicted proteins | sample LakEriMetagenome_9_FD_203523 | JGI IMG/M metagenome (GOLD analysis project Ga0315902, IMG submission 203523) | Freshwater fungal communities from buoy surface, Lake Erie, Ohio, United States - Buoy 12 MA117 | ecosystem: Environmental > Aquatic > Freshwater > Lake > Lake biofilm | place: USA...
ACCGGAGCGACGCCTCCTGCTCCTCGCTCATCGGCTCGCCACCCTCTTCGCCATCCTCGGCGGCGGTGTCTTCCATGGCCCCCATCTCAGCGAGAACCTTGGCGAGTTCGTCGAGCAGCATCTTGACTTGCGAGGCGGCCACTTTGATTGCTCCTGATTTCGGAAGGGCGAGTTCTTCTCGCCGCGATGCTTGGATACTAAATCGAAACGATCTGTTACGTCTAGCGTTCAAGTGTTCTGTGCAGGACAGATGACACGCCGACGAATGTTCTCAGCCTTCACGACGCTCCTGCATGACGCGCCACATTTTGGGCATTTGATGTACCGAATCTGGTACTCGCCCGCTGCCCTGCTCGACACTGTGGCGAACTGAGCAGACTTGCAGTTCTGGCAAACGTCGCCTGATTTCATCGGCCTCGCTCACGAAGGAACTTCTCGATCTCGGCCTTCTTTTGCCGGGTGGAACTGACCTTGAACGATCGAGCCTTCATGAACTCGTCGTACGACCTGCGGGCAACCGCGACGCTCGCGTCTGGGTACGCCGGAAACGTGACGGGGCCGACGTCGATCAAAGCAGCGACGGACTTCACGGTGCGAATCGACCTGCCTTCCTCGACAGACCACGACTCGCCGCCGGGGGCGATGATGAACGAAAACGATGAGCCACGGATGTCGCCGCGTTCGATGCTCTCGACCAAATCGCGGCGAGTCTCTGGCATCTTGATCTCGTACCGCAGACCCTGCTCGTCCACCTTCATGCGGAGCGTGCTTGGATAGCGTCCGAGCAGGTGATTCGGGTCGTGGTTGAATAGAGCCCGAGTCTCGATCGGCGACTTTCGGCCGCGACGCTCAGTCACGATGCCGAACGCACCAGGATCAATCCGCTCGTAGAAGTCATCCATCTTGAGCGAAGTCGCACCGAAGCGGGCTGCGTAGCCGACAAGCCAAGTCTCTTTGGGGCCGTCTTCGCCATGCTCGCAGCAGCGGCGCTCGATGCGAAGGAGCGGAAACGATTCATCGTCAGTTACGCACAACGAACGAGTTTCAACTTGCATTTCGTGGCTCCGTTCGTCAGCAGCGTTCATTTGCTTCACAAGTTTTCGTGACCATGCGTATCCGGCATCGCCGCCCCAGAGAGCGTGAGCGATGCGACCATTGGACGGGAACCCCTTTTCTCCGGGGCTCCATCCTTGTCCAGTTTTATCAGACTGATGCCGATCAAAGAAAGCCTTCATGCGGCGGGCAGTCTCGGGGCTGATCGTGGTCCCGTTGCTCAGGTCGCGGGCTCGTGCGATGCCGACGCCCGTGCCGCCACGGCCGAACTCGCTGCGCCAGTCGAGCCCCTTCTGTGCCTCGGCCCGTACCCCAGATGGAGGCTTGAAGTCGATGTGGTCGTACTTCGCCGCCCGAGACTCTGGCTCCGACGCGTACAGCGCAGCCATCTGCTTCTTCGCAGCGTCCTCGGTGTCGTGGCATCCGGCGACACTGCCGTCGCTGTCCTTGATCACCGCGTAGCCAGAGCAGGACTCATAGCCCTCTTCGATGTGCCACGGCATTACTTCCGTTCCTCTTTCGGCGGAAGTGCATCCAGAACGACGGCCTCGTCATCGACGCCTTCGACAAGGTTTACTTCGCCCTCCGGCGGCTTTCCCCATGCGGCCTCCATGACCCTCGCGTGTTCTTCTGGCGTGTAATCGCTCTCTGCAAACATGACCATCGTGAAGTCTCCTTTACTTCTTGACCTTGACCTTGCCGCTCTTCAGCACCTTGACCCCCGGCAGCCTCGGCCCGCCGTAGCGGTCGTAAAGAGTATACACCTCGTCACTGTACCTGCGGCCTGCGACGTGACCTGAGTATGTCTCTGCGACGAACTCGACTTCGCAGGTCTGTGCGTACCTGCTGACCTGACCGGCAGTCTGATGATCCCTGAACGACAGCGTGGAGCCTCCACTTCGCGGGGCTCGCGGAAACCTATCGAACTCGTCGCGACCGACAGCGGCCTGATGCAGCCTGTGGCCGTTCTCGTGAACAATGACAGTTCCGGTGCCTGAGTTTCCGGTGCCTGCGAGAAACCCGCTGTTGATCGACCCCTGCGGTTCTCCAGATGGCATCCGTGCGTTGACGAAGATCGCGTCCGGCCTGTTCGGGTGGAAGTAGCCCATAGACCTGCCCATCGACGATCCGTCTGACATTTTCTGGGTCATGATCACAACTGACGGAGGCTGCTGCCCCTCTTTCACCAGACGGTTCACGCCGACGGCGACCTCGTGCATCGAGTCAATGCTCGGCCCCTGCTTCCTGACCGAGAACGACTCTTCGATCTTGACGCCATGAGAAGCACAAAAGTCCTTGACTTCCTGTTTGAACCTGAGCCGCTCTTTCCTTGAATCAAGTTCGGGCCTCTTTGGAACCTCCTTGATGACCTTCGTCTTTCCGGCCTTCGGATCCTTCTTTTCGGATGGCTCCTTGATCTTGCCAGTGTCACCGAGGTTGGCCTCGCGGATCTGGGCAAGATTGCGAATGCGAATCGTTGTCTCTTTGCCTTCCGCGTCTTTCAGCGTGATCTCAGAGACTGCGGCTTCGTGCTTGACGCCTGTGACTACCCCGTTGTGGACGGTCTGCTGGCCGTGCTTCTGGACCGAGATTGTCTGCCCGACCGCGACGTCCTTCCGCTTCAGCGTGTCTCCGACTGCCGCGACTGCGCCTCCGCCGCCGCCGCCCTCCTTGCCGCACGAGTTGTCAATGCCGCCTCCGGGTCCGGTCGGGCAGAAGCCGCGAGACTCTTTTGGGCTGCCAGCGACGAAACCCTGCCAATCGGAAAGTTCAGCGGCGTCTTCTTCGATAATCATCGCCTTACGACCCTCGCCTTGCGGGTATTTGCCCGATTCATCAGCACTACCTCGCCTGCGTCGTCGCTGTAACTAGAGATCCTTCTTGGCATCGCACTCCGAACCATCCATGCGTCTTCTACTGGTACTCTTACTTCAACGACAACTCCGTTCTTGCCTGCGAAGCCCTCTGCTGAACCCCTGACAGTTGCGAACGACGCAATAGATCGCACTCCAAGTTCGACCTCTTCTTCGCCAGATTCCTTGATCTTTTTAGCCTGCGAGCCCTTGATTCCACGGTAGAGAGTTACCTCGTCCCCATGCTCTGCACGAAGGGACTCAACTGCGAACTTTCTCCTTGCTTCAAATGCAGCGACGTCCTGCTCGCTGAGTTCTTTCATTGAAGAAATCGCCTGTTTGGTAGCCCTTGATGTCCCTGCGTTCGCACCGAGCGCCTGAGCGGCAGCCCACTCGTCCGCTGCTGATTCCCATCCTCCGGCCCCTTGCCAATCGTTTCCGGATTGCATGGCTCGGTACATGGATTCGGTGCTGCTCGCCTTCTCGACTTCCTCGATCATCTGCATAGGCTTGCCAGAAGATTCGTCCCGAAACTGCCGGTACGCGACATACGAAACGATTTCCCTCCTGTCTCCAGCCTTTTCTGCGGCCAATGCTTTTTCTGCGGACGACTTCCTGTATCCGCTCGTTGGCTCTGATTTTCCGCCGCCCCCATCCTTTCCGCATGAGTTGTCCACGCCGCCGCCTGCCCCTGTCGGGCAGAAGCCGCGAATCTCCTTGATCGTCTGTGGGCTATCGTCGATCCAGATATCGACGCTGATGCCAGCCTGTTTCGCCGCCGTTTCCTTCTGCGTGTCAGGCCCAGCCAGAATCACGGCGTCGAACGCATCGGCGTAGGAGCCGAGCGTCTGCTCAATGAAATCGCGGTCTTCGGGCGTATCGGCCCGCCGCGTGATCATCACGACCGTGTTGCCGTCGGCCTTCGCCTTCGTCGCAAAGTCGCCCATGAGTTCCGGGTCGGCGGCGAACGTGCGGTCAAAGTCGATGCTGATCGTCAGGCTTCGGCCTTCGGAGTCACGAAGCGAACCTTGCCAAAGAGACCTCCCTGCCGGGGCAGGAGCAGGCTGTTCCGTAACCTCTGCCGGTTTTTCTTCCGGCATCGGTTCCGTAACAGTCGGCTCAGGCTCCGGCTTTTTGATCGCGCCTTCGATGATCGAGGCGGCGACCGACTCTGGCATCTGCGGGAATACCGAAGCGAATGCTGCCTTCGCAGCCTCTGGAGTGATTGCACCGGAGCCGATCTGCTCGACGAGTGCCACGAGATCGCCGACTGCGGCGGTCGGCTTCTCCTCTTTCGGTGGCTCCACGGCCTCCGGCTCTTCAGTCGTGGTCGCCGCAGCGTTCGCCTGATCGAGCGTCTGCATATTCAACTGAACGAACCGCAGGTCGCCGCCGTCCACCGGATTCAGGTTCTCCCACGACCTGATCTCGTTGATCGAAGCGACGCCGAGGTTATACATCGACGTGTAGTACGACGCCCTAGCCGCCGCGTCACCGCGAAGCAGTCCACGAGTGTCGAACTCGGCGAAGTACCTCTCGTCCTCGACGATCAGGTCGCGTGCGAATGCGTTCTCAAAGCGTCGGCACCACGGCAGGAGCGTGTGCTGAACGAAGTCGATGCTCTGCTGTTCGATATTCGAGAACGACGAACGGGTCAAGTCGCCGACCAGATGGGGCGGCACGCGATAGAGGCGGCAGATCTCTTCGATCTGGAACCGCCGCGTCTCAAGGAACTGCGACTCCTGATTGCTCGCGCCGCCGAGTTCGTGCGGCTTTAGGCCGCCGAACAGGACTGCGGTCCTGCTTGAGTTCCCGGCACCGCGATGCATCCGCTCCCAGTTGTCGCGAAGCATGACGGCCGCTTCGGGCTTCATATCGTTGTCGGTGGTCAGGACGAATCCGGGCCTTGCCCCGTTACCAAAGAACCTCGCGCCGTGAATCTCGCACGCCCTCGCGAGCCCGATGGCGTCCTTTGCGAGTTCAACTGGAACCATGCCGTTCACGCCGTCATCGCTGAGCCAGCGAATGTGCATGATCTGGTCTTGGGTGTAGATCTCCTCCCTGCCCTTTTCATCGCGGTACTTGTACCGAATCCGGCCGTTCTCGATCCGCTCCGGCGTCATCCGGCTTGGATGCATCGGCAGGAGTTCGGTCGCGAAACCGGCAGAGCCGGGAGAAATGAGGTTGTACGAGTTGCCCCACAAGGCGAGCCACAGAACCTGCTGCTCTCGCCACTCGAACGCTGTCTGCCAAGAGTTCGGTGCTACATGAAGCCTGCGATAGAGCGGGTGCTGCTTCGCCGGGGCTTTGCCGCCTCCGGGCAGGTATTCGTACAGATGCAGAGGCAGTGACGCCAGCGACTCGGCAAGAACCCTCGCGCACGCCAGAACGACGGTACTCTGAATCGCCGTATCGCTGTCGATGCGAATCCCAGAGGGGTTCCTTGAAGAAGATGGGGACGTGTCGTCCCACGAAACGTGACGGTCTTCTGCGTCGCCCGGAAGCCAGAGAATCCTGTTCTGTGCAATCATAAGATCAGCATCCCCGGTTCTGGCTCTTCAGGCTTCGGCTTCAGGCTGGAGGAATATGAGCCTATCGCCATGATTAGGCTGACGATTCCGTCGATTCGGTGCGGGCTTCCAGGTTTTGGCTTTACGGGACGAATGTTTTCGTTTGCGTCTATCTTCACCGACACGTTTCCTGCCATCCAAGACAGCACGAGATTCCCTGCGTGCCTGATCTTCCCAGACATCACAAGAGTTTCGAGCATCTTCGAGGGCGGGCTCATTGAGCCTACCCCTTGCGAGAATCCTACCACCTCGAAGCCATCTGCTTGAAGTTGGATGCTCAACTGAGTCGCATTCCAGCGGTCGATCGCAATCTGCTTGACGTTGTAGATCTTGCCGAAATCATTGATGTGCCGCCTCACAACGTCGTAGTCTGTTACGTTGCCGTCGGTCATATAGAGGCCAGTTTCTGGGGAGTTTGCCCAGAGTGTGTACGGAACTCCGTCGCGACGTTCACGCTCAAGAGCGTTATCCCCAGGAATCCAGAATCGGCACAGGACATCGAACGTCCCATCGGGGGCCGGGAACACTGCCACCATCGCCGAGGTGTCATAGGTCGTAGCCAAGTCGAGCCCGACCCAGCACTCACGCCCCTCAAGGGAGTCCGGCGGCCCGGAGTTGCAAAGCCCCCACTGATCCATCTTTAGCCATCGAGTGTCCTGCTGCGTCCATTGGTTGAGGCGATACCTCCTGAATGCGTTTTCCTTCGTGGACGAGAGCAGGCTTTCCTTGAAGTCCTGCTCGAAGTCCTTTGGATCAATCGTGACTCGCCACGACGGGTTCGCCTTCGGCCAGTTCTCCGGATTCGTCCAATCGTCCCCCTCGGGCATCTCGTGGATGCAGGCGAAGAACTGCGGGTCGTGCCTCCAATCGCGGAGGACGGCCTTCGCGTACTGATACTGCTCGTAGCAGATCGACTGCCTGTCGTATCCGGCAGTCGTCGTTGAGATGACGAGACTCTGGTCACGAGCCGCGCCGCCGTAACGTAAAGCGTCCCAGAGCCTGCGGTCGCGCTGCGTATGCAACTCGTCGAAGAGCAGCCCGTGAATGTTCAAGCCTTCCGCACGGAACGAGTCGCCAGACAAGACCTTCCAGAACGAAGCCGATGCCCTGTGCGTCACTGTCTTTCGCGACTCAACGACCTCAAGCACTCGTCCCATCTGCGGTGAGGCACGGACCATGTTCATGGCCTCGCGTGCGACGATGCCAGCCTGATCGCGGTCGGAGGCCGCCGAATAGATTTCTGCAGAGGACTCGCCGTCGGCAAGGAGCAGATACAGCCCGATGCCGGACATCAGGGTTGATTTGCCTGACTTCTTCGCCGTGCTGATGTACGCGACGCGATAACGCCGTAGCCCGTCTGCCGTCTTGCACCACCCGAACAGTTCTTCCAGCAGATCCCTCTGCCACGGAAGCAGCGTGAACGGCTTTCCGGCGAATCTGCCCTTCGAGTGGCACAGGAACTTGTCGAAGAACTTGACGATGTGGGCGGCGCGAGCGTCGTCGAAGTAGTACTCAAGCCCCTGCGTCTCTGCTTCGCTCTTGGACAAACGAGGTAAGCGGGTCGTCTTCACTTCTTCCATGAATCGTCACCTGCGATCTGCTACTGGGCGTGAGGCCGAACTCCTGCTCGATCCGAAGGAGCAGGGTAGCAAGTGATTTCATTTGTGTCGCGTACGGAGTCGGCTGCATGTATTTGACTCGCTGCTTCTTCGGGTCGGCGGGGTCGGCCTCCCAGATTGTCAAAACATCTCCGTTCCTTTTGACCATCTCGTAGTTCTTCTTCCATTCGGCCCACATCGCGCAGTATCTGCCGATGGACTCAACGTCGGCCTCGGTCATGACCCTCATCCGCACCAAGATCGGGATCACGCTGTTCCACTTTTCAAGGCCGTCGCCCGAAAGATACGAAGGTGGCGGATAATCGGCCGCGATCTCTTCTGGAGTCGGCTCGCTTCCGTTCATTGGACGCTTGCCGGGGTTCCCGCGAACGTACTTCAAGATGCTCGGCTGCGGGGCCGGTCCTCGCTTGCCCATTTCATTCCTCCGGTAGCAAGTCCACAGGAACAGTGTATTTCACAGACTTCATTGTCTTCAACCTGAGATTCGTCACGTTGCCAGACTTGACGTAAGTCGAGCATAGGCCAGCGTGACGTTCGGCGATGGCCTTGAGTTCCTTTTCATGCTCTACGTTCCGCAGTTCGCTGCTCCCACCGAGTTCCGCCTGCATACCTCCGGGGGCGAAATACTTAGTCTTCGGACAGAGCCAATCGAGCCGAACCACGACGCCGTATCGCTTGAATGACCGCAGCGTAGTCTCGAAGTCCTCGCCGGAAGAAACGAGCGGACGGTTGTCTCCAGTCATCACCGGATCTCCGGCGTATGACCCGTGAAAGATTCCGCAGATATAGCGAAGCCCAGATGATGTCTTACGTTCCATGTAGAAGCCGTTCTCGACAGCAGAAATACCCCAGAGCCTCGCCCCGCAGGACTCACTGATCCCGAAGGCGTACTCGGCCACCTTCACGATGCTGCCTTCATAGGACTTGAGTTTGCCAGCAGCGTTGACGTACTTGAGATCGTAGAGATCGTCGTCCGCGTTGACGATCTTGGTTCCTGCCTTGTAGTGGGAGTTGTAGAACCTTCGCTGATGAATCAGACCCTTGACGCCGCGAACGATTTTGATGCCGCTGATCGCCGCCTTGTAGGCAGACTCATCTTCTGCGTCGGCGACGAAGATGGTCATGTTCGAGTCCTTGACGCCGAGCCTTCGCAGTGTCGCGACGGTTCGGTTCGCACAGACCTCATGTCTGCGGTAAGACGGGATAGCAAACTGAATCAAAGTTCACCGAACCTTTCTGCGTGTTCTCTTGCTTCTGGGCATTCGTCGAAAAGACTGCTGAACTCGCCCAACCTTGCGGCTCGATCTTCGAGGCTCCGCCGCACGTCCGAACCCTTCTTCGCTCCAGACCCAACGAAGGATGATCCGTGTCCGTCGCTGAGGACAGAATCCTTCGCCCACGACGGGACCGGGCCGATCCGGTCGATGTGCTGACCTGCCGCCCCGAAGAACGCATCGGCTATGGATTCGCCGTTTGTCCGCACGCCTGAGCCGTAGTGAAGGCCGACCACCTTGACGCCGGATTCTGTCTGGCCGTTTACGACGCCCCTGTAGTGGTCGGCCCACACTTCGGTGTCAAGTTTCTTGAAGCCCGATGCCATTATGTTTCGGTCGCCGTTCTGCTCGATCCACTTCTTCCTGCTGAGGGCGATGCTTCGCAGCGACCGCAGTGTCACGAAGATCGGCAGTTCACTGGCAGTATCGCGGAATGGAGGCATGGCGGACAGGAGCCCCCTCGCCTTCCTTGCAACCTCGTCGATCGACTCGTCTTCGATGTTGATCGCAAGAAAGCGAAGCCGAAGCCCGCTCGGATTCTCGTCGAACAGCGACTGCCTTCCTAGCATCCAAGCGTACGACGACTGCATGTAGTGAGGGGAGTCAGACCCGGTTCGCGGCGACGCCCGCATCTCGTCCGTGTAGAAATGGTTCTGCTTCCTGAACGCGATTACATGCGCCGGATCGCGTGCTGCGGATTTGGTTCGCATCTTGCCCCAGCCAAGCGAGTTGATGTGACCGCCGAACTCGATGGCGTTGCGCATCTTGATGGTGATCAGGGCTCTGTGCATACAGAAGTGCGAGCCAGACCTTCGCATCGTTGCGAAAACAATCACCGGGATCCTGCTCACTTCGACGCCCTCGCGGCCAATCTGGCAACGTATATCGACTCAATCTGCTCTTCGCTCGCCACACTCAGCCCTTCGGCCTTGTCCACGTTCGCCGGATACGCCCCTGAATGACAGTCGCAAGTCCTGCACAGTGGAAGCGACCGGTCTTCGTCCAAGAGTTTCTTGCGGTACGCCGAAAAGATTGGGCCGCTCCAGATTTCGAGCAGGCTCTGCTCTGGAACTCTTCCGGCCGGTACATCAGCGTAGTAGTCGTTGCAGCAGATCATCGCCTCGCCACGCCAGTTGATGTTCAGGAGCCGAAACGGCTTCACGCACATCCTCTTCAGTGGCTCCTCTGGAATCGGCAAGAAATCTGGCACAGAGCCGGCTCGATTCTGGAGCGAGAACACGCCAGAGCCGAAGTTGTCTCCGTCGCTCTTGTCGTAGACCTTGAGGGCTTTTGACCCTTGAGGTATCGGCGAATACACGGTGTCGCTGAGTTTCCCGTGGCGTCCCTCGTACTCTGCCTGCCACTCCAGAAACACCGGATACCGCTTCGCGGTGTATGCGTTCAGCACAACCTGATTGATGCCGAGCGAATAGAGCCACTCAAGGTCTTCGACCGACTTCATGTAGTCGCCGTTCGTCGAAACCATCAAGGTCGCCTTCAGCGTCTGGCGAGCCTGACGCGCGCATCTCTCGAAGTGGGACTTGTTCTTCAGCGGCTCGTTGTAGATGTAGAACTCGAACCGACCCTTGTATTTCAGTGAAGCCAGTTCGCCGATGATGGCACCGAACGTGATCTCGCTCATCAGTTCTTCGGTTCGCTGATAAACAGAAACCGGGCAGAACTTGCATCGCCGATTACAGGCCGCAGAGATCTCGACGCTGATTGTGTTGAAGAGCCGCATCAGCCCCTCAACTTCTCGCCCTGCTTACGCCGCTTCACCCAGTCCTCTTCCTCACGAGCGGACTTGCAATGAATCATGTGTTCGCGGTAATAGAACACGAGCGTGATCCGCTCGTACCCGACGCGAAGGTTTCGCAGCGGAGTGTTTCCGTGCCATTCATGTACGTCGGCGAGGCAGAGGCATCCGCTCCCCATGCTGACGGCAACGCGATACTCCGGAAAGCACAGGCATCCGCCTTCGTACTTGTCGTTCCTCAAGCACGACATCACGCCGAATCCAGCGTGTAAGTCTCCGGCGTCCTTGTGGACTGCCGTCTGGAAATTCTTGTTGACCGTGACTGTCGTGAATGTGCTTTCTGGGATTACCCAGTCGTTCGCGGTCTTTGCGGCCCATTCGCGTTGAACAGCCCATCGGTCCGGCATGAACTCGCGAAAGCCTTCGTCTGCCCTGCGGATGTACGGCAGGAACCGCTTCCACTTCGCGGCTTGATGGATCAGGAATGCTGTCTGGCGGCAGAACGGGAATCTGGCACTCCGGTCGAAGTACCCAATGATCCCGCTGTGAACGAGCCCGCCTCGTGTGGTCTTGCTCAGCGTGCCGTCACGCTTCACTTCCTTGTAGTGGTTCCCCTTGTCGCTGTTCCAGCCGACTACGTCTGCGTTGCGAACAGGGGTCAACGCGATATCGCCAGCCGCAGTTCCACGGTTGTCGTTCAGCGTCGCTGCCTTCCGGCAAGTCGGCAGAACACTTTCAACCATGTCGCCCGGAAACCAGTTCGGTCGATACTTCAGCAGAGGAGTTCCGTCCGGCTTGAACACGTCGGCCGGCTGGTCTTCAGGGATCAGCAAGTCGTAGTACGACTCGTCGATCTTCTCTCCCTGCAAGTTCCCGCAGTCAATCTTCGTCGTGCAGTGATGTGTAAGCACGCTTCAGTGCCTCAAAGACAGTGTCTGTGATGTTGTCGGTCTTGTAGTGCTGCTCGAGCCCTTGGACGAACCGCTGAAACTCAACGATCGTGTTCTCGTTGAGGAACAACTGAACCATCCTGACGCCGGAAGGCGGAGGAGTCGCTGGCTCCTTGTCGTCGTCCTCCTCTTCGGGCTCATCGTCGGCGTCTGGCTCCTTCTCCCGCTCGAAGATTCCGTTCGTCTTGGCGAGTTGCTCAAGAAGCGAGTTCAGTGGGTCGCTGTCGGTCGTGATCCCTGCGAGGAGTTCTTCGAGGCT